>Ga0210017_1000351_pt1 | contig 37992 bp, 35 predicted proteins | sample CryGeyCG2014_020_FD_183966 | JGI IMG/M metagenome (GOLD analysis project Ga0210017, IMG submission 183966) | Groundwater microbial communities from aquifer - Crystal Geyser CG08_land_8/20/14_0.20 (SPAdes) (version 2) | ecosystem: Environmental > Aquatic > Deep subsurface > Groundwater | place... | reverse complement strand
CGTTTCGCTTCCCCCCGAGCGTAAATACTTAAAACCGCCGATGACGATGGCCCAAAGGGCAGCAATGCCGACAATGCTTAGGCCGTAAGTAAAAATCGCCCGGATGTATTGGCCGGGACCGGAGACGGTGCCCGAGACGCCGGGGAGGGGGACCTGAAGCTGGTATCCTTGAGCCAGAGCAAGAGAGCTTTTACGTAGAAAAAACAAGCCGGCACTCAAAATAAGTAAAAAGAATTTTAATTTATTTGACATCACAGTTTCTATATAATTTCCGGAGGACTGTCCTCCCAAAGAGAACAGTCCTCATCCGGTTGTTCATTATTTGCCAAACTCACGGTAAAATATTTGACAAACTCTGCCGATTTGCTTTAGATTGCCAAACATTAAATCCTAACCTTTATTGATAACGATATCAATTTTTTGGCTTGCCTGCTGGGCCCTATTTTTTGGATTTTCGACAAAAATGCTTAATTCTTTTCGCAGACTTTCGGCGAGAGAGCCCGCGTCGATTTTCAGGCCGAAATGGTTGGCGTCTTCGACTTTAATAATCGGCTGCCCATCAAAACGCCACTGATATTCAAGTTCTTTAGCGCTGGAGATGTCGAAGAAATAAGGAGCGGCAAGAAGCTGCAACTCTTGGCCGGGAGAGGTTTGAATAGAGCCTGAAGTTTGGCTATTATAACCAGAATTACCCTCTGCGGGGTAGAGGACTATTTCTGAAGAAACGACAGGAATAGAGCTAGTTAGTTCAGCTAATACATTGTCGTCGTCGTCTTGGATCTGGACATTAATCAGCTAATACATTGTCTTCGTTGTCTTGGATCTGGACATTAATTGCAATATGGGTGCCGGCAGACGAGGAAACGCGGAACATAAACCTCGTTTGGTTCTTGCCGGAAGAAAAAATCTGCTTGTCGCCATTTAGAAACCAGATAAAGTTAAGCCCGTCCATTTTGCCGGCAGAGGAATTCGGGGGGTCAATCGTTAGATCTATAACACTTCCGTAGGCTGGTAGGGGTTTTCCCTGGTAGGTCGGAGGAGCGAAAGTGTTGGTCGACCAAGTCAAAACCAAATTGTTGGAAACAGCTTGGGCGGCGGCGGGAAGGCAATAGGTAGCTGAGAGGAGACAACAAATAGTGCCAAGTAGAAGGCGATATTTATTTCCATAAGTTTTTATTTTTAACCGGTTTGACATGTTGTTTGTGTTTCTATTTATTAAGCAGGCATTAAATTATTTTTCGAGATATTGTCTATTTCCTGCGCTACCCACATTTTAATTAGGGGTCTAGAGGGTTATTCGGCAGGTTTTTAATTTGCAATTTGCTTTAAGCGCGGCGGTCAGAGATTGTTCTCGGCAGACTCCTTTTTTACTCGTTCCATCTCGATTATTTGTCTTGGGTCAGTGGTAATTATTTGGTCTTCCGTATAGGAGGCGACTACTTTGATCGCCACATGTTTTAGTCCGGCAAAAAAGATTCCTTCTCCGACATTGCATTCCATCAGAAGAAATTTTTCCTGTTCAGTTAGATTAAAGGTTGTTTTCATTATATCAATAGTGGCTGGCGATTGTCTTAGAAGCAGCTGAAGAGAAGAGTTGGTCACGATCGGTTTTCCATACGGCGATCCCATGAAGTCGGTAATATCTTGGGTGATGGTTGTTAGTCCCATATAATATTTGCGGCAACGTTTAGCGATGCCAAAAAGAAATGAGGCGCCTTCCGGATGCTGCATTATCCACCATCCTTCATCGACTACTAAAACTCTTTTTTTAACTTCTGAGCGAATGATATTCCAAATATAATGGAGAATAATATACATCGCCATCGGGCGCAAAGAGTCTTCCATGTCGCGGATCGAAAAAACTACTAATTTATTATTAAGAGATACGTTAGTTGGTTTATTAAAGAAGCCGGAGTATGTCCCTTTGGTGAATTTCTCTAACCTGACGGCTAATTCTCGTCCACCCTCCATGTTTTCCAGAACGGCCTGTAAATCCGCCATCAGGGGTGGCGTTGCTTTTGAAAAATCTGATTCCGGGCTAATGTCATGAAGGGCATAGGTTTCTCGAAGGGCGCGATCAATAAGAGCGTCTTCTTCCGGTGTTAGGCCGCCTAGCATGATGCGCAACAAACCGACCAGACTGATGATATTGTTTCTTAAAATGTCGTCCGGGCTTTCGTCACTTCGCCCGATTGACAGGTCAAAAGGATTCAAATGGTTTGGCGAGGAAAGAGAAATATTAACAAATACTCCGCCCATCGCTTCGGTCAAGTGTTGGTATTCTTTTTCCGGGTCAATAATAATGACTTCTGTGTCTATCATCAGCGACCGCAAGACTTCTAATTTGACGAAATAACTTTTGCCAGCGCCAGCTTTGGCAAAAATAACCATATTGGCGTTTTCCATCGCGAATCGGTCGAAGAGAATCAGGGAATTATTATGCCGGTTAATGCCGTAAAGAACGCCTTTGTTGTCGGTCAGGTCCATGGATACGAACGGAAAGAAAGAAGCCAACGGAGCGGTATTCATCGGCTGGTGTATTAAAAGCTTATCTTGCTCTAGCGGTAAGGAAGAGAAAAATCCTTCTTCTTGCTGGAAAGTAGCCGGCTTTGCGTAAACCATTTTTGCTTCCAGTATGGCCCTGATTTCGTTTTCAATTTCATCCAGGCCCTTGGCTGTTTTAGAGAAAAAGGTGATGTAGAGGCCAACCTGGAAAAACTTTTCCGTGCCTTGCATTAGCGAGTCGCGCAAGGCCTCAATGTCTGTTAGGGCTGTTTCTAGCACCGGATCACGCACCTTGCCTTGTTCCTGCTGGATGGTGATTTGCGACTGGATCTGGGCCACTTTTTTTCTCAAGTTTTTTAGGATAATACTTGTCTCCGCCGGGTGGACGAAAATAGAAATATTCATCTCTTTGTCGAGAGTGATGACGGGAGAGAACCAATTGGTGCTTAAGTAGCGTGGATAGGTAAAAACAAACAGCGTCCGGGCATATTCTTCGCCGATCTGGACGTAGTTGGAGGCGATCTCGATACCGGCCGGAGCGATCAGGTTGCGAACGTTTCTTGCCACCGTCGGAATGACCTCTGTTTGTTGATTGTTGTTTTGAGTGTTGAACAGCGATGCCATAAATCAATGTTATCTCCGCGATTGAGCGGCCATGAGGGGATAATTATTATTCGCTTGGGGCGCGATCTCAGCTGTGTTTATAGGCGCCTTTTTTTAGCCTCGGGATTATAGAGGTGATAGAAAAGTTCTATTAATTCTTCGTTGTTGAGGACTGTGGCCCGGAGGCCGAATCCTTCCAGTCCCGACAAGACATAATTAATTCTTTGCCAGAGTTGGGTTTTTAGCTCCTCGAATGTTTTCTTTCGGTCGCTGGTCGAAGACCTTTTAAAGCCAGTAGCGATGGTTATTTTTTCCAGTGGCGTCAGCTGTTTAGCTTCAACTTGGGCGAAAGGAATCACGATATAAAAAGATTCGGTAACAATGTTAGCCAATTCCGTTAGACCCCTGATAAAATCGATATATTCCGAGGCCTGGATTCTCATGAGTTCATTTTCTTGCTCTTTTTGTTTTTGTTCCAATATTTCCAGATAGCCGGAAATATTAAATTTTCGGGAAACGATTAGGATTTGGATCGGAAAATCCAAAGAGTTCAAGAATTCTCGAAAGTGATAGATAAGCGCATCCTGTTCCTCGACTGATTTTAGGGCGAAATTGACAGAAGAAGCCATCAAAACAGCTCTTATTCCCCCGTCCTTCAGGAAAATAACACCATCTCTGATGTCGTCAATCTCGATTTTTTCTTGGATGCTCGAAATATTAGTCGGCATGGTGAATAAGGATAATTTATGTCGTATTTTTCGGACCCCGAAAACTCCTTTTTTGTCATTCTGAACCGAGCGAAGCGGAGTGAAGAATCTATTAAGCGTAGTTTGTGTGAGCGTCCCGCTCACAATAATATTAGCCAAATTCGTGGAATTAGATTCTTCGCCTTCGGCTCAGAATGACAGCTTTCGGATAGTCTGAGGATTGGGAAAATTTAATATGAGTTCAGAATTAACCTTGGTCGTCTTTTCTCCAAACATACATTTTTGGCTTGCGAAGATAGCTAAAAAAAGAGGAGAGAAAGACAATAAACGGCCGCCCGTTTATTTTTAAAAATGCTAAGGCGATGGCTATGGTTCCTATTGGTATGCCGACGATCACGAAGACCCACAGTTTAAAGAAATACCAGATAAAAAATATTAATACTCCCGCGCTGCCCAAGTAGAGAAGCTGTTTAAATGTTAGCGGGCCGACAATGCGATCCTCAACGTCAATAAATTGTGGGATGTTAAATTGCATGACGCCTTGATAAGTCTTACCGTTAATGTCATCCTGAGTCCGCCAGATGGCGGATGAAGGATCTCATCAACAATGCAAGATTATGAAACCCTTGGCTTCCTGCTAGCGGCAGGGGAGATTCTTCCCCCGCATCAAGCGCGGGGTCAGAATGACAATAGGAGAGAAGCTTGCTGCTAATTCATTCTTCAGGATTGCCGGAAATTTTTCAAATCAATAATATTATTATCTTGATGTGGTTGCGCGCCACGCTGTCCCGGGCGGGATTCTGTTCTAGGCAAAGGCGCTCTGGATGCCGGATTAATAGACTCCAGGTCGTTTATCGGTTCTAAGTATCCGCCTTGTCCCGATGGTGAGGGATGGCGGGTTTCTTTAGTTTGCCAGGCGGCAGACTGCTTCTGGAAGGGATCAGGCAGAGGAGTCGGCGCGGGAGAGAAAGGCGGTTTCTGATAGATTCTTTCTGGCGTTGGCGGGTCCTGCTTCTGAGGGGGGTTGGTCGAAAAAACAGGCGGTATCGGTGGCTGTTGTCGAGGAGGTTTTTCTTCGGTGTTTTGCCGAAAAAGGCGATCGATTGGCGCAGAAGGCTGTTCAGGAATTTGCGGCGTTGATCGTTCTGAGGCGGCCGGAGCGATGGCCGGGGTTTTTGCTGGTAAGGGAGATGGCGGTAATGGCGGAATAGCCGATGTTTCTCGCTCAAGCTCTTCCAAGGCTACCAGTCCGGTTTTCTCCAAAATAGGGAGTGATGAATTTTCGTCATAAGACTGAAGAATCTTGCCGAGGGTTTTTCTCTCCCTTGGATTGAGAATTTTCCCATTAACACTGTTGTAAAGATAGCTTGTCAGCACTAGCAGAGAATGTGGTCCTACGCCCTCAAGGCGGATATAGTCTGAAAGCCAGTTTTTTAAACTCGGCCTGACCAGGCCGTTAAATCCTTCAATCCTGATAGGTTGAGAGGTAATTAATTGATCCTCCGTCTCCTTGGTGTCCTTTAGGGCGGCCCGCAAATTTTTATGCAGAAAAGAGAGAGGAAGTGGAAGCGCGGATGAAGGTGTTTTAATAGCAGGCTGGGCGAGAGGGCTGCCTTTAGGCACTTCCCCGCCCAATTTCCTGATTAGGCTTTCAACGTCGCCTAAGTGATTTTTCAGCGGAAGAAACCGGCGAATAGCGATGTCTAGGGCCATGGCTTTGGTTGTTTCAACGTCAATATTAAGAGCATCTTTCAGGGAGCGGGGAAAATCCATCAGAGAAATTTCCTTTAGGATGACGCGGGCGATAACATTAACCATTAGGGAGATTTTTTCTTCCTCTAACTGATATTTTTCCGCGATTTTTCCATTGATTTCCGCGTTTTCTATTGAGCTCATCGCGTCTTTAATATCGTCGGGGAGGCGCTGGAAAGGAGTTAGATTATTATTTTGTTGCGGGTCGTTAGGCATAGGGTGTCAGTAGAAATTAATTGATTAGAATTTTGTTTCCTTCGTGTATCCTGCCAAGTGAGGCGGAGATGATATTTGTTTCGGGGCTTTGTTGGGTGTTAAGTTGTGCGCACCCCAAGCTTCTGATTTTTCTATATAATCTTTAACCTCGCCCGCCGGCACGAGCTGGCTGATGTTGGCCATAATTTGAGGAGGAACTATTCCGCTTCTCGCGATATTGGCGGCTTGGATCTTAGTTAAGTGTTGGGCGAAAAGGGCGTGACTGTCTTTATCGGTTGTTTTCATTTGGGCGACTTGTTGCGTTGTCATGGTCTTAATGTGTTGCGAAACAGCCGCGTGATTTATCGCGCCGATACTGTCTTTAAAGGCCGAAGCAAGATCGCCGGTGATTTGAGCGTAGGAGTTTCGACGGGCGAGATTGTCTTTATTGGTAAAGTCGTCTCTTTCGCCGGAGCTTTCTATTTTGGAATTTAATCCGCTCTGCATTGCCTGCTTAAGGTGGTCGGGCAGGTTATTAACACTATTGGCAAAAGCGAGTTCTGAAACGGCCATTCGTCTGAAGCTGTCCGCCACTTCTGGGTTTTCAAGAGTCTTGACAGACATTTGGTTGAGCAAGCCTTTCTGCATGGCTTTTTTGGTGTAGTCATCTGCTTTTTCGCCAATGTCTTTCGCCCAGTCTGGATTCGCCGTCAGAATAGTTTCCTTATTGATGCCTCGGCGGGAAACGAGCGGAAAATGTTTTCGGTGTTTCTCTAGCAACTCGCTTTTGCCTCGTTCGGCAATAATTTCCATCACGGCCGCTTTACCGGCCGGATTAAGAGAAGGTAAAAGCGCGTCAAGATTATCGGTAGTTCGCGTCCCGTAGATTTTCTTGGCCTTTTCGATTTCCTGGCGGCCGGTCGTTGCGTAGGCGAGAGGAATTCTTGACGCTTGGCCAGCGACCCAAGCGGCGCCCGTGTATTTTAAGAGTCGATTTTGTCGCCACTTATCCGCAGTTAGAGCCATGCGCTGGCCAGTTCGTTCAGCCGCCGGCGCGGTTGCGACTTTATATCTGCTCCAGCCCCAAGCCGCGCCTGCCGCCGTTCCGCCCCCAATCGCGCCCAAGGCCAGACTCTTCGCGCCTTTGCCCATACTGATAACGGCGCTGGCACCCATAATTCCCATACTCCGCGCGACCAGAACGCTGACTACAAGCAGGCCGATGACCATGATGTATTGCATAAAATTCATTGGGTTGTTGAGAAATGAGCTTATATATTGCTTTTGGACACCCGCTGTATTAGTTCCCATGCCTCCTATCTCTCCTTTCTGGATGAGTAAAATAGCAAGATAAAGAAGGAAAGTAGCGACGGGGGCGAAAAATGAATATTTGAGGAGATAGTCCCACCATTTGTTCCAAATGGATTGGGTAGCCGGCAAGACCATGCAGAGCCAAGCCAGGGGCGCGAAAATCAGAATAACCCAGAGAACTATAATTCTGATAAGGAAAAGAATGGCTAATGCTAAGACTGCGAACAAAGCAACGGCTAAAAGAATTATAATCAATAGCAGCTCAATCAATGTTCCGATGGTTGGGCCAGCCCAAGTAGTTATCCCTGCATTCGACAGAGCTGCCCAAAAACCCTGATCAAAGCCGAAGAGTTTATCAAAACCGAGGCCGCCAAGAACGAGTGTGGCTGATACCTGGCCGCCAGTAGCAGCGTTTTTTGAATTTTCAACAAAAAAGACAGTCAGCACTTGGGAAAAATCAATAATCACGCCAGCCAGAGTAAAGCTGAAATTAATCAGAATGGCGGCGACGACCAGCTTCCAGAGGAGTTGTTTCATACCGTAGGTTTCAAGATGCAGAATGGTGGCAAAGGCGATGATCAAAAGAATCAGGGCAAAGAGCATATTGCAGAGATCCCGCACAACCGTCCAGCCGTGTTGGACCGTTTCAACTTTGGTAAAATTCTTGATGCCCAAGACGCCGTCCAAAAGCAGGCCGGCGGTATAAATTAATTTGCCCAAGAACCATTGAATGATAATGAGAATGGCGCCGATGATTCGGCCAACAAGAGGGATCGTGGAATCAAGAGCGCTACCGCCGGTGGTGCCGGTGGCGGCGTTAGTTTGTGCTTGAGAAAAAATCTGATTAAGAGCGGAGGTGTTGGTGAACGGCGAGTATGTGCCGTTGCCGTAGCCAGTATAATAATTTCCGTTGTTACCATAAAAAAGCGTCGTTCCGTTCGGTATGCCCAAGGCGGTGTATGTGGCATTGTTCTGGTTATATGTGCCATTAATGTAATGTCCCGAAACAGGGCCGCTGGGCGTTGTAACGGTTATCGCGCTTCCTAGTATAGACGAGGGAGGGGTGAGGGCGGGTGTGGTTTGGGCCTGAACAAAATTTGGGAGGAGGATGTTCGTAAGGAAACAAACCAAAATCAACGAAATCAGGAGGCGGGAGAATATTCGATTATTTTTGAGAAAAAAATTCAAAAGAAAGGCGTCATCCTGAGCGATAGCGAAAGATCTCAGTGCGTAGAAATGGTTTAAATATGAAGCCCTTGGTTTCCCCCGCAGTACTGCGGGGAGGAGATTCTTCACTGCGTTCAGAATGACAAAAGGACGTGAAACGTGTAAGTCGTGATATCTAAAATCCAAAAGGATTTGTTGTTTCTTGCTCTTGCCGCTGTCGTCGTTCTTCTTGAAGCTGCAATAAATATTGTTGGCAGGTTGTAACGGCGGCTTGCGCCTCTGTTCCTTTTTGCTGGAGCGCTGATTGCTGTTGATAAATCGAGGACTCCGGATTACTCAGTTCCGATTGAAGATTCGCGGCCTGTTCAACCACTCTTAAGTTCATATTTTGAGTGTCGAGATTCAAGTTTTGGGTTTGAGTCGGGTCAACCAGCGAGCCGAGGTTGGCCGAAGATGAATTGGTAGTTTTCTGGGCGGCGGCTATCATGGCATTCCAAGCCGTTTCTACTCTGTTTTCCGCCGCCTGAATCGCAGCCGCGCCGCCAGCACCCGTTAAGGACGCGTTGGCGCTGTAAACTGTTTGATAGTCTTCGGCTGCCGCAATATAGTTTTCGGTAGTTGAGATAGCAGCGCTGACATCGGCAATAAGTTGTTGAGTTTCTCTTACGTCTTTGTCTGGATCGGAAATCTCCGGATTAACCTGCGAAATTTGAACACTGATGCTCTCGCCTATGTCGGTGGTAGCAATGGTATTGGTGAAAGTGATATCGCCGACACCGATAGCCGTTACTTTGATGGTTTCGACGGTGGCGCCGTTGGTTGTCTGGCTGCTAAGAATTTGTTTGGAAGCCCAAGTCGGCAGGGTGCAAGGCGATTCTTTGGCGACATCAACCAAGGCGGTTAAAATGTTTTGTTGCAGTTGCTTCATTTGGGCTAGGATGTCGCGCTGTCTGGTGAGTTGCGGCATTAATTCGTTTTCCAGATTCTCTTTAAGCAGTCTTTGCTGCATCAATAATTGTCTAGCCATCGGGAGCACTTCAAGCGTTGAGTTGGCAGTTCTATCTGACGGCCAATTTGATTCGTTAACTAAATCTGGCCCATTGCTTAGTTGCGAGTAGTAATAAGTGTCGTCCGCAGTGGCGCTAACGCCAGTAAGACTTCCTAGTCCCATATTAATCATCTTGTTTATGAGAGAAGTGAACAAGGAACTCATGAAGGGGGCTAAGTTGATACCGAATAGTTCAAGATGGGGAGTCATGGCGGCAATTTGTTGTTGGACCAGCTGCCGGCCAGAATCCGTTGTTTGAGAAATTTCATGTTGCAGAACAGAGGGAGGAGTAATAATTTGATTGTTGGTGCAGGTAGCTTGCAAGTCGCCACCGCTAAGATCGCCCGGACTTTTTCCGTTGACCGTCGTCACCTCCCCGCTAATCAGATTTTCAACTCGCCACTGTTTGCAGTCTTTTGCGCCGATAAATCCGCCGCCGCTTATTGCTTCATCTTCGGCAGCCCGGCGAGCCTTTTCTTCGTCGGCCAAAGTTTTATCGAGAGTTTCAAGATAGCTTCCATAAAAATTTCCGCTTGGCTGAATTTGTTGTAACCAAGTATCCCATTGGTTGTTTGATGATTGCACTGGGCAACTAATTTGTTGAGCAAAGTTTGGTTGAGCGCTGAAAGCTTGTTTAATGGCCGCGTCATACGACTGGCACATTAATCCCTGGCCCAAATAGTTATCGAGAGTGGGATTTAATCCGTTTTTCAGGGCCGCGCCCTCAAGATACTGATTCCAGTTGGTGACGAACATTACCTGTTGCCCACCGTTAATCCATTTGATAATGTCATTGCTGACCGTAGCCAGAAGCTTATACAAGAGTTGAGTTATCGCCCATCTCGCCGCTTCGCGGAGGATTTTTTTGGCCTGACCCCACATGTCGATTGCAGAGCTGGTTGCGGAAGACGCGGAGGTAACTTTTTGCAGAAGCTTATCAGCCGCTTGCCAGGCGCCGTCAATCGCTTTCCATGCGGATTGAATAGATTGGAGAAGAGGATTACTGGTGATTACCCCTAGTTTTATTTGCGCCTTCGCCTCCTGTGTCGGCAAAAGCGCGTAGGCAAAAACAAGATTGATTAAAAATATAAAAACCACTAAAATAGCGAAAATCCTTTGGTATTTAGAGGGAGTCAAAGACGAATACATTGTCAAAAATTATTCTAATTAACCTAATTGTTCTAATTATTCTAAATAAATCCTAAAACCCAACGGCTACCTAGATTTTGTTATTTTTATTTCTTATCTTTCGGACTATTGCGTTGAAAATTAAATTCAGTTCAGTTGCTTCTTTCCAAAGCTTTCTGGCCTCTTCTTTCAATTCGGGAGCGGCAATGGCAACCATTCTTAGCCAATGTTTAGTCTCTCTCGATTCTTTTTTACAGATTCCAATTTTATGAATAAAGTCTTTTCCGGATTCCGCATCGTCAGCCTCGCAAAAGTTCGCGCCCACGCTGGTCCCGGCTGCCACCAGCTGAGGTATTATTCTTTTTGTGGTTGCGTTTTCAGGAATTTTCTTGGCGAATTTTATGATATTTTCTCCAAACTTTGCCGTCCTTTCTTCTAAATCGTATTTGGGATTTCTGTCGTTGGCCATTGGGATTTCTTTAGGTCAATTAGATTAATTAGAATAATTAGAGATTTTATTGCCCTATCAGCTTCCCTGCGTCTTCCATCATCTTCTGCGCCCCGGCAATTATTTGGTTGTATTGCAACAGGACTAAGTAGCTTTTTAGGGGATCTTCGTTAGCGGTTTCGAGGGCTTCGAAGATATTAGCGCTGCCTAAAAGCAGGGTTAAGTTCTGCTTGTGGATTTCTTTCCAGGTCGACGGCACGGGGATTTGTTTGATTTCTTGATACTCTTTGTGATAGGTGTCGATATATTTGTCGAGAAGAGAGAAGTCGCCGCTCTGAATTGCTTCAAAAGCGATTTTTATGTCCGGGCCGGAAATGTCTTGTGAGGTTTGCGGGGGAAAAATGGGATATTTATCAAAGACGCCGGAAACCTTACCTGAATAATTTCTTATTGCCTCGAGGCTTGTGTCGCCGGAAATAATTATATCGGTGTCTTGTAGGGTGGGAATCAGCCGCAGTTGCGGCGATTTGACCAAGGCCTCGGCCAACGCGTTGTTGAGGACATTGTCGGTTTGCGGATCTGAGTTGTCAGTTCCCGACCCGTCGTCCTGAGAATTGAAGCTATCATCGGCTATCCTGTTAAGACCCATATTTTTTATGTTACCGGTCATTGCTTTTGCCAACTCTTCCGTTAGGTTCGTTTTGAGCGATCCGGGATTTGGTCTTGGATTTAGGGCGGTATCGGCCAGTTTGTCGTTGGGCGCTGGTTTCGAAGGGTCATAGCCCGACGTCACCTCTTCTCCGTCGAGATAACCATCACCATCGGTGTCGGGATTAAAAGGGTCGGTGCGGTAGATTTCCGTTTCTTGCCAATCGGTTAAACCGTCGTGGTCGGAGTCTTTATTTTTTGAATCCCGGCTGGAGCTACCGCCGGTAAAAAAATTAATCAGTTGCTGTGAGACGTCGGCCGAACTTTTTTTCGATTGCAAAACCAAAAATCCGCCGATTAAAATACCGGACAGAAGAATGGAGGCGGCGATGACAAAATTAATTTTTTTGTGGCTCATTTTTTATTGATTGTCGTCGGAAGCAGTTGATTAAAATTTCAATAACCAAGCCAGAAGCGCTCCGGAAAATAACCAATAACCAAATCAGAATACCGAACAAATATCCAAATCTGAATATCCAAGCAATTAATTAAATATTAGGAATTTTTTCGGGATTCGGGCTTGTGAATTGGCCCTTTGGTTCGCGTGAGGATTATGTAAATTCGGTCCAACGGGAGAAATAATTGTGACAAATTCGCCCGATTACTTAGATTATACTATATTTTCAACAATCAATACAGTTAAAATCCGCCAGTTATCCACAGTTAGTTCTTCGGCTCGTTGGGTGGGTTTTAGCTGAACCTTTTCAAGAAAGTTCTCTATTTTTTGCCGAGAGATTTTTAATTCTGTGGATAAGTTATTAGCTAGTTGTTTTCTTGGGTGTGAGAAGCCGGCGTGGACAATTTTAAAAAAGTGGTCGCGGAAAGTGTTTTTGTATTTTTTTTCTAATTGTGAGATTGGGAAAGCGAGGGGACTCGGCGTTATTTTAATAATTGTCGAATCGACTTCTGGTTGTGGCCAGAAAGATTCTCTCGAAACATAGGAGATGATTTTCGGCACGGCATAAAATTGAACAGAGACGGAAAGCAGAGACATGCGCGGCGGACTTGCCCGCCTAAATTTTTGTCCTGCAAAAATTTTGGCGGGTGAAGCGCAGATTCTTTGGGCCACTTCTTTTTGGATCATCAGGGTCATTGACTGCGGCGGATTATCTGATTCTAATAATTTACGAATAAGCGGCGAGGTTAAGTAGTAGGGAATGTTAGCGATTACTTTATAATGGCCAATACCTAAACCAGAATCCCGAAAAAAATCCCAAGCCCCAATGTCTAATTTTTGGGGATTGATTGTTGGGTATTTTTTCTGGATTCGGACTTGGTCATTGGGAATTAGTTTCAGGATGTCGCCTTGTGTGATTTCCACGTTTTCAATTTTATTCTCAGCTAAAATCTTTTTAAGAGCCTCGACCATCCTTTTGTCTTTTTCAACGGCAATAACTTTTTTTACGCGCCGGGCCAGTTCAATAGTCAGAATTCCTAATCCTGGCCCGATTTCTAGTACGATATCGTTTGCCGATAAATCAGAAGCTCCGATAATTTTGTAAAGAACCTTTTGACTGATCAAAAAGTTCTGCCCTAGTTTTTTTGAGGGACGGAAATGATATTTTTGGAGAAATTTTGATTGTGTGTTTCGTTTCTCGCGCATGCGATTAATCTAACTAATGCTTAGCTAAGAATTATTCTAATCGATTAAGAATAACCCGCCTTTTGGCTTAGGATTTATTTAGAATAATTAGAGCAATTAAAAACAATTAGAATAATTTTCATGAATAATCTTCGGGCGGAGTTTCACAAAACTCCTGCCCACTTAGGTATTTATCGGAAGAATGGCGCACTAACACTATATTTTCCGATATTTCCGATAAAAAGCGCGAAGGCGGATTTGTTATCAGCGAGCCAAAAAACAACCTCTTTTCGGCAAAGGATAGATAAAGCAGATTTTTAGCCCGCGTCATGCCGACATAACATAGGCGGCGTTCTTCCTCCGTCTGAGTTTTGTCTAGCAAGCTTTTGCTGTGGGGGAAAATTCCTTCTTCGCACCCGACAACGAAGACCGCGGAAAACTCCAAACCCTTGGCACAATGGATGGTCATTAAATTAACCAGATTTTTTTCTGTTTCCACTTCGTCAGAATTTTGAAGGAGCGCCGCTTCTTCCAAAAAAGCGCCTAACCCGTCGGGCGGAGGGAGGGCGTCAAATTTTTGAGTTACAGAAAAAATTTCTTCGATGTTCTCCAGGCGCGCCTCTCCATTTTCCTGCCCGAGAATATAGTCTTCATATTTTGTTTTTTCAATGATTAATTTAAGAAGTCCGGTTAGGGGCAGGGCTTTGTTTTCTTGGCGCAGTTCGTCGAGAAGATTGTTAAAGTTTTCCCAGGCTTGAAGTTTTTTTAAGATCGGCCTTTGGTTGGCGGTTGGCGGTTGGCGCAAGCCGCGCGGCGGCACATTGATAATTCTTTCCAGAGAGAGTAGGTCATTGGGATTGTGGATAATTCTTAGGTAGGCTAGTAGGTCTTTGATCTCTTTTCGGTCGTAGAACTTGGTTGCGCCGACAACTTTGTAGGGTAGGCCGACTCGCAAAAAAGCTTCTTCGACGGCGCGTGATTGAGCGTTGGTCCGATAAAGAACCGCAAAGTCGGAAAGCCTGAGTTTAAATTCGGCAATAAGTTTCCTTATTTCGCTAACAATAAATTTCCCTTCGTCTTTTTCGTTCAGGGCTTCGTAAAGCACGATTGGCGCGCCGGTTGGGTTATTGGTCCAGAGGTTTTTATCTTTTCTTTCGAGATTTTTGCTGATGACTTGGGCGGCGGCGGCCAGAATATTTTGCGTGGAACGATAATTTTCTTCCAGGACAATGACTCTGCAGTCAGGGTGTTCGTGTTCGAAGTTCAGAATGTTTCTGAAGTCGGCGCCGCGCCATTTGTAGATGGACTGATCGAAATCTCCGACGACGAAAATGTTTTTATGCTTTTCGCTTAGTAGGCTGATGAGAGCGTACTGGGCAAAATTTGTGTCTTGGTATTCGTCAACTAGAATATATTGCCAGCGTTTTTGGTATTTTTCCAGGACCGAAGGAGTGTTTTTAAGCAGCAAAACAACTTGCATTAGGAGGTCGTCAAAATCAAAGGCGTTGTTGTTTTTTAGTTTGTCTTGATATACCGTGTATATCCTAGCCGTTGTTTCTTCGTAGTAGCTGGTTGCCTGTGCGGCGTATTCTTTCGGCTCTGAGAGGTTATTCTTTGCTGAAGAGATGGTCTCTTGAATTGAGCGGGGCTTGAATTGTTGCTGGCTGACACCTGTTTCATCAAGACATTTTTTGATTAGGCCTAGCGAGTCTTTGTTGTCATAGATGATAAAATCTGGCCGATAACCGATTCTTCTGGCCTCCGCGCGCAATATTTGCGCGCAAACTGCGTGAAAGGTGCCGATGGTGGGCCCGCCCGCATCGCTACGCGAAGCGTTGCGGGCGGGCAGGATTGAACCCCGGGAGTCAATTAATTTTCTAATCCTTTCTTTCATTTCGCAAGAAGCTTTGTTGGTGAAAGTTACGGCTAAGATATTTTCCGGAGCGACTTTTTGCTGAATTAGATAGGCAACTCGATGAGTGAGAACTTTTGTTTTACCTGATCCCGGCCCGGCGATAACTAAAATAGGGCCATTGAGAGTTTCAACGGCTTGGCGTTGTTTTGTGTTGAGGCCGGCGAGAATATCCATTATTGATAGTATACTTTTAAAGAGCTCAAAACTCAAATTCAAAAAACAAACTGATAAAACTTCGGTCACGTTTAGAATTCACCTAATTATCTAATTTCTCACCCGGAGGGTGAGAAATTAGATAATTAGAAATTTTGCTTCTGAATTGCATATTGTTCTCAAGGATTAAAGTAGCTGGAAGTGTGGAAAAATTTCTTGACATTGCCTGCCCCCATGCTACCCTTAAAGTAGGCTGTTAAAAGCCGTTTTATTTGTTTGCCCAGCTCAGCTGGGTGGAACAAGAAAGTACTCCGCAACGCTGCGGGGGAGATTACTTTGTGAGTACTGACCATTCAAATTCTGTCCCGAGCTTTCCGAATGGCCGACGGGATAAAAAAAGGCGTTTTGAAAAACTGCTGACAGTGGCAGCAGTTGTTTTATTTTTTCTGCTTTTTGGAAAAAGTCTTATCTGGCCCGGCGGGAGAGGAGGCGTCGACGGCGTGCGGCTGGACAGCAAGCAAGTAATTACCGATGATGTTCCGGCAGAATCGGTCGCCGGAGTTATGGGCGGACCCGTTGCGGGATTAGAACAGCTTTTATTTGATTCTGCCAAAGGCGCGATTGATTTTTCTGCCGATGATTCTGCAGAAAACGCCGACGTAGTTTTTTTTCAGGAAAATAGCGTGATGGCGATGAATAGCCTCTTGCCCAATGCTGATTTTAGCGGTTTTCGCAAGGATATTCTGGAATATGTTGTTAAAAGCGGAGATACTCCTGAAGATATTGCCAATGCTTTTAACATTAATACCTATACCTTGCTTTGGGCAAATGGATTAAAAGATGGTGATATTATTCGTCCGGGAGACAAACTGATTGTTTTGCCTATCAATGGAGTCAGAGTGAAAATTTCTTCCAACGATACGATTGCTTCGCTGGCCAAAAAATACAGCGGAAAGGAAGATGAAATCATTGCCTTTAATTCTCTGCCGGAAAGTGGAAGTTTGAAGTCCGGAGACTATGTCATTATTCCGGGCGGAGAAATGCCTGTATCTGTGAAAGCGGCGCCGGCCAAGCCAAAATATTCGGCGCCCCAATATGCCTCTTCGGTTGGGCAGGCTAATAACTGGTTAATTTATCCGACAACCGGCTTTGTTTGGGGTAGAATCCATTCGAACAACGGTGTTGATGTTGCCAACCATTGCGGCACGCCTATTTATGCCGCCGCCGCCGGACAGGTTATTCTTTCTGATGGTACGGGTTGGAACGGTGGTTACGGCAAATATATTAAAATTCAACATCCTAACGGCGTAGTTACTCTCTATGCGCACGCCACTCAGCTTTTGGTTTCCGTTGGCGAATCGGTAATTCAGGGACAGCTTATTGCCTATATGGGGACCACCGGTCGTTCAACCGGTTGTCATTTGCATTTTGAGGTTAGGGGCGCGAAAAATCCGCTGGCCGGGGCGTCGAGAACTATAAAATGAGATAAGTCTTCATTTTGACGCATAGTCTTGAATTTTGTTGGCCCCTTCTGTCGGGGTTTTTGTTTATCGGCGATTGCTTGTGGATAATCGTTATAGATATAAGGCGTTATCTTTGTTAGAATAAACTTGTCGAAAGAAAAAAATAATTTTTCAAAATGATCAAGCATCAAAAGATAGTACAATTTATTGTCGGGATATTGATTGTGGTGGCGATAAGCTTTCCCAACATTGCCCAGATGAGTCCGATTATTTATGCGGGTGCTGGCTGTGGTGGCTATGGCGCTAACACTGGCGCCGGGATTAAAACCTCAGCAGCCGGGGCCCATTGCGACTGGTGCGCTTGTTGGTGCGGACATCTTGAGTATTGTAATCCCCCATGGCTGAATCCAAAGGTGCCTGTGCCCATGAGTTGGCTTTCTGATGGAAAAACTTGCAGCTGCCCGACTGCTGGCGGCGGTAGCAGTTCGCAGGGTAGCGGCCAAAGCGGTTCGCAAAGCGGCAGTCAGAGCGGCGCGACACAATCTACTCGGCAAACAGGCAGTCTTACTCCACAACAAGCCCGAAGCATGGCTAATAAGTTAAGTAACGAATTAGACTATAAAAGAGGGGGAGATCCGTGGTCTGGCAAAACAGATTGTTCAGGAGGCGCGGAACGGTTTGTAGTAGATTCAGGAGGCGCGGACCCCGCACGCAGCACTTATGATATGATTAAAAGCGCGGAATATCAATATAGCGCGGCCCGGTCTTATATAAATAGCGGTAACTTGCAACCGGGAGACATAATAGTTAGGGGGGCAGGGGGTGTGGCAGGAAATCATGCGGGTGTATATATAGGCAATGGAATGGTATGGAACTCTATGTCAGGAGGTTTTAGAGCAGAAAGCCTCGGTAGTTTTTTAAGCCGAGGAGGATCGGTGAAGGCGGTGAATTTGTTCACGAGATAACGGAGTTATCGATTGCTTGATTTTGACATAAAGCTTTAAATCAATAAAAACTCAACTTTTAATGGATACAATAAAATTCAATAATTTCAATATAATCGTCGTTATTCTGGTGATTTTGGGCGCTGCCGGCGCGGTTGGCATCGGGTATTACGGCCTCAAAGAAACTTCGTCTACTTCGCAACTCTCTGATCAAACCGGAACATCGGCTTCTTTGAATTCGGCCCAGCAAACGCCGTCATCAACTATAACCGAAGTTGTCTGGCCTAGCAATCAGGAATTAGGCGTTGGATCCCCGTCTGGTTCAATCCCGTCAATGTCGTTTTCGCCCGTCGTCAGCCAACTTTCCGGTCCGGCCGGCAATCAGGTTGTGGACGCGTATTTGAGCGCCTATCAGGAAGCGCAGAGGGGGAAGGAATCTTACAAGGAAGTTTCTTTTAACGCTACTATTTACCAATATCTTCCTCTTCGTGATTTTCTTAACGCCCTCGGCATCAAGATAAATTCGGAAGTCTATCAAACTCTCGACCAGACTGATTATCGCGCCGTCTTCTGCTACCGCGACTCAAATGCTATTGATAGAGGTTTGATACTTTCTTTGCAATCAGGCGACGTTGATCATTTCATAAAACTCTATCCCCAACTTGAGGCAGGGCTTTTGTCTTGGCAAAGAACGATATTTTCCGACCTGAAGAACATTTTCTTCCCGGATAGCGATTTTGACACCACTAGCCCCAAATTCAAAACCGCTTACGCCAATCCGCCGGATGCAGATCAGATTGAGATAGCCACCATCAAAGATGAGTCGGGTGCCGACCGCTTCGTTGGCTACAACAGTTCGCAGCAAAAAATTTATCTAGCCAACAGCCAGGAGTGTTTGAAAAGAATACTTGATGCCCATCCGGATGATCCGGAGTAGCGGCAGGATAAAGAGTATGCCCATTGATTTCTCTAAAATCGAAGACCTCTCTAAAATTTTCTCTCTTAAGCTTGCCGATAAGCTGGAAAAGCAGGAGATAGATATTGATAAATCCTGCAGATTGATGCAGGAGTTTTTGCAATTGGCGGAATCAGATAGTAACACCCAGACAATCCAAGAATTAATTGACAGTATTTAAATAATTTGTTCTAATGACATTAGAAGATAAAGGAAAATCTATGTTCGAGAGATTCTTTAAGGGAGATCAAAAGGAGGCTATTATGACCACCGAAAAGATGTTGGCTGGCGAATTGAGAACTCCGAAAGGGTTGTACTTCGACAACCTGAAGACGATTGTCACCGTCCTGACCCTAGCCGGATTTATTCTGCCTCTGGCGCCGATAGATAAAGCTGTTGCCGCCGGTCCGCCAAGAGAAACGAAACAGATGTCCGAATTTAATCCTCAAACAGAAACTGGCCAACAGAAAATGGCGGAAATTTTGCAGAAAATCAAAGACCAGAAGGGTCTGGAAGTGGTTATGGCCGGAGGGTCTTTTGGCACCCAAGAACAAACAAAAGAGGCTGTTCAGAAAAAATACCGGGATGCTTATCAAGAAGCAAAAAACAATCAAACGCCATACCAGGAAGTTTCTTTCACAACAGAAAATCAACCCGTCGCCCTGGAAAATTTTCTTAACGCCCTCGGCATCAAGATAAATTCGGAAGTCTATCAAACTCTCGACCAGACTGATTATCGCGCCGTCTTCTGCTACCGCGACTCAAATGCTATTGATAGAGGTTTGATACTTTCTTTGCAATCAGGCGACGTTGATCATTTCATAAAACTCTATCCCCAACTTGAGGCAGGGCTTTTGTCTTGGCAAAGAACGATATTTTCCGACCTGAAGAACATTTTCTTCCCGGATAGCGATTTTGACACCACTAGCCCCAAATTCAAAACCGCTTACGCCAATCCGCCGGATGCAGATCAGATTGAGATAGCCACCATCAAAGATGAGTCGGGTGCCGACCGCTTCGTTGGCTACAACAGTTCGCAGCAAAAAATTTATCTAGCCAACAGCCAGGAGTGTTTGAAAAGAATACTTGATGCCCATCCGGATGATCCGGATCTGTAGAAAATTTAGAAAAAATCAAAGCTGCTCGAAGGGGCAGTTTTTGTTTGGGGAGATTTGTCGGTGGATAACTATTGTAGATATAAAGCGCTACTTTTGTTAGAATTAAACTGTCGAAATGTAAGAAGAATTTTTAAAATGATTGGCTATAAGAAAATACAGACTGTTGTTACGTCGTTAATATTGGTTTTGTGGCCAGTCATTACCGCCGTAGTCCGCGATGTGATTCTTGGAATAAGTACAGGGGACATCAAGCGGTCTTTGTGTTAAGATAAAGTAAAAATTATATTTTTAATTAAAAAGATGGATTTCAAGAAAAAATATTTTTTGATCAGCCCCTTTATTCTGTTATTGATCGTTTGCCCATTGGTAATTCAGGCCTGTGTCTATATTCCGGCGGGAACCGGTTGCGGTGGTTACGGCGCCAACACTCCCGGCGGCACTTTCTTCGCAAGCAGTTGCAGGCAATGCGCTTGTTGGTGCGGTTGGGTAGAGTGCTGCATACCATTAGTTGAACATCCCAAGGTAGCTGGACGTTTGTCTTGGCTTTGGGATGGAAGAACCTGCGGTTGCCCGACTCTTTTTGGGCAGGTCCCTTCTGGCGCCACTCAACTCACAAAGGAACAGATGGCGCAAAAGATTAGGGACGACCTTATGGCGATGAAGGACAAAGTAATATATAAAGCGGGGGAATATTACTTGAGTCCAGATGGCACCTTGGTCACAGATTGTAAGGGGCTTGTAAAGTATGAGTGGGGCAAGTGGAGTTTAAACACCGGCACTCCCAACAATTCTTTTAGTTTTTCGGATATGGTGAATGGCCCGTACTACGAAGGTATTGCATCATATCAAAGCGTGAACGGAGAGATGATTTCGGGGTTGGGCTTAAAACCCGGCGATGCTTTGATTTCCTATATGGGCGTGGTTGAATATAACGGTCAGCTGGTACGGCTATACCATGCCGGTATATATTTTGAGAACAAAGCAGGGCTTGGTTTCGTCGCGCATAATGCGGGCGTAGGGGCTAATCTGAGAATAATATCCGTCGAGGGCTGGTTTCAATATGCGGGTAAAACACAGGGTGTTTTGAGGGCCCCATATTAGTCGCGCCCATATTAGCCGCACAAGTTTAATATTTATATTAATAATAAGCAGTAATTATTTCTTGTGGATACAAAAAACTTTAGCACATCTAACGCCATTTTAATTATCTTAATAATTTTAGGGGCCGGGGGGTTGGGCGGAGCCGTATATTATTATGGGGTGAAAGAGACGCCTTCAACCTCGATAGCCAACCAGTCCGTTAATCAGGCCGGAACGCCGTCCGGCGCCGATTCTAATTTGGCGGGCTATCGGGAATCGCCTTCGGCGGAAACCGAGGTTGTCTGGCCCAGCAACCAGCAATTAGGCACTGGAACTGCCCTCCCCCCAAATTCCACGATGCCACCCTCTTCATCTCCCACCTTGCCTGTCAGCCAGCCGTCGGCAGCCCCTGGCAACCAAGTTCTAGATACTTACCTCAATGCTTATCAGAAAGTCCAACAGAACAAAGAATCCTATAAGGAAGTTTCTTTTCGGGCGACCATTTACACCTTTCTTCCTCTTCGTGATTTTCTTGACGGCCTTGATATTACAATCAACCCCGCCGTCTATCAATATCTTGATCAATCCAATTACCGCGCCGTCTTTTGCTATCGTGACGCGAATACGGTAGATAGAGGATTGATCTTGCGCTTGAAGCCCGGCAGTACTATGGCGTATTATGAAAAGCTTTATTATGGCAGTGAAGGCATTGAACCATCACTTAAGCAATGGGAGCCAACCATGTTTTCCGATCTGAAAAATATCTTTTTCCCCGATAATAGTTTACCCAGCCAATATGCCGCACGATTCCAAACAACCCCGGGGCTGGCCCCCGTGGAATATGCCACTCTTAAGGATCAGCAAGGCAAGACCCTTTTTGTCGGTTACTGTGTTGCCGCCGACGAAGCGCTTTACCTGGCCAATAGTCTGGAGTGCCAAGGGGAAATTTTAAAAGCTAACGCCCCCGCCGGGGAGCCTTAACTTTAGATAACAGGTCTAATGAGTAACTTTAGATAATGAGAAAGAAAGGCGACGCGAATAACATCCATGAAATTAACAAGAATCAATTAGAAGAGCTTTCTAAAAGTTTTTCTTTTAAATTAGCCGAAAAATTGGAGAAAGGCGAAATCGGTCTTGACGAAACGCAAGAAAAGATACATAATTTTTTAATGCTTGCCAAAGAAGAAAACATCGCAGAAATGGAAAAATTTATGAATGAGATTTAACAAAAATTTCACAAAAGAATGTTTGAGTTTCTAAAAAGCGCGCGGCGGGAGGGCGCGAATAAGGAGGGACAAGAAACGGCCATCAAACAAGGAGTTGCCCAGGAGCTTAAAAAGGAACCTTCTCTTAAAAAACTGGGAGCAATTTTTGTTGCCCTGGCAATGCTTTCCCCCTTGTTTTCTTCAAGGAAAGCGGAGGGGGCATCTGTTGGAGAACAGGCGCGCAATCTGGAGTTGGATCCGGATGCGCAAAAAGAGGGTGCGCGGTTGGAAAAACAACTTGAGAGGCAGATGGCTGAAAAGGGATTTCGGGTTGAAATTTCTTTGCCGAAAGCCGTTATTGTGGGGGAAACAGAGGTTGTCCCTGATGCCTATCAAAGAGCTTATCAAGACGCGCAAAGCCGTAAAGAATCTTATCGGGAAGTTTCCTTTCGAACGATTAATAACCGGCCTCTTCCTCTTCGCGATTTTCTTAATGGCCTCGGCATCAAAATTAATACGGCCATCTATCAATATCTCGATCAAGACGATTACCGCGCGGTCTTCTGCTACCGAGGTCCCAATGCCATAGATAGAGGACTGATTTTAAACCTGAAACGAGGCAGCGATATGGAATATTACAAAAAGGTCTATTATTCCAGCGAAGGCATTGACCCGAGTCTCGAAAAATGGGAGCCAACCATCTTTTCTGATTTGAAAAATATTTTCTTCCCCGAAAGCATCCTGCCCGATAAGTATGTCGCACAATTTCAGACAACTACGGGCTTGGCCCCCGTGGAATACGCCACCCGCAAAGACCAAAAAGGCAACAATCTTTTTATTGGTTATGCCGCTGTCGGCGAAACGCTTTTTCTGGCCAACAGCCTGGAGTGCCAAAGGGAAATTTTAAAAGCTAACGCACCTCCAGGGGAGCCCTAATTCAGAAACACACAATTTGATACCAATAAAACCGCCCGAAGGCGGATTTTGTTTTGTGGAGAAATAATTAAAAATCCTCTTTCGGCCGGTATTGCAAGGCCTCAGCCACATGTTGGGTTTTGATGGCTTCGTCGCTGGCCAAATCAGCAATGGTGCGGGCTAATTTTAAGATACGATAAAAAGAGCGGGCGGAAAGATGGAGTTGCTGGGCGGCGTTTCTCAATAATTCTTTGGTTTGTTCGTCGACTTGGCAGAACTTTTTGATTTCTTTAGTTCCCATTTCGCTGTTAGTCTTGATGGGTAGGTCTGAGAATCTTTGAAGTTGATTGTCTCTGGCTGTTTTTACTCTTTCTCTGACGCTGGCGCTTTCCTCGGCTACTTTTTCCGAGGAAAGTTTGTCATATTTGACCGGCGGCACTTCAATGTGCAGGTCAATTCTATCTAAAAGGGGACCGGAGATTCTCCGTTTGTATTTCTGGACTTGGGATGGCGAGCATTGGCATTCGCGGTCTGGATCGGTCAGTTTGCCGCAGGGGCACGGGTTCATCGCCGCAACCAACATGAAACGGGCGGGGAATATTAATGTTTTGGCTACGCGAGTGACGGAAATGACGCCATCTTCCAGAGGCTGCCGGAGCGCCTCAAGCACTTGACGGCCGAATTCAGGAAATTCATCCAGAAACAAGACTCCGCGGTGAGCCAGCGTGATTTCGCCGGGCCGCGGATTGGTTCCGCCGCCGACGAGGGATGCTGAAGAAGCGGTATGATGAGGGTTGCGGAAGGGTCGATGGATAATTAGCGGTTTGTCTTTGGGCAGATAGCCGCCAATACTGAAAATTTTTGTTACTTCGAGCGATTCGTCGAAAGTCATTGGTGGCAGAATAGAGGGGAGGGCGCGGGCTAAAAGAGTTTTACCGGAGCCGGGCGGGCCGGAAAAAAGAATGTTGTGGCCGCCGGCGGCAGCAATTTCCAAGGCGCGCTTGGCGTGTTCTTGGCCCTGTATATAAGCCATATCAAAAGGATGATCGAAATGGTCAGAAAAGTCTTGAATGTCGGTTAGTGGCTGGGGAAAAATCACCTCTTCGCCTTCAAGGTGTTTTATCAGAGCTTCGAGGGAATTTGTCGGGATTATCTTGACGTCTTCGATTAAGGCCGCTTCGGCAGCGTTTTGCCGCGGCAAAAAAACGGTTTTAAAGCCAGACTTTTTGGCCATCAAAGCGATTGGCAGGGCGCCGTTGATTTGGCGGACGTTTCCTTCAAGCGACAATTCACCAACGAAAATGGTTTTGTCCAAATTGATGTTTTTGAGCCGCAATTGGTTGGAGGCCAAAAGATAACCGACAGCAATCGGCAGGTCGTACAGCGAGCCTTCCTTTTTGAGATCGGCTGGCGCCAGATTAACGATTACCCGCCGGTTGGTGTGGTGCGGGGGCGAACCGCCACTGTTTTTGATAGCCGAAGAAACCCTTTCTTTGGCTTCGTTGACTGCGGCGTCTGGCAATCCGACGATAGAAAAACAATGTAGACCTGGCGTCAGGTCTACTTCTACTTCAATGGGTTGAGAGTCTAAGCCGACTAAAGCGGCGGAGAAAACTTTTGCAGGCACGGGGTAAAATAGAATAATTCCAAATTCATCTAATGTCTCACCCTACGGGCGACCACCCGAAGGGTGGTAATTCACCTAATAAAATGCCAAAATTCGAAAATTAGAAATTTGTTATTTGGAATTTTATTAGAAATTAGGTGAATTAGGTGAATTAGAAATTTATCATTTTTTGTTTCAAGTTTCAGCGCTTGAGCCTTTAACTGGTTTTTGTCTTGCACTTAACACAATATTTTGCTTCCGGTTTGGTTTCTAGGCGTTTCGGATCAATGGCTTTGCCGCACTTTTCACAAACGCCATATTTTCCTTTTTCTATTTTCTCCAGAGCAGTTCCAATCTCTTGAAGTTTGCTTTCCAGGGTGAACTCGACGGGTAGCCGATTTTCATAAAGAGAAACTTCTTGAGCTAATTCATCTGAATTTTGAGGGGTGCCAAAATCGGGGAATTGCGTATCATAATCTCCTTTGAGATTAGTATCTTTTTTTGTAAAAGCGGCCAGCTGCTTCTCAATGTCGACCTTCTGTTTTTCCAGAAGTTTTTTGAAACGAAGTTTATAGTTTGCGTTTGATTTTTCCATAGATTGTTTTTCTTTTTATCGTACGTCTTTCTTTGGTATTTTATCTTTGGGGTGTAAGTTTGTCAATTAGCGTCTCGGTCGTTTCAAGCGAGGTGGTAATAATGATTTTGTTGTCGGAGAAAGTGTAGTTGAGGCTGGAAAATTGATCGGGCATATCAAAGGTGCGAATAAGCATTTCGCGATAAGGAATATCCGAAAATTGATATTGTGTCGGGAAAGAGATTTTCTTGCCCAAAAAAAGCGCGTCGAGGTCTTGAGGCATCGTTTTTTCCCAGGAAAGGAATTTTTGGGCCATATTTTCTTTTTTGGCCATGGTAACGATGAGCCCGAGTTTGTTTTTCCCCAAGCTTATTGCGAAAGGCGATGACGGTAGGTTTCTTTGGGCGTAAAGGAAGAGCATGTAATTATTTTTATCCAGACTGTTGAGAATTTCCGAAGGGAAGGCGGTTTGAAGAGAGTCAATAAGGTCTCCTAGCGATGCGTAGTTTTGAGTTCCGTCTTCGCTGACAAATTTGACCAGAATGCGGGCAAATGTTCCCGGAGCCTGGTTTCTTTCCGAAATTTTTTCCAGCTCTTGAAACAACATCTTTTTCTGGCCTATTTGGAGGGAAACTGAAAGTGTTTCGTTTACTGAAAAAAGAGCGGCTGGTAAGACTTGTCCGCTTTGTGTGGAAGGCTGCTCGACGGAGGGCGTGGAGGGATGAAGTCTCTTCCAGCCAAGCCAATAAACCAAACCGGAAGAGATAAGAACGATGAAAAAAATGGCTCCGATCAGTTCCACGGTTTTAGCGGAAGGAAAATTAAGGCCTCGTTTTTTAAGGAAAAAAACAGTATCTTCTTCGTGGCTCGGCGCCATCTGGTATTGCGCTGGTTGGGGGCCGGGCGGTGGCGACACTGCGGTGGTTTCCTGGAGTTGTTTTTTTAACTGTTCTTGTCTTTCCATTTCTTCGGCCAGCTTCCGTTCGGCCAGCTCGCGCTCTCCCTTTTCTTGCATAAGTTTTTCCTGGAGGTGGGCTCTCTTGCGTTCTTCTTGTAGTCTTACGACCTCCTGTTTCCGTCTTTCCATTTCTTCGGCCAGCTTCCGTTCGGCCAGCTCGCGCTCTCTTGTCTCTTGTAAAAGTTGAATCTTCCTTTGTTCTTCTTGTCGAATTTGTTCTAAGAGTCTTGCTTTTTCGGCTTCCCGAAGTGGCTTTTCTGGAGTTGCCGGCAGGGGGGGGGAGGTGGCTATTGGCAGGGCATAGCCCGTTTTTTCCATCTTTTCTCTTGCCTCTTTTTGTGTTGTCGCTAAGATTGCGTAATCTCTGGCCGATGGACCGCTTTGTTCTTGCAGTTGGTATTTCCTAAATTTGTTTCTGGCCCGATACAACAACCACTGAGCTCGGAGGTGGCCCCTTTGAAGGCTGATGAGTTCTTCAAGTTTTTCGATTGCCGCTTGATAGAATTTGCGGTGGTAGAGAGATTTAGCTTCGCGGTAGAGATCTTCGGCGCTCGCCGATTTTGTTTTTGGCAGCTGCTCTGAGAGAATTTTTTTTGGCCGAAGAATTGTTGCCTCGGACAGCCCTAACGATTCCATATCTTGCGGCATTGTCCGAAAAGTTATTTTAAATCCACCGACTTCCAGCGGTTTGTTTGTGCCTTGAATAGCCGGATTTTGTTTCCCTCCAGGATTCATCTAAGAATTTTGCTCGCATTTTTTTGAATGCGTCGCGCTCTTCTCGCGGACAACAACCTTATTGTCCAGCGTCTTTTAGGGTCAAATTGATTCTGCCTAGCTCGTCAATATTTTTGACCCGGACGGTTATAACATCTCCTACTTTTACAATATCAGAAACTTGCCTAACGCGGTAGGGGGCAAGCTCTGAAATGTGGACTAACCCGTCTTGATTGGGGAGAATCTCAACCATGGCGCCGAAATCCAAGATCCTGGCGACTTTGCCCTGAAAGACTTCTCCTACTTTTACCTCGTGGGTGATGTTTTCGATCCAGGCGATTGCTTTTTCGGCGGTCTCCTTGTTTTTGGAGGTTATGAAGATGAGGCCGCTGTCTTCGATGTCTATTTCAACGCCGGTCTCGGCAATGATCTGGTTGATAATTTTGCCGCCCGGGCCGATTACGTCGCGGATCTTGTCGGGGCTAATCTGCATAGTAAAGACTCGCGGGGCATAAGGAGATAAATCGGGGCGGGGTTTGTCAATCGTCTTATTCATTGTCTCTAGAATTTCCAATCTTGCTTTTTTGGCTTGGGCGAAAGCGGCGGTTAAAATTTCCACGGTTAGCCCGTCTATTTTTACATCCATTTGCGCGGCGGTAATGCCCCGGGCGGTACCGGCAATTTTTAAGTCCATGTCTCCATGGTGGTCTTCGGGGCCTTGAATATCAGTTAGAATTTTATAGGAGGAACTATTGGGACCCAGGACTAAGCCCATAGCAATTCCGGCAACAGCTTCTTTAAGTGGGACGCCAGCCGCCATTAAAGCCATAGAGGAGGCGCAGGCGGAAGCCATTGACGAGGATCCGTTGGAGGAAAGGATTTCGGAAACGACCCTGATCGTGTAGGGGAATCCTTCTTTGGACGGGATAAGCGCCTCAATTGCTTTTTCTGCTAAGGCGCCATGGCCTATTTCTCTTCGGCCTGGACCGCGCAAAGGTTTGGTTTCTCCGACAGAAAACGGAGGGAAATTATAATGAAGCATAAAATGTTTTTTCCCCTCAGCTTCCATTGTTTCGAAAAGTTGTTCTTCGCCCGGTCCTCCCAAAGTTGTTATGGCTAAGGCCTGGGTTGTGCCGCGGATAAAAAGGGCTGAGCCGTGAGTGCGGGGCAGAAGATCGACCTGACAGGTCAATTCTCTAATTTGATCAAGGTTTCTGCCATCAGGCCTTTTTTCGGAGGTGAGGATGTTCTTATGAATCAGCTGGTCAATTTCTGTTTCCATCAATGTCTCTGCCTGCTGGATCAATTTCCGAAGATTCTCGGCGTTAGTCGCGCCTTCGCCAAGTTTTGTTTTCATATGCGCGATCAGATCCTCTCTTAGTTGAGACAATCCACCGATCTGTGGGTTTTTATGATCGGCATAAACAACGTTTTCTAGGTGTTCTTGTAAGAAAGTTTTAATTAAGGAGATAAATTCTGGTGATGGTTCTTCAAAAACAAGTTCCATTTTTTGGGCGCCGATCTCTTTCTGGATTTCTTTTTGCCAGGCGACTATTTTATTTAGGTGTGGCTGGGCAAAAGCAATAGCTTCTAAAATTTTGTCTTCAGGCGTTTCTTTGGCCTTGATTTCCAGCATATTAACCTTGCTTTCGGTACCAGCAATGACAACCTCAAAATCGCTTTTCTCTCTTTGTAGGTAGTCGGGGTTTAGGAGCAGTTTTCCGTCAATCATTCCCACGCGTAGGCCGGCAAGCGGACCATTCCAAGGGATATCGGAAACCGCGAGCGCCAAAGAAGAAGCAACCAGCGATAAAATATCCGGGTCGTTTTCATTATCAAAAGAGAGGACGGTTGAGACTACTTGAATGTCTTGTCTGATTCTTTGGTCGAAAAGAGGGCGCAGGGCGCGGTCGATTAAGCGGCTGGTTACGATGGCGTCATCCGATGGTTTGCCTTCTCGTTTGACAAAGCGGCCACCCTTAATTTTCCCAGCCGCGTAAAATTTTTCCTCGTAATCAACCGATAAGGGCATGTAATCACCGCCCTCCCGTCGATTTTTTGCCATGACGCAAGTGGCCAACACTACCGTTTCTCCGAGTTGGGCGACAACCGAAGCGTTAGCGCGTCCTGCCAGCCGGCCAAACTCAACCGCTAGCTCTTTGCCGTTTATATCAAGACTAAATTTTTTGTTTTCCATAACTAACTTGAGACGCGGAAGGGGTCTAAAACGGTTAAGAAAAACAAGAGAGAAAAGGTCAAAGGGTGAAAAGGTGAAAATAGTTTCTACTTCTTCGCGCCTTTTTTCACGTCTTCACTCTTTTACCTTTCCCGCCTGCAACGCTTTGCGATAGCAATGCGGGCAGGCCCGCCTTAAATGTTTTCACCCTCTCCGTCCCAGTAATTATTTTATTAAATATTTTTTTGTCTCTTTGCCAAGGTCAACGAAGTCATCGGCAATCTCTTTTAGCCGGCCGGAAGCGCTTCGTCCGAAAGCCAAAACTTCTACTTGGCGACCTTGATTTTTTAGATACTCAACCAAAGGCGTGAAGTCTCCGTCGCCACTGACCAAAACAATAACCTCGAGAAAAGAAGATAGTCTAATCGCGTCGACGGCAATACCAACGTCCCAATCCGCCTTTTTTAGCCCGCCGACATAAATCTGCAGGTCTTTGGTTTTCGTTTCAATTCCCAGGCGGACTAGAGCTTCGAAGAATGTTTTTTCTTCACCGCCTTCGGTGCTGACGACATAGGCAATTGCCCTGATGAGTTTTCGGCCGGCAACCGCTGTTTTCAGAATTTCTTTAAAATTTGTTCGCGCTCCATACAGATTTTTAGCCGAATGGTACATATTTTGAACGTCAATTAAGACGCCCACACGTTGTTCTTTGTGTTTAATTACAGACATGCCAGTCCGCTGATCCACGCGCTGATCTGCTACGCGGATTAACGCTGATCTTTAAAAATCATTATTTAAAAGATCCGCGAGAGAATCTGCGTAGAGGATCTGTGTTGCGATCCGCGGTTATTTCTTTAGTCCTAGCTTTTTTATTGTTTCCTGGTATCTTTTATCGTCTTTTCTTTTCAGATAATCAAGCAGCCGCTTTCTTTTTGAAATCATCTTTAAAAGTCCTCGGCGCGAGTGATTGTCTTTCTGATGTTTTTTTAGGTGGGCGGTCAGTTCTTGAATTTCTTTTGTCAGGAGAGCGGTTTGAACTTCTGGTGAGCCAGTATCTTTTTCGTGGATTTTGTGCGGCTTAATTATTTTTGTTTTTTCGGTTGTCGTAAGCATTTTTTTAGTGGAAGCCAACACAAGGCTCAAAAAATACGCCCATCGATTTACGCTATTTTTGGCGTTTCCTGGCGCAGATTGGTTGGCGCAAATTAGCTTCCACGTAACCATAGCATAAGTTTTCTAAAAAGAAAACCCCCACCATGGCATTGCGGCCGAAGGCCGTATTTGAGTGTCGCGATAATCCATCTATTCCAGAGATAAAAAATTCATCCGGTTGCTCGACAAAAAACGACTTTCACGCGCCATGATTAGTGTGGGGGAAAATAGCGGCTCGGTTGCCGCTATTTGTGGTCAGAGAGATGGAGGTTTTATTTCAAGATGCTCTTGATCCTTTCGATAATTTCTTGCGGGGTAAAGTGGGCTTTGATTAGAAAATCTTTTGCTCCCAGATTTATGGCCTTGTCGACGTCATCTCGTTGTCCAAGGTTGGAAAAGACTATAATTGGTATGTCGGACAAGAGAGGGTTCTCTTGAACGCTTTTCAGGATATCAAAACCGGTCATCCCCGGCAAAACCAAGTCAAGCAGAACCAGATCCGGTTTCTCTGCCTCGATTTTCTTCAGGCCTTCTTCGCCGTCTTTGGCCTCGGCGGCATCGTAGCCTTCCGCAAGGATTTTCTTGGCGATCAGCTCTCTTAAGAATTTATCATCTTCAACGATAAGTATTTTTTTCATATTTCCGCGAATAAAAAGCGAACCGAAGCGAATATAGTGTTGATACGCGCTTTTAATTAGCTTAAATTCGTTTTTCATTTGTTATTATTTATTGATTGGCAAAGTAAAATGGAAAGTGGTTCCTTTGTTCTCTTGGGATTCAAACCAGATTTTGCCGCCGTGGGCTTCAATAATGTTTTTAGCGATAAACATTCCCAAACCGGTCCCTTCAGTTTCTATTTTCACCACATTTTCGCCGCGGAAGAATTTGCTAAAAATTCCCTTTTGCTGGTTTTTGGGGATGCCGACGCCGTTGTCCTGAATAGTAAATTCCACATTTTGTTTATCAGCTGTTAAAAAAATTTCTATAGTTCCTTTATTGGGAGTATAATTAAGGGCATTGTCTATAAGATTAGCAAGAGCTATCTCAATTTTTTCCCGGTCGATAGTTATTGCCGGCAGTTTTTTAGCGGGCTGGTGATATTTCAGGTTCATTTCTTTAAGAACTATTTTTTCTCGGAAGGAATTTATCATTGCTTGAACAACTTCATCCAGGTTGGCAGGAGCTAAGTTAATAATAGTTTTTCCTTCTTCAATTTGGGCGACATTCAATAAATCATTAATCAAGCGAATCATTCTTTCGTTGCTCTGATAGGTTCGCTCCAGCAGCTCGCGCTGTTCCCGGCTGACGTTGCCGGTTTCTTCGTCGAGCACCATCCTCAAGGCCCACTTTATGGCCGAGAGAGGCGTTCTTAATTGGTGAGCGGCCAAGGAGACAAAGCCGGATTTTATTTTCTCAATCAATTTTTCCCGGCTGATGTTATGAAGTATCATCAAGCTGCCGCTTTTCCCATTAGCGCCCTTCTGCCGCCGGTAGGAAGCCGCGGGCTTCATCAAAGGCACAATAGTAATATCAAGAATAAAATCCTCTTGTAAAGCCAATTCCTGGCGGCGATTTTTTTCCGCGCCTTTGGCTAAAAGGATAATAACTGGCTGGATTTTAGCAATATTTTCTAATTCAGTTGCTGTCTTATTTAGAACTTCCCCACTGCCAATATTTAATAGCATTTCTGCCTGGGGGTTAATAAGCACCAGCTTGTCGCGGCTGTCAAAAACCAATAGTCCGTCAACTAGATTGGTAATCACTGCTAGGGTTTTATTCTTTTCTTCTTCAGCTTTTTCTCGCGCTTTAGTCACTTCTTCCAATACATTCATTAAAGCTTTTCTGGAATCCTCCAATTCTTTGGTTCTTTTCTTCACTAATTCTTCCAATCTTTGACGAGTAACAAAAACCATCTCTTCTTTTTTTTCAATCCCCCCTGGTATTTCTTTGCAAACAGATAAAACTACGCAACGCTCTTTTCGATTTTCTTTTAATAATTTGGTATATACTTGCTGACCGGTTATCTCCTCATAGACCCCGGTCAGGATACCCCTTTCCAAATTATACCGACTCTCTTTTAAGAATTCCATCGAAGGAGCGCGGTAGATTTCTACTTTTAACATCGACTGGGACAGGTCAATCTCTAAAATCTTCAGTCTGCCCCAGCCTGCTTCCATAAAAATAGCATTACATCCTAGCTGAATCCTGGTTTTTTTATTTATCTCGGCCTTTTCTTTTTTTAAGATGGCTGCTAAACTTTGGGCGTAGCCGCGGCCAATTGACTCCCCAATCTTAGAAATTAGAATTCCAGCCCCTTCTTTATCCACTAAACGAATAAAGGTCTTGCTTAACACCCTAATAAAGGTCGTTGGAACTAAAAGGCTTTGTTTGCCCGCAGAATAAAGAGTTCCCCTTCGGTCATCTATTTGAATATATTTGACTTGCTTCAAGCTCATAAAGGCATAAGGAAAAGTAATCTTTTAATCAGCGGGGGAGACGGGTTTCTGTTTTCTGACAAAAATCAGATGAATTAAGCCTGCTGTGGTCAGGATTATAGTCAGCCCGCTAACAAAACTACCCACCGATAACTGAGGCATATGGGAAATGATGTGAGCCACATTACAACCACCCGCGGCAATAACCGCGCCAATTCCCATAAAGAACCCGCCTAAAAAGAGCCGCGGAATCTGTCTTGGTTTTGGCCAAATAATCCTGAATTCTTTGGCTATTACCGCAGCTAAAAACACTCCCACTAAAATGCCGGTTACCTCGGTAACGTCCCAGCCAAAAGGCAATTGGCCAGTAAATAAGGACTTGAAATAAAAACCCCAGCCCTTAATAAAACCGCCTAAACCAGCAGGGGACTTTCCGCTAACCAAGGCAATCATCTCCGCCGCTGCCAAACCAATTCCAATCGCCGCCGGGGCCCAGACAATTTTAAAGAATTTTGCCCAGAAAGAATTGCCTTTTTCTTGAACAGAAGTTCCTTTATCTCGCAATTTAATTAGCAGCCAAATTGAAATCAGGGTTAGAATACCTACCACTATCCAAGAATTGATACCGAATAAAGCATCCAAGGTTGGAGCTTTGCCATTGATAGTAACTTTAGTGGCTGCCTGTAAGGTTTCTTTCACAAAAGCAGCCCATGGCCCCCAAATCACTAACCAGCCACCAATGCCCATGCCTAAAAGAGTGAGCCAATAACCCATAAGGCCGCTGGCTGCTCTTAGCGGAGCACCCACAATACAACTACCTGATAGCACCATTCCAATGGCAAAAATAATTGCCCCAATTATACTGGCCGCCCAGAAGAAGGGTTTGGGCGCCATCGTTGCCAGACCTAGGGCAGATAAAATATGAAAACCGATCATGGTAAGTAAAAATGCCCAAATAACCGCTCTGATGACGCGATAATCCTTACTAATCAGCATATTGGCAAAGCCATTATACATACAGAAAAACCCCCTGCGTAGTACAAATCCCAACAGAAGGCCAACCACAAAGCCAATAATTAAGAATCCTTCCATAATATTTTTTTACTCTCCTCGCAGCAATTAGTTTTTTTAAAATAATTACTACTTAAGAGAGAAAGCAATTAATTTTATTAACTGTTTATGTTTGAAACGACCTTTATCATTTTTTAATAATCACCTGCCATTTGGCTGGGCCTAATTTTTTAACCTCAACCTGATATCCCCGGCTTTGAAATTCCGTTGGGAAATTATCTACTACCGGCGGGTGATCTACTAAAATTTCTAATATCTTTTTCCCTGCCCTTAAATCTTTTTCTATCTCCTCGCTTTTTTTGATAGCGGTAATAAGAGTATAGGGACAAATCTCCCCTTCTAAATTTAATTTGATAATTTCTGGGTCCATGGTAATTTTATCGCGCGTTAGTAATTTTTTATCTCGGCCCAATTTTGGCCAACCAAGATGTCAACCAAAGGCGGGGTGGCCAAATAATTTTTGTTCTCCACCACTTTTTTTATTTATTGATTGGTAAAGTAAAATGGAAAGTGGTTCCTTTATTTTCTTCGGACTCAAACCAAATTTTGCCGCCGTGAGCCTCAATAATGTTCTTGGTAATAAACATGCCTAAGCCGGTTCCGGAGGTGTCTAATTTTACGACATTGCTGGCCCTAAAGAATTTTGTGAAGATTTTTTCTTGTTCGTTCTTGGGGATGCCGACGCCATTGTCTTGAACTCGAAACTCCACGTTTCCGGCGCCGGAAAGAAGCTCGACCGTGATTTTTCCGCCCGGATGCGTATAGTTGATGGCGTTGGTAACGAAGTTTGTTAGGGCGATGTTAATTTTCTCTTTATCCACTTTTACGAGCGGCAGAGGTGAGGTCGGTTTTCGCCAGACAAGTCTAATGTCTCTGCTCTTAGCTTTTTCTTCCAGGCTGTCGACAACCGAATTGGCGATTTCTTCGGGCGGGGTGTCGATTGGCTCGTAAAGAAATCTTCCTTCTTCGATTCGGGCTACGTTCAAAAGATCGTTGATTAGATCAATCATTTTTTCGTTGCTTTGATAGGTTCGCTCCAATAGCTCGCGTTGTTCTGGGCTAATGTTGCCGCCTTCTTCGTCGAGCACCATCCTTAGGGCCCACTTTATGGCTGAAAGAGGCGTTCTTAATTGGTGGGCGGCTAGTGAGACAAATTCTGTTTTCATCCTTTCGATCAATTCTTCGCGTTCCCGCGATTCTTTCAACTCTTTCGTCATATCGTTGAAGGTGGCAATCAATTCGCCAAACTCAGTCCTGGATTTTACGTTGATTCTTGCGTCCAGATTCCCCTTTTTTATTTCTTCGCAGGCAGCAGTAGTTTTTTTTAGGGGAAGGATGATTATTTTAAAGATGAGCAGCAGAAAGAAAACCGAAAATAGCGAACCAGTTAACGCGATCAGGCTGTTGTATTTTTGCATGACGACGATAGGCGCATCAATGGCTTCAGTTGAGAAGCCCAGCTGAATAAATTTTTCGTCCGATGGATAAATAATGTCATAAATGCTGGCATTCTGATAGGTTTCCTGGATTAGCAGATAACGGTGGCCCTTGAGCAGATCGGCTATGTTTTGTCCGAGGGAGACCTCGCGTCCTATTTCGTTTTCTTGGCTTGATAGCTCTATGGCGCTGTCTTTGTTGACCAGTCTGATAAAAACAACGTCACTGGTTTTAGCCATTTCCAAAAGAAAGGTTTGCGTGAGACTCGGATTGTCAGTTTTCTGCTCCTGCTTTTCGCTTAAGGAGGCGACTTTACTTATCAGCTCGGCGAAGTAAATCTTTTCGTTGATGAGAGACTGGATTAACGCTTGGCGATGTTGAAGGGTCGCTATGTAAATTAGGGCGAAATTGCTAAGGATGATCAAAGAAAAAACCACCGTAAAAAAAACCGACAGAGAATATTTTTTGACTTTTTTATCCATAAACTGGTTGCGCTGGGCCACAAAGGCAAGCCGGATGGAAATTTAAAGGTTCTCTAAAACTTTCAGCTCCAACTGGTCGGTTGCGGTGTCATAGGTCGCGAAAGACGGTTTGTAGAACTGCCCCGCCAGATTGCCCGAGTTGACTAGCCATGTGCCGTCACTTTTCTCTTCCCATGGCTTATGGGTGTGCCCATAAAAAACTATATCATATTTTTCGCTTTTCGCTAAATCTTCGGCCAGCCGGGGGAAATGCGTAAAAGCGATTCTTCTGTCATCGATATTGATTATGCCGATCTTTCGGTGGGCAATGACGTTGGCGAGGGGATGGCTTTTTAGGGTTTCCGACAGCGAATAGTCGTCGTCCATATTACCAAAAACAAGCTGGATTTCTCCGGCGTAGAGTCCGCTTAATTCTTGCAGCGTTTCAAAAGACGCGATATCACCACAATGGATAATCTTTTGGATGTCGTTTCTGTTTATCCATGCAATAGCTTTGTTAAGCGTCGCTAAATTGTCGTGCGTATCGGAAATGATAGCGATTTTCATAATTTCATTCTATCTCAACGTGAGCGTAAAAGGAAGTTTTTGCCGGCATCAAAAAAACAGCTATGCGAATATGGCTGTTTTGCCTCCCTCTTTTATTTGACTAACAACACAGAGAAGACGATAAGGAGAATAAAAAACAAAGCGACAAGCGTATAAATCAATAATTTAAACGCCTCTTTCTTTGAATCGTTTAGATAAAGTATGACAGGCTTTCCTAAAACAAGCAGACTGGTGATAGCGGCTGATAAAACAAAAAGAAGCAGAAGCGCGACGGGCATCCAAAAGCTTTTGACTTGGCCAAATAAATTTTCCCCGTTAAACATCAGCCAGGCGACGGCCGATGTGTAGAAAAAAACGCCGATTGCGTCTAAGATGCCTCGGAGAATTAATTTGTTTGAGTTGTTCATAGGAATAAAAATAAGATTAAATTATAATATTAAATTATAATATAAAGCGTAGTATTCTTGAATTAGTCCGAACCCCAGTAGTAAAGCAAAGCTTACTACGGGGCACAGCGCATTTCGCCGCCTGCGGCGGCGAGCCTGCCTGCCGGCAAGGCAGGGAAGTCCCCTCGCGAAAATTCGGAAAGGCGGCGGAGCCGCACCGCTGACAATTCCACCCCGTTAGAGGCAGAGGCGCTGCGAGCCCTCGCGGCCTCTAACGGGGTTCAAGTTTTTCCCTGCCCCGTAGCGTCCCGCTAAGCGGGACTGCTACCGGGGTTTGGCGGCATTCAATCCAAGTATTCGCAAAGCGAATATGAGAAATTATTCTTCAGGTTCAGACCGTAAAACTGCTTCTTCTAAATAATGCTTTGCTCGGCTAAATTCTTTTGCAAGTTTATTAAGAGTGGAAAAACCAATGACACCTTCTAAATCAATAACCGGATCAAGTTTGTTTCCAAGCATTGACACGCTTGTAATCATGGGTAGTCGAGCGGACCTTTCTTTTTTTAGTTCGCCTCGTGATTGCACAGAAGCGACATTAGTAAGTTGCAATCTTTCCAGTTCTTGTCTAATACCGGAAGCAATCGCGACAAGATACTCGGCATTTTGCTTTATATCTTCAGATTTATTTTTAACACTTTGTGCAAATTCTTCGTATTCACCCAGATATGCGATTGCTTCTCCTGCGAGTTCGGCGATTGCTTCTTTGGTGCGATCAACGCCACCTTCTTTTGCACTTGCTACAACCCCACTGCGATCCATAACTTCTCTAACACGATTTACCATTTCCGATTGTCTTATAATCGCAATTCCATCGTTTTGCTCATCAAGAGTGCCAATTTCAACACCCAAAGCTTGGAGTTCTAGTGAAATTGCTTTTTGTTCATTTTCCGGCAATCTTTCAAAAGCTATTTTAAAAGATTGTTCAATCTCTTCTTCTCTCTCTGTAGACAAATCTCGAAATTGCCATGCGGATTCTTTAATAAACGAAAGATGTCTTGCTACCTCCGGGGTTTGTATTTTTTCTCCCTTTTCTTGTGGAGGGACACCACCTTCAAATTTTTCTGACATAATATTTTCCTTAAAAATTAACTTGTTAATTTGTTATAGAAAGTGGACTAGACTTTCTATGAATTTATTTGGATTAAGGATTAAAAAATTTTCTTCCCCCAAAATGCGAAATCGTGAATTCGTTTTTACCCCCAAAATTGAATACGAATTAGTCGCCGAGCGAAGCGAGGCGAACCCTTCAAACTTGCAATTTCCTACGTGGTGCGAATTTACAACGAAGCTCGAACTTTTTTCCAAAATTCAGTTTAGTTTCCGCCCGGCTTCCGCCCTGAAATTTTTTCAAAATTTCAATTCCAAAAACGGAAAATTTCCCTTTTCTTTTTCAGAAAAAACGGGCGCGCGAAATCAAAAAAAATGGAGGGAAAATTTTTCGGTTTTGCCTGTCCGCCTCTGGAGGGAGCTTCGCTGAAAGCGAAGGCGGAAGC
>Ga0210017_1000350_pt1 | contig 38023 bp, 28 predicted proteins | sample CryGeyCG2014_020_FD_183966 | JGI IMG/M metagenome (GOLD analysis project Ga0210017, IMG submission 183966) | Groundwater microbial communities from aquifer - Crystal Geyser CG08_land_8/20/14_0.20 (SPAdes) (version 2) | ecosystem: Environmental > Aquatic > Deep subsurface > Groundwater | place... | reverse complement strand
TGCAGATATTTCAGCGTCAGGTAGAAAATATCGAATCCCTTAGAAGGATCAAATCGGCTGGTGTTTCCGATAATAAAACTCTTTTCGGGAATTTGCCATTCATGTTTTAGTGCGGTGATTTGTCTAGTATTGAGCAGAACCGGATTTTCGACCGGATTGTAAACGAGCCGGATGCAATTGCTCCGCGCGAATTCAGTTTTCACTAAATGTTCAGTGACGGTGCGCGAAATGGAAAATATTCGTTCAGCTAAAAAGCGATTGAGCAGGATGCGCCCGAGTTGGAAAGGCAAATCAGTCTTGATCCGCAGGTTGTGTTTGGTATAAACGCAATGCCGGACGCCGGCCAGCCGCGCGAAAAGCGTCCCGAAAAATTCCAGTAAGCCGTAATGCGAATGGGCGATGTCGATATGATGCCGCTGGATGATTTTCCGTAACTCCCGGAAAGTAGCGACATCCCGCCAGGATTTCAGGTGCAGATGGTAGAGAGGAATATTCAATTTGCGGAAATCGTCATAGAAAAAATCGTTCATGTCGTCCGAATACATGGTCACAACGACCGGATTGAATTGCGCACGGTCGATATTTTGCAAAAGTAAGAGCAGCGATTTTTCAGCACCGCCGACCTGTAAACTTCCAATAATATGCAGAACGTTGATTTTTTTCATTTCAGGATTCGTTCAACTTCCCTAAGCGGCATATCGCGCGTGATGATTTTATCGACAAACATCAATTGCCACAGTTCTAGCCAAAACAGCGACCAGAGACGGTGTTTATGATCTTTTACACTGGTACGCTGGTCACTCCAAATCTTATGGATGAAGTCATAATTGAAATAATTGCGTTGCCGGGCATAGCGGTTGAAAACAACCGTTTCGAATATTCCACTCAGATCGTTTTGAATCCAGCGGTCGACCGGAACGCCAAACCCGCGTTTTTCGGTGTAAAGGAGTTTTTTGGGCAGATATTTTTCCGCGATCTTCTTCAGGAGATATTTAGTCTGATGATTTTTAAACTTTAATTTTGGGGAAATTTTAGCGACATAATCCAGCAGAGCCGTATCGAGAAATGGTGAACGGCATTCGATTGAATTGGCCATGGTTGCCCGGTCGATTTTAACTAAATAATCGTACACGAGGCGGGTCATGCCATCCGTGAACAATACCTGATCGATTGGATTCAGTCCTTTGACTTTATTGAAATTTTCATGAAAAGGGTGGAGCGGATTATGATCGGTAATCCGGGACAGATATTCCGGATTCCATAAAGAAGTCCGGTATTTGTGAAATCCCATCGTATTATAAAAGCTTTCGTAAGGGAAACCTTTCAGGTAATCAATATAATACAAAGCCTTACCGAGTACCGAATCGCTCTCAGGATTAATTGCCAAACCGCCTAAAATATTACCGATCAACGGATGAAGAAAGGGCGGAATTATCCGGGAGAAAATCTGCGCATTGCGGGGGACGATCGTCCGGCCGTAACCGCCGAAAGCTTCGTCACCGCCGTCACCGGTCAGCATGACGGTGATGTATTGGCGGGCGGCTTTGGAAATTAAATAAGTGGGAATCGCCGAGGAATCGGCAAACGGCTCGCCGAACTGCCAGACGAGTTCCAGCAGGTTTTCGGTGACATTGTGGTCCAAAATCAGTTCGGTATGATCGGTGTCGTATAATTTCGCGACTTCCCGCGCGGCGAGAATGTCCTCCATCGGATAATTCTTAAAACCCATTGTAAAAGTCTTAATTCGCCGGGTGGCATTCCGACATAAAATGGCAGTAATGAGGCTGGAATCCACACCGCCGCTGAGCATGGTGCCGATCGGCACGTCGCTGATCGTCCGGCGCATTACGGCCTGAATGAGTAATTCTTCGCAGGTCTGCAAAATGGTGGCTTCATCGTTGACGACTTTGTGGGAATAATCCCATTCCCAGTAGGTCGTGGCAACCTGACCATTTTCTGAGAATATATGAAAAGAACCCGGACTGATTTTCCGGATACCTTCGAAAATAGTATGTTGATCGGGAACGGCGATATGGTGCAGGTAGCAGTCCAATGCCGGCAGGCTGACCATGGGCTGGGAAGGTAAAACTGAAGTAATGACCTTAATATCCGAGGCGAAATATATCACACCGGATTTATCAGCGTAGTAGAGTGGTTTCTTGCCGACCCGGTCGCGGCCGAGAATCAGTTGTTGCTTCCGGGAGTCGTAAATGGCAATGGCGAACATGCCGGTAATCTTGCGGAATAATTCGGTCCCCCATTCCGCGTAACCATGCAAAAGCACTTCAGTATCGGAATTAGAGTTGAAGTGGTAGCCGCCAGCGAGTAATTCCTGACGGAGTTCGCGGTAGTTGTAGATCTCGCCATTGAAAACCGTCCAGATACTGCGGTCTGAATTGGTCATCGGCTGGTTGGCTTTATCCGAGAGATCGATGATCTTAAGCCGCCGATGACCCAGAGCGATTTCCGGCAGAAGTTCATAGCCGGCGGAATCGGGCCCGCGTTCGATCATCAAATCGCGCATCCGGCAGATTTGTGCCGGACTGACTTCGATTTTACCTTGATGATATATTCCGCAGATACCGCACATATTAAAAGCCTCTCAATCAAGCACCGATCGATAAATGCCCACTAACTGCCGGATGTAATGTTTCCACAAAAACCGGGATGCAATTTGAACCCGGGCGTTTTCACCGACTTTTCGCGCCAGTTCGGGATTTTGAACCGCTTCGATCAGTTTGGCGGCGAACTCTTCGGGTGAAGAGCCTTTTGTCATAAATCCGGTGATGCCATCTTCGATGATTTCCAGCATGTGCGGCGTCGAAATTACCGGTTTACCGGCCGCCATGTATTCGGTGACTTTCGTTGAAGTGCCAAAGTAAGTCGGTTCGCCCGGATAATAAACGATGCAAAAATCTACGGCCTGAATGACTTTTTGCAAGATGTCATGCGCCATCGTTCCAGTCAAAAGGATTGAATCGCCAAGATGATTAATCTGAATATATTGGTGCATTTCGCGTTCGGCGTCGCCAGAACCAATAACGACCAATTTCAAATCCGGTCGGCGATGCAGTGCGAAATGAAACGCCTTGACAAGACCGAGTGTGTCGTACCAGCGATAAAGGCTTCCTGAGTAGAGAAAGAACGGTCGGTTTTCCGCATCGAACTGCTTGCAGATGGCGGCTTTTTCGTCCGGCGTGATTGGCTCTGGCAAGTCGGCGCCATTTAGTAACACATTGTGTTTAGGCAACTTCCAACCGCGTTTTGTGTAAATAAAATCGGCAATCAGTTTCGATGCCAGAATCAACTCGCTACAGTAAGACAACAGAACCTTTTGATTAATTAAAAGAAGCCATTTTTTAAACGGTTTGACCGGATTACCCTGAATGGATTTTTCTTCAATGCCAGGTCCATTCATTTCCAGAACGAACGGAATTTTCAAAAATTTAGCCGCGAGAACGCCGCCCCACGAAAGCCCTGTGTAACGCTCGTGGATCAGTGCGAACTGCTTTTTCCGGTTCAGAGCGACGATCCGTAAAAAGACGCGCAGGCTGTCAACGATTCCAGTATAAGGAATAACGCGATGCACGAATCCGCGCAGATAGCGGTGCGGCAGAATAACCGTCTCGAATTCGTCATATTCCCGAACCGAATCGGATTTCTGGACAGCAACCAGGGTGGGGTTGATATTTTTGATTTTCAAACCGCGCAGAATGGCCTGAATATGGATTTTCGGCCCGAGCATCTTATCAAGATCAAGCCCAGAATTGGCACACAGATAAACGATGTTGGCCCCTGGAGTCATTAGTGTCGGTTGCCTTTCAGTTTCTCAAATACCTTACGTGGAGTAATTCCGATAATACTGATTGAAGTTCGCACAAAATCGGTAAAAAGTCGCGGATAAAATAGACGCAGACTCAGCGCGTACAAACTGCCTGCAAACAATAAATAGAAAAACAGGATCAGTACTGCCGGTATGCCCAATCCGAATAACAGGCGCTTGAAAAGGCAGCCGGAGACTAAGAAAATCAGTGTACAGATAAATCCCGGCAGAATAGTCGCAATGAATTTGGCGATCTTCATTTTCAGCATCTTAGAGACGACAATCAGATTTAATAGTCCGCCAAGTGACAGCACAATTGCCACGCCGACCGCCGCGCCGAATATTTCCGCCTGTCGGACTCCGAACCAGACCGCGGCCACCAACAATGGCAATTGGATGAGATTGATGAAGAACATATAATGCGGTTTCTTCTGGATCAGGAAAATCCGTCCGGCCGGCGCAAAGAGTGAGCGTATGATCCCATAAATGACAATGATTTGGAGTGGCCGCACTGCCGGTATCCATTTGACGCCATATATGACGACGACAAATTCATACGTTACGCCGATGAGAATCCCGAAAATCGGGAACGTGACTAATGAAATCATCTCGGTCATGCGCAGGAAAAGCCGCCGCATCTCGGCTAAATTGGCCTGGACTTTGGCCAGCGCCGGGAGCGAAACGGTGTTGATGACTTTAACGATGTTTTCGACCGGCCAGTTGGCGAGATTGTAGGCGAACGAGTAATAGCCGAGTTTGGCTTTAGAAAGCAGTTTGCCGATCAGGAAATTGTCGGTATGGGTATTGAGATAACGGACGAGTTCTGAACCAAGTATGCTTTTCCCGAATGAAAGCACCCGCTTGAAATCTGCGCGCTCGATATAAAGCGTCGGCGACATCTTGGTTTTCAGCCAGTATGGGACGGCTCTCAGCGGACTGGCGACTAATTGCGGAATGACTAAACTCCAGACACCACAACCAAGAACCGCTAACAGAATAACCAGCAGATTGGTAACAAGTTCAACAGACAGGTTGATTGTCGTCAGGTATTTGTAATTCAGTTCGCGGTTCAGAATCGTTCGCGGAACCAATTCAAATGACTGGAAAACGAGACCGATACCCATCCAGATCAGGATCGGCTGTAAAACCGGCGTGGCATAGAAATTTTTAACCCATGGCGAGACGGCGATAACGATAGCACCGAGCGCCAGCATAATGCCGAAATTGATCCAGAAGGCGACGTTGGCGATCTGCTTTGGGCGTTTTTCCTCGACGATGATCGCGGCGTCAATGCCCCAGGCGCTCAGTAACAGGATGAAACCCAGCACTAACCGTGCCAATGCAATCGTACCGAAATCGTCCGGCATGAGCAGGCGTGCCAGAACAATCGTCGAGGCCATCGAAAGCAGGCGGTTGCCGACCTGTCCGATGCCGACCCAGCGTACGCCGGATTTGGCCTGTACGACGACGGAATTATCCACGCCTTGCTCCGGTTTTACTTTTTAGAGAATCCAGATAATAGCCCAGTGCAAAATAAACCAGCGGAATGACCGGCAGAAAATAGCGCTGAATTGCGTGGGTGGCAGAATGTAAAAGTGTCAAGTAGAGAATAATCACTATCCAGACAAACGCGCCGGAAAAATCACGGCGGGCGAATTTCCACAGTCCGAAAATCGCGAGGATGGTCAGCGAATATTTTATCAATAAAATGACGACAAATAGAACCGGAGAAACGGATTTCAGCGTCGCCGAACCGATTGGCGGCGAAAACCAGAAGATCATCAGCCGGTTGATTGAAAGCAAGGCATAGCGGAACGGATGCGCCAGGATAATCGCTTTGCCCTGTCGCGAGAGGAAGCGGTTGAGTCCTTCCGGAGTTTCGAGATTATATTTTTGCCGATATTCGGAGATCAAACGGTTTTGAAGCGTGTGATTTGCCGTTCTTTGATCTTCATATTTTTGGATGTCGGAAACGGAGTTCCAGACGATGCGCTCGGCGATTTCAAAATTCGCGCCCCAGAGTTCGCCGCCGCCCGCCGAGACCAGTGGAATAACTTGCCGGAAAACCACGTAATTTCGGATCGTCCACGGTGCAACCGTCAATAGTGCGATTCCGACGATCAGCAGATAATTTCGGATTTGGAAACGGCAGTTGAAAATTTTGATGATAACGATACAGGTCAATATGAAAATCGGCAAATACAGAAATGTCGGACGTAGATAAATCAAGAATCCGAGTAAAAGACCGGTAAGCAATGATTTCAGGAATTGACGGGACTGCATTTTCGGATGGACGGTTGTAAAAAGTACTAGAACAACAACAAACATCGTTAGGATTTCGGCGTAAAGGACATTTACGTAGATGAACGACGTGCTGAAGCTGAACAAAAGAACAACGAACAGCCGGAGTGGGCTTTTAACTCCTACATATTTCAGCGAGAGGTAAACCAGAAAAATCGTCAGGACATTGATCAGCGCTTGAAAAATGTATAGCGTCTGCGGTGCAGAACCGAAAATGGCTATTACACCTGCTAACACGGCCGGGTAACCCGGCGAACGCCGCGCCGTCGGATCGACGCCGTTGATGGAAAAACCGTTTCCGGCGACAAGATTTTGCGCAATGTCATAATATTCTTTGGCGTCGCGGTCAATCGGCTCGGTGACGGTGAAGATCAATCCGAGCCGCATCAGCAAACTGAATAGTAAAATAATTATTAACAAAGCACTTTCCCGGTGGCTGAAAAATACTTTGATCTGCTCAATCATGTGGTTTCGCCTGTATCTTTGGTTTGTAAACCAGGAACAGCATTAAGCCGAACAATAATATTCCAAGATTATTGAACAGAAAAAAAGAAAGCGATAAAGTCAGCGCCTGCGTGGCCGGAATACCTTGTTTGGCCAATAAATAAACGAAAGCCGCATCCCGCGTACCTAACCCGGAAATTGTCACGGGCAACATCGAGATCAGGTTGCCGAGAGCCAGAATCCCGGTGATTGCCAATGGTCTGACGGCAATCTGCGAAATGTGACTAATAAAAATCATCTGAAGAAAAATCAGACAGTTGGGAATCAAAGAAAATACTGCGGGCGCGATTAGTTTGCGGGATAATATCTGCGAGAAATCGATATTATCCAAATTCACCTTGAATCGCTGACCAATCCGGACTGTGGTTTTAGTGAATAATTTCGCTAAATATTTTTTCCCGAAGATATAAAGTATAAAAATCAATCCCAGCCCGGCCAGACAACCGCTCACAATAATTCTTACCGGAATGATCAGAGCCAGTCCGAACAAAGCAAAAATGGCGATGGTTACCAGGTCGAAAATGCGGTCGACGAAGCTGAGATAAATACCTTTACGCAGACTGCTCCCGTAAAGGTTTTTCAGGTAAAACACCTTAATGAAATCACCAACCCGGCCGGGAGTTATTGTACTGAAAAACATACTCGAACCATAGATGATCGTGCTCTTTTTGAGATCAATCGGTATAGAAAATCGTTTAGCCAAAATTTGGAAGCGCAGAGCTTTGGTCAGAATCACGAGCGCGGAAATAACTTCCAGGATGAGAATATCGAGCCAGTTAAATTGCTTCAGCGTTCCGATTAATGCGGCAAAATCAACTCGCCGCAATAGGAAAATAAGCAGAATAATTCCGACGAATTTAATTCCCCAATTGAGCAGAAAACGTTTCATCTTCTTCGGCAAGGTTGATTTATTTATGTTGAAAGTGTTCGCGTTTTATCTGGTATTGCATCTGCTCCATTATCTTGCGGTTGGCGGCGATGACATCGGCTAAAAGACCAATCATCAGTAGGAAAAAACCGACGATCAGGAATACTGCGGCGATAATCACCGATTGAACATGTCCTTTACCCTGTCCAATGAGCATGAAGACTAAATAGCGCAGTGAGAGAAAAAGACCAACGCCCAGTGTCGTAACTCCCGTGTAAAAGAATACTCTGAGCGGCTGATACATGGTGTAGATGCGGATGATTGTGGCAAACGAGCGCTTGATGTAATAGCCGTTACTTCTGAATAGGCGCGACGGACGTTCGGTTTTATTTGTTTCGATGGGAACGCTGATGATCGGGATATCTTTCTGCCCAGCCTCGATGATAGTTTCGAGCGTATATGAAAAAGTCGAGATGATGTTCATGTGCAGGGCGGCTTCGCGGCTGTAGGCGCGGAAACCGCTGGTCGTATCGGGAATTTTGGTCTGCGAGACTTTGCGGACGACATAACTGCCGAATTTCTGAAGACGCTTTTTCAGCCAGGAAAATTCGTGAATTTTATCGATCTGACGGTCGCCGATCACGATTTCGGCCTTTTTCTCGAGAATGGGTTGAACGAGACGGGCGATGTCCGAGCCTTTGTACTGATTGTCGGCATCTGTGTTGACGATGATGTCGCCGCCAAGTTCGAGACATTTTTCGAGTCCGGCCTCAAATGCGCGTGCAAGACCTTTGTTCTGATTGAATGGCACAAATTGGCGTACGCCCCACTCACGGGCGACATCCACGGTGCGGTCCCGGCTGCCGTCGTCAATAATCAGGATTTCGATTTCATCAATTCCGGGAATGGATTTCGGCAAGTCGTTGAGTGTTTTCTCAATCGTCGCAGATTCGTTGTAGCAGGGGATCTGAATGATGAGTTTCATAAATTGTGCCTTTTGTAAAAGTTCTTGCAACCAAACGCTTCGCCTCCGTCAGTCACAGCTTACGGAGGGAAATTATCGTTAATAACGAGAACATACATATTAAATATCGAGAACTTTTCGGGAAAAACCCACAAGTAAATCATTCGATTTCCAGCCGTTTTTTAGATAACATAGCGTCTGGAAATTTCGAGAAGTTCGGTTATTGCATTTTCTATAGTAAAAAAATGTTCCGGAAAACGTTGAATCAGTTGATCGGCTATCTCTGCGGACGAGAACTTACCTTCTATTTTTTCCAAGATAAATCTCGTGATTTTGCCTTCCTCATTCAATATGGGTGACAAGGGTGATGTAAGACGAGGGAGATTTTTCTGGTTGAATAAACTTCCATCAAATGTGTTTTGTTCCACTCGAACCGATCCGGTTTCTATGCTCCATTTGAAATTCAATTGTTTCGATTTCTGTGATTCGATCGCGGTGATATTGATTTTAACGCTTTCTCCCTTTGCAACGGGAATCGGTTGCTGAAACGGGAAAAACCATTGTCCCCACGTATTGGATGGCGCGTTCGGAGCGTTGGAAAAGAATTGCGTTGGTGTGAACCAGCAGTCCCACCAACCGATGAGTCCGTGGATTGTTCCGGAGTCATTCGCAGATTGAACAATAGAAAAGTCGTATGTGAAATTGTCATCCTTCGATAAATCAATTGTCCGAATCAAAGACTCGTCAGTGAGAAATCGAATCGGAAATCGTTCGGCGTAGCGTGGCTGATTGAAAAGAATTCTTGTTGTATCCGACCAATCGATACCATAGAGTCGATCGTTTTCCTTTTTCCATATATTCAAAGAATTGTGCAATCCCGGAGATTCAATGACGGCAATTTTCAGAAGGATCGTGTTGGGAATAAATTTTCCACCCGGTTTGAGGAATCGTTTCCGCGCATCTCTGAGTGTTCGTGATAAACCGTCGTACAGAAAAAATGGGCTAAAATCTTCCATGATGATATAATCGACAAGCTCCGGTAATCGAACGTCGGTGGATTTTTTATGGATAAAAGTAATTTTATCGTCGAGTTTATTTCGTTTGGCGATTTCTCTGGCGACCTTAATCATAGGGGCCATTTCGATGGCATAGACGGTTTTCGCGCCCGCTTTGGCAGAAAAGAACGAATATGTGCCGAGAGCCGTTCCGATCTCTGCGACAATCGAGTTGGGAGTGACCAGTTCGTCTATGGCGGATTTGAATGCTTCGATGCGCATTCTATCGTCTAATAATTCTCTGAACTCTTTTATCATGACAGTTTATTTCCTTCGAGAATCTTTATTAGATTTTCACCTTCCGATTCAGAGAGGGCGAGCGGATTGGGGAGAGATAATTGATAAACTGGCGCTTGTTGTAGAATCTTTGCGCCGACGTCCGTTAAGAAATGCGCTGAACCTCGGTAGTTGAATAACGAACTGCATAATTTGATAAAAGCCCGATTCTGGGCGAATCGTTCGATTTGTATGGCATTTGTCCGGTTTGGATTAAGTAAAAAGATATGCTTTAACGGGATGGTTTTTTCCGTTTCGATGTTACCTAAAAGTGTCGGTGACAGGAAACAGGCGGAATATTTCGAATAGTCATCGCGGTAAAGTGGAATGGATGGTAAATCAGCCGGAACGGCGACATAAGGAGCGATGTGTGGTTTGATGATGAGATTGCGGGGAAATGGAATCATCTCGAGAGAATCTGGTGTAATCCATCCAAATTCGTCCGATAAGAAGTTCCATCCATGTTTCATTAGAAAGATGCTAAGGCTGGTTTTTCCATAGCCTGAGCCTCCGATAAATAACCAGCCTTCCCCGTTCCGGCTCAGTGCGGCGGCGTGAAATTTCAATGCATCTGGATTCATCCGAATAAGATCGTTTACGACTTGCCATTCTAAAGCATAGAAAATCTTTTCCACCGTGCGGTTTCGGTGAGTCATGCTTCGGTATCGAAACAATTCCCACCGATCATCCCTGAATCGGATTCGGTAATCGACTTTCGAGTGGTTTTTTTCGGGTCTGATAATTGCGGAAAAAACCGTATTCCTGACCCAATCTTCAATTTCGGCTGGAACTTCAATGGAAATGGTAGTTCGGTCGATCCGGAGACTTAGATATTTCATGAAGAAATTGTGATTAAGTCAAGTGTGAAGAACTGGTGAAGTGTCTGATTGATTTCCTTTTCCGGATTGGCGGTGAACTCTTGAAAGTGACTCTTAACAGAATCGACAATTTCCTGCACGGTGTGGTTGCCATCGCAAAGTATCCAGATAAAAGCGCCTGAGGGGTTGAGGGAATGAATTGTCTCGGTCGTTGGATCGTAAACAACGCCGCCATCGTTGAGTTCTTTGAACAATAGATGGTTTTTAGAACAAGGTCGATCGGTTGGTTTGATATTTGGCATTTTAAGTTCCTATCTTGACGCGTGTAAATTTTTCTTCCATCAAGCGAAGCTTTTCGAGTTCAATCTTTTCGATATGCGGAATCGAAATGACAAGCCCGCAAATAAACCAGAACGGCTCCATAATTCGGATGATGATAAACGTGTTAGCGCCGATTGAGTGAGTCATCATGGATATCGTCGCAATAAAAAATCCTTGTGCGAATGCCTTGAGAAATGGGATTTGCGATTCCATGTAAATTTTCCGTGTGTTTTTTAATATTTGTATCAACATGTACATGAAAAAAAACAATCCAACAATTCCCGTTTCGATTAGAACCCGCATGTATTGAGCATCCAGAAAACGCCAACCCGTGACACCGAATCCGAGTAGCGGATGCTTTTTTATATCTTTGAACGCGGAGCGCCAACTCCGGACACGCTCAGAGGCAGATGTGTCTAAGGTGACGCCTCCGACTTCTTCCTGCAGACTACGCGCATAACCTTGTTGTGGTGTAAATGTGTATTTTACTCGATCGACGACCTCATCCGGTAGGATAAAAGGGACAACACTTATCAATACGATAGCATAGCCGATAATTACCCATCGCCTCTTACTCCATAAAATATATCCGAGAATGACCGGAATTCCTGCCGCCCAAGATCCACGCGAGTTGGTCAGTAAATAAGGAATCACTGCAAGGCCGGTAATGATTAACAATAACCGGCGGTATTTCGGTTTGGGTAAAATGCCTGGAGTCAGGACAAGGTTTAATGTGATTGCGATGATCAAAATGAGATAGCCGCCGAGTGTATTCGGTTCGCCGGCATCGCCCTCGAACGGTGCCGTTACACGTTTTCCTGAAGGTATTTGAACAATCGCCGCAACCGAGACGATGACGAATGTAATTAACAGCGAGATAACATAGTTGTCCATCTGTTTCTTTGACTGAATCTGGTTGACGACCATGAAATAGACCATGAAATATTCAACATATTTGATGATGAAAAACGTTCCGCTCAAGATGCGAACTCGTCCCAGCATCATGCCGATAGTAGTCGAAAGAATACAGACGAAAAGATATAGTTTGATTGGTTTATTCAGCGGTGTTTCTTTGAAAAGGCTGAGTTCTTTATTTAGCGCCGTTTTGGCGAGCCATGTAAAGCAGATAATGGCTAGAATAATATCATCGATACGAATCGTGATACCGCCGCCCATCGTCGTCCGGCTTCCGAACTCCGGCGAAAGTAACATTGAGAAGATTAAAATATAAAGTGCAAAATCTGTATTGGTGAAGGTCACAATCAAAACGCCGAGTCCCAGCGCGGCAACCAGTGCATAAATCGGCGCTACTTTTACCAAGACAAATGCGACAATGATAGTGAATGGTATAGCCAGAAAAAGCATTAGCTTAGTAATTTTTGTATCGAGAATCTGATGGACGGACATGGTCTGGGTATTATTTTTTCAGTTCTTTGTCGAACTGTTTTTGTAATTCTTCTATTTCTTTATCGCGCGTATTTTGGAGAATTTCCTGATAGCCTTCTTCCCATTCTCCTTCGTGTTGTTTTCTGAATTGCTCTTCGTAAGTAACACGGTTTTGGGTCTCGCGTCGTACTGCTGAACCACGGATATATTCAATGGAAAGATCAGTTTCCCTCATCGCATTTCTCATCATGTCTCGCACCAATTTGGGTAAACCGGTTACCATCAGGCTGATTAAAATCGCCGCGATAAAAGTTCCTGGGATGACAAAGATCAGGATTTTTCGCTCTGCATAACCTATTCGCTTATGTTTCTTCCGGTGGTGTGTAGAATATCCCATTCTTTCAGTCCTGCTGGATAGCATTAATGATTCCGTTTAAGGAGTGAATAATCCCTGTCGCGTAATAAAAAACAAATTGGCAATTGATTCCGATCGGAAGCCACTGACCAGAAGGAAGTACTTTTGAGTGTCGGACTGTTCGTCATTCATTTGAACCACTTGTAAAAAATATCGCAATTTCGAATACTTTTCAAGGACTTGATTGGCACTCTGCAAAGTTGCATATTTTCCGATCACGATGGAATAATCCAGGCTAATAACCTCTGCTTTTGTATTTTGGCCAGAATAGATCAGTTTATCCATTTGCTTTTTTGCTGGTTCTTCAGTTGAGAATCTTCCCGTGCAGATCAAATACATCTCCGTTTCAGGATTCGGATAACTGAACGATAGAAAAGTACGAAGGCCTTGCTTGTTGTATCTGTCTGCAACCTTTCGGGCTTCGCTGAAGATTGTCTCGGTTTTGAGTAAAACCGTGAAAGGTTTGGAGATTTTGATGATTTCTGCTGTTCCTTCAGCGTGTGGAACAATGGCGGGTTGCGACTTGACAAGAACCGCAGTTATGGTAGGTGGTATTGGTTTGGGTGATTCGATAGTTCGACTTGTTTCCTGTTTTGAAGGAATCTGACTGGCCGGTTTTGTTTTTGTCGTCTTTACCGGTACTTTAGGTAACGGTTCAATACCATACCGTTCCTGAAGCGCTTTTAATTCTGCGGGAACCGTTCTGGCTTCGATCGTGTCTGTTTCTTCGACGACCGTTGTGTCAGCCAGAGTAGAATCGGGTGTAATCGCCGTTGTATGAATAGGTGTCGTGGCTTCAGTCGCAGATGCTTTTGGCGCGGGTTTGCGATGTGATTTGATTGCGTGAATTCCTGAATATCCGAGGAAGAAAACGCCTGCCAATGCCAAGATTGCCGCCAGAGCGCGCCATTTTCTTAACCGATGGAAAATTCCAAGCATGAGCCCTTCTTGTTCGTTTAAGAAAAACGATTCCAAGAAGGCGAGTGTCCGATTTTTCTTTTCCTTTTCTCCCGATTCACCGTAAGAATAATGGTAATCATATCTATACTTGTAATCGGCGTAATCTGCACTCACGTCGGCTTTCATTCCGTTGATCACGACGCCAAGGATGTCAGATTTGAGCATTTCGAGTTGATTCTTCGAGCGGCGAAGCGTGCCGCGGGAAATCTTGCCTTGATAGTAAGTGATGATGACGGTATCGACTTTGGAGCCCAGCACGGTTGAATCCGTAGCCTGAATGACCGGTGTCGAGTCGAACAGGACGATGTCATATCGTTCCTTCAGTTCGCTGATAACTGTATCCATCAATTTCGAAGCGATGATTTCCGATGGGTTTCTTTCGATTCTTCCGCAGGTAAGGATGTTCAGATATTCGATGCCCGGGATATTGTCGGTTCTGAACATGTCGGTCGCCATTGTTCCCATCATCAAGTCGCTCATGGTCCGGATAACGTTGTCCAAAGGTTCTTTCCGAAGAATAACGTCCGTCAAACCTGGTTCTTTGTCGATTCCGAAAATTTTGGAAACGCGTGGTTTTCTCAAATCGGTTTCGACCAACAGCGTATTCAAACCGATCTGGGCGAGCGAAACAGCCAGATTAACGCAAATAGTCGTCTTTCCTTCGCCTGCGACGGACGAAGTAACCATCACCGTTTTGTACCCTTTATCGAGCAAGCTGAAGTGAACATTTGTGCGGAGACCGCGGAATGCCTCAGCCATCGTCGATTTCGGATTATAATGTGAGACGAGTCGTGCCTGCATTTGAAGGATTTCGTCGGGCACATCCGTTGTAATCTTTTCGAGAAGTTTCGATTTGATGTCTTCTATGTCGACGTACGGGATGATGCCTAAAACTGTTGTGTCAAGAGTTTTTTCGATATCGTCGATCGTGCTGAATGTCGTATCGAGTGTTTCTGCCACGAATGCCAGCACAATTCCGAGAATCAACCCGATGATGATTCCAATGGCTGTCGTCGGTCCAATCATCGTCGGATTGATAGGTTGGGTTGGGAGAAATGCGGGACGGATGATAAAAACTTCCTGCACCTGTTCGGACATTTTAATCAGCGCTTCCTGATAGCGAATCTCGAGTTCCTGATAAATTTGCGTCTTGATCTGCAGTTCGCGCTCCAGATTTGAAAGCGTCAATCCGAGAAGTGGGAGGGATTTATATTCTTGATCGGTCTTCTCGTAGGTTTCCTTCGTCACACGCTCAGACCGGATCAATGTTTGCCGAAACGAATAAAGTTCCTGCATAAACCGTTTTTCTGAAGTTTGAATCTGGCGTTCAAGGTCTTTGATAATTGGATGTTGTTGCGTGTAATATTGAAGGTAATTATTGTAAGAGGTGCGTTGCTGATTAAGCAATGTTTGAAGCGTTTCCAGAGCGCGATTCGGTGTATTTAATAGAAGACCGAATGCGGAGTAGTAAATAAAGTCCGGATTGCGTTGGATTTCGGAGATGATATTATCGACCTGTGTGATATCGGCGCGTATTTTCTCCAATTTAACTTCACTGGCATCCAGTTGGCTGGTCAACCGGCTGGCGGATCCATCGAGCGTGATGAACCGATTTCGTTCCCGGTAAATTTGTACGTTTCGTTCGGAAGCGCGATATGAACTTTCGGCTTTTTCGAGCTGAGATCGGATGGAATTCAATGCTTGTGTTATTTGAGCGTTTTTCTCCCGAAAGCTCTCTTCCTTGTAAACTTTAGCGAGTGCGTTGGCGAGCAAAAAGGCTTCCTGAGGATTGTAACTCGTTGTCGTGATGTTGATGATATTGGTATAGCCTTCTTGTTCGGTTTTCACCCGGGATTTAAGTTTGGAGACAATCGTAAAATATTTCGGATTGTTACGGATTTCATCGGATAAAAGTGACGAATCGATCAAGCCCATCTCCTGAGCGGTTTTCTCGATCATTGGGTAACTTTTGATAATTTCCGAGCGGGTGGCAAGATCGTCGCCTTCTCCCCAAGAAATATTTGCCATGTAGAGTCCCATCAAGTTCGTCTGCCTCTCAATTTTAAGACTGGACGTTGCTTGATAGAGAGGTGTTGGCTTGTTCATAATGGCAAATATCATGCTGAATCCGCCGAGCATAATGACGGTTACGATCACGATGATCTTTTTCTTCTTGATAATTCGCCAGTAATCGCGAAGGTTGAGTTCGTACTGCGGCATAGATTTTCTCTATATGATCTTTAAATTAGTTAAAACAAGATATACGGTTAAAAAAGTCGATACCAATGTGAAAATCGTCGCGACAGGCCGAGCTTTTTCGGCTAAATCGACAAAAAATCCTCTTTGTCGGCTTGGAACGATCACGCGGTCGCCATTCTCAAGATAAATATTCTTTTTATCAATACGCTTATAGAGAAATTTATCTAAGTCGAATATGATTGTACTGCCGTCTTGCCGTGTGACTGTGATTTCTTTCAAATCAGCCATTGCTGTCAGCCCACCGATATTTGCCAGAAATTCTGCCAGACGCACATTCCCGGAGATGGGATAAATTCCCGGGCGATTGACCTGTCCAAACACGAAAACATTCCGGGCGCTGAGCTGGATGACGCTTATCCGGACGACCGGTTCGCGGTAGTACTGTTTTGCCACACCTGCTAAAACTGTCTGCGCTTTGTCGATCGTCATACCGCCGAGGTGAACTGTGCCGAACAACTTATGGTAAATATTTCCTTCCGTATCGATGGTATAAGATTCCGTATCAGCCGGTTTGCTTTCGGTTAATGATGCTTCGTTGATGCTGATTTCGACGACATTGCCATATTGCAAGATGTAATTCTTGGAGAGAAGTGAAAATTTGTCTTCCGCCGTGGCGCGCGGAACGATCACTTTGTCTTTGTCTTTTAAGATGACATTATTAACGGGTTGATTTGTGTAAAGATATCGTTCCATATCAAAAACGACGGTTGTTCCGTCGATATGGTTGATAGCGATTTTGGAAATATCCGCATCGATGGTCGTTCCGCCATTCATAATGATAAATTCGGCAACGGTTGTCATGTTGGGTTGTATCGGATAGATGCCGATTCTGGGAACTTCGCCGTAGAGCAATACATCTTCTGTTCTTTTTTCAATGACTGTAATATCAATGGTAGGAGATATAAAGTACTGGGAAAATTTGATGGTTAACAAGTCTTCGGCTTCTGCTACGGATAATTTTTCCAGCGACACTTTCCCCAAAAGTTCATGAAAAATGGTGCCGTCCTGATTGATGGATACGATGTTGCTTTTTTCGACGGGTGTGCCCTGTTGGCCGATGTCGAGATAGGAAATTCTGATCTTATCGCCGGGTCCGAGAATGGTGAAGTCCTTATAGGTGTCGGGTTCCGTTGCGACCGTACTCATTTTTGTTGACTGCTGAGCAAAAACAGGACTCACCCAACCGGCTAAAAACAGTAGAATCATTCCGAAAATCATCAAAAATTTGAGGGAATAAACGGTATGCGCGCTGTTCATAATTCTACACCTGTATTTCCATGTTTTTCGATTCCTTACCTGTGTCTAAAAGTGCTTATCATTCTTCCCGGTAATTTGAAATAACATTCGCTAGGACACTGTTGGTCAAGTAAAGAAGATCGATCGGTTTACAGATGTAATCCGCGGCGCCATTCTTCAAGGCTTCCAGCGCGATCTCTTTATCAGCTAATCCGGTGACCATAATGACATGAATTTTTGGCGTATTTTTCTTAATCTGCTTCAGGAATTCGATTCCGTCGCCGTCCGGGAGTTTGATATCCAGCAACATGAGCTCTGGTTGAAAGGTTTCAATAGCGGCTTCCGCTTGCTTGCGATTGTAGGCTTTCTCGACGATGTAGCCTTTCTGAAGCAACAAGTCCTCAAGAAGTTCCACTATGTTAAATTCGTCATCTACAATCAGTATTTTTTTCATCGCTTTTCTCTCTCTGATGTAATTTAAATATTCATGGTCGATAAATCAATCAGTTACTAATACCGGAAGAACTCTGTACAGCCTTTTGAACATACTGAAAAGCATTTATGTTTTTTAATGTAAAGTCGGTAATTCCGGTATGTTTCGTTATTCCAGATTTCGGAAAATTTGTGTTCTCGGATGCTTCCCGGTGCGAAATTCATCGTATGATAGGGCCTGACTGATCCATCCGGGAAAACGTATGCTGTTGCCCAGAGGCTCAGACAGCGATTCTTATACGAATTTGAAACAAATGGAAACTGGGTGTACCAAGTTCGAATTTCTTCGGCAGTTAGGTTGGGATAAAAGTTAACATCTGTTTTGTATTTCTTATGCCGCAGTTCATTTGCTTTTTGGATCAACACTTCGGGATCGATCTTGGGGGGTTCGTCAGAAATAAATCCGATCCAGTCGCTCGGCGATTGATGAAACCGTTCTTTGAATTCGAGAATGAAAGAATTGACTGTGTCTTTATCAAGGAATAATAAATGATGAAGCGTCAAACCGCTTGCCTGAATACCTTCCACGATGGCGATAATCTCGTCGATATGTTGGAAATTATATTCAGTTATCGTGCTGTTAATATTTACTAACGGCGTTCGAGATTTCTTTTTTTTCTTTAATTCCGCCAGTATGCAAAATCCCTCCATGGATTTATCAAACGTACCGGGGACGCGGCGGATATAATCGTGGATTTCCCGTGGTCCATCCAGTGAAAAAATAATCTCATCTAAACCGGAATCGACGATCTCACTAGCAAACCGTTTGATAAAAGTGCCGTTCGTAATAATGTTACAGCGCAAACCGGCGGATTTGACCATTTTTACAACCTCGATCCAGTTGGGATACATCATCGGTTCTCCGCCAAAAAGCGTAATATTTGGCTTACCCTTTCGAACGTCTTCAATCAGCGCCCGAATCTCTTCCAGTGATAGCCGTTCGCTCAGTAAAGAACGGTCGTAATCCTTAAAAACGCCTTTTTCGCCCCACTGGCCGCACATCAGACATTTGAGATTGCAGGTATATGTCAGAAATAGCGAGATCGTTTCCGGGCAAAAACTGCGTCCGTTAAACAAGTGATAGGAAAGGGAGGCTTTGAGTCTATGATTCAGATTTTTAACAGCATAACCGGGTTGTTTGATTGACTTTCGTACTGCCCGCCCGAGATTTTGTTTTGGAATCATGAAAATTTATCTCCGATGATATATTAAACGGTGATTTTCAGTTTGAAAGGTGATGTATCGCTTCCCATGATGACGAAATTCTCGCCTTTTTGCAAATCGGCTTTGAAAACCGATTGTTTAGCTCCGATGTGCTTGCCGTTGACGATTGTTCCGATACTGCTTCCGCGATCGAGCACATAAAATGTATTTTTATAGATGTTCAGCGATAAATGATTTCGCGAGATGTTGAACGGAACCTCATCCTTGAGGAAAAGGTCGTTATCCATGAAAATGTCGTCTGTACGGTGAGAACTCTGTCGTCCGATTTTGTAGGGGAATTTGGTGACCGTGATAGTTTTATTTGAGAGAAGTTCGCGGGTTTCCTTGGTCACTCCTTCAATCTTGATCGATTCCGGTGGAGGTGCAACTGTTGCTGATTCTGTTTCGGATTCACCTTCCATCATTTTGTTTTCCAGATAAACGACCATATCGTTCGTCTGCCGGAGATGCTCAAAAAATGCCTTGAGTATGGGAATGATGAAAGAAACCTTGTCGTCAAGCAGGGCAAAGAAGTCATCGCGGACAATCTCATCGACGGTTACTGGCGACTTGGCGACAATCGAAGCGGAACGCGGTTTATCGTCAATCAATCCCATTTCGCCGAAAATTTCTTCGCCTTTTAGTGTCGCCAAAAGAACATCATGCTTGGGTCCTTTCCGACGGACTTCGACGACGCCGGATTTTAACAGATACGCTGAACTGCCGAAAGTTCCCTCTTTGATGATGACTTCGCCCGGGTTGAATCTGATCTCTCTCATACTCTATCTCCAAATATTAAACCAAACAAATATAACAACATTTGGCAAAAATGGTAATTCTTATTTTACTTATTCCGACAATTTTATAGCGAATCACACTTGTCGAATTAGAGATCAATTTTTCTTTAACTGGGATTGGTTTAACGTTTTTTCGGTGTTCGGACATGTGCGCCGGTTTTCCATCCGCTTCTTCGCGTCTTTTTCTGGACAAACGGGGTTTTTTCGACGATGATTCGTTTCTGGAGCTCTTTTTGGGGCAGATTCTTTTCAACGAATATTTTTCGGTTTGTGAACGGGTCGATTTCGGTATAATACATGACGCCAGACCATGTCGAAGGCACCGGAATGAAAATCTGAACCTGCTCGGGATGGATTTTCAGTTCTTTGGATGTGAAGTTTCGGAGTTTTACCATATTTTCATAGGTGCATCCGGGATGAGCCGCGATCAAATAATAGGTTAAATATTGTTCCTTTTTCGCTTGCTTGGAAAAGAGATCGAAAAGATTTTTAAACTCTATCAGCGACTCGCGCGACGGTTTTCCCATCAGTGCGAGAACATTGTCTTCCGTGTGTTCGGGCGCTATTTTCAACTGTCCCGAAACGTGGTGATTGACCAATTCCCGCAAGTAAGCGGCGCCGTTTTTTTTATCGGCAAGCACCATGTCGTAGCGAATTCCGGAAGCGACGAAGACTTTCTTGACCTTAGGAAGAGCGCGGAGTGATTTTAGCAGTTCGGTCTGTCGTGAATGGTTGATTTTTAGTAACGGACAAATTTCCGGATACAAACAGTGCCTATTGGGGCAACATCCTTGGGTGAGTTTTTTCCGACACTCGAATCCGTACATGTTTGCTGTTGGTCCGCCGACATCAACAATGTATCCTTTGAAGTCCGGCAATTCCGTTAACTGTTTGGCTTCCTGAAGAATGGAGTTCGCGCTTCGACTGCGAACGGTTCGACCTTCGTGAACGGCGATCGCGCAGAAGTTGCATTCGCCGTAACAGCCGCGATGCGTGGCAATCGAAAAGCGAATTGTGTCCAGCGCCTTGACTTTTCCGTTTTTTTCATCGAACGGATGAATGGCGCGCTCGAAATTCAACCCGAAAATTTTATCCAATTCATTCTGCGTTTCATAAAACTGCGGCGGATTCTGAATCAGGAACCGGTCGTCGTTCGGCTGACACAAAGTCTTTGCGGTAATTGGATCGCTATTCTGGTAAAATGTCTGAAACATATCGATGAACCGGCGTTTATTCCCGACGACCTCTTCATAAGATGGAAGCAGAAGCGCGTTTGGAGGACACTCCTTTGCGATGTAGCAAATTCCGCGGACATCCCGAAAATCCGCGCCGTTTTTTAACCGTTCGGCTATTTTTATGGTTGTTTTTTCACCCATGCCGTAAACGAGAACGTCGGCTTTGGCGTCAAATAGGATTGATTTTCGTATTTTGTCGGACCAGTAATCATAATGCGCGACACGCCGAAGACTGGCTTCAATTCCGCCGAGAACAATTGATTTCGTGTCTTTGAAATGCCGCCGAATCAGATTGGCATAAACAATCGTCGCGCGGTCGGGGCGGCGATTGTTTATACCGCCCGGCGTAAAATCGTCGCTCCGTCGTTTTTTCAGTGAAGCGGTATAATTGGCGATCATGGAATCAATCGAACCGCCGCTGACTCCCCAGAACAATGCCGGTTCGCCGAGGCGCGTAATATCATCCGGAACGTTTAACGCTGGTTGGGCGATAATCCCGACCCGGTAGCCGGCGTTCAGCAGAACTTTTCCGACGACCGCGACGCCGATGTGCGGACTGTCAATGTAAGCGTCGCCGGTGATCAGAATAACGTCGCAGACATCCCACCCGAGCCGTTTCATTTCATCTTTAGTCGTCGGTAAAAACATTAGCGCAAATTTCTGCCTGTTAGCGTAAAAATCCTATGCATTAAATTCAAATTTCAAACATCCTATTTCAAATTGAATAAGGCGGAGATATTGAATATTCACTTAATTTGGATCATTGCTTACTTATTGTTTTTTTTACTTTAATCAGAGAGTTTCTTCCCTCTTAGAAAAATAATATCAAAAACCTCTGTGTTCTCAGTGTCATCTGTGGTGAATATTTATTGATTTGCGGCGGATTTTCCCGCTAGATAGCCCGTCGAAAATGCCGCCTGAAGATTATATCCGCCGGTGTCGGCGTTGACGTCGAGGATTTCCCCGGCGAAATAAAGTCCTTTCACGAGACGCGATTCCATCTTTTTGGGATTGATTTCTTTCAAATTGACACCGCCCGCGGTGATGATCGCCTCGGAAATCGGACGATGCCCGATGACTTCGAGCCTGAAATTCTTCAGCCAAAGCCGTAGGCGTTTTCGTTCTTCGCCTGTGATCTGACTGCACAGTTTGTCCGGGGAAATGCCAGTCGATTCGATGCAAACCGGGATCATTTTCGGCGGCAGTAGTTCGTGCAGGATTTTCCGATACTGCATTTTGCCGTGTTCTCCGAAATCCCGAATGAGCCGCGCGTCCAATTTAATATCGTCGAGCGCCGGTTTCAGGTCGATAGAAACGGACACTTTTTTCTTTTCATTTAGCGCATCTACTGCTTGTTTGCTCAGTGTCAGAATGATTGGACCCGAAAGCCCGAAATGTGTAAATAACATTTCGCCGAACTCCGATGCCTGCTTTTTCCCGTCTATCCATAAACCTACGGCGACATTTTTCAGGCTCAATCCCTGAAGATTCTTTGCCGTTTCGCCAGAAGTGATCAGCGGAATAAGCGAGGGACGAGGTAAAATGATCGAATGTCCGACCGCTGAGGCGAGTTTGTAGCCGTCGCCAGTCGAGCCGGTCAGCGGATAACTCATTCCGCCAGTCGATAAAATGACAGCATCGCCGGGAATGATCTTTTTCTCCATCGTCTGTAAATCGACGACCGAAACGCCGACGATTTGTCCGTTTTCAACAACAATTCGGTCTATCTTGGTTTTTGGCAATAATGTTACGCCATTACGTTTCACCCAATCGGTCAGCGCATCGACGACATCCTGCGCCTGATTGGAAGCGGGAAAAATGCGGTTGCCGCGCTCGACGACCGTTTCGATGCCCAGCGATTTCAGAAAGTCGAGTAAATCTTTGATGAAGAACTGATAGAATGCTGGTTTCAGGAAGCGGCCGTTCTTACCGAAATGATTCAGGAATTCGTCGAGCGGCGTATCGTTGGTGAGATTGCATCTGCCTTTGCCGGTGATGCGCAATTTCCGGCCGGGACGTTCCATTTTTTCGACGATCGTAACTTGTGAGCCAAATTGCGACGCAGTTCCCGCGGTGATAAGTCCGGCCGCTCCGCCGCCGATGACGACCACCCGAACCGGTTTTTGTGTTTCTCTTTTCGTCTCTTCTGGCATCTGATTCAAACGTTCCATCGTCGGCCAGAGTGTATTAAATAAACGCCGGAAATTCAAGAAAAATTGCGGGAATCGGGACGAAGGAGTAAATCAGGTAGATTAGGCCTGTCAGCCGAAGGAGTGTCCACGAATAAACACTATTGGACTAAAATTAGAAAGAAGATGACCACGAAAAGAGACGAAAAGGGAGAAGACAAATTAGGTTGAGGTTGAGGTTAAGGTTAAGATTAAGAGTACCCAATACGGCTTCCATGAAATTTCTGTTTGCCTTGCTCATAACACCGTCAGAATCACAGATTACGCTGATTTAAGGATTCCACAGAATTTTTTATCAGCCCTATTTTCTATAATCTGTGTGATCAGCGCAATCTGATTAATCAGCGATTCAGACATTTTCTCCTGTCTTCACGCTTTCGTGTGCCCCTTCCCAAACATAACCCACGACCTTCCGAACATAACTCATTCGATCCGGCAGGTTAAACCTGCCGGATGGATAGACTATTCGATCATTTGATCAACAAGCATTTTCTTGTTTCGGTGTAAGTTCCCGCCTGAATTTTGTACAGATAGACGCTGGAAGGATATTTCGATGCGTCCCAAACTACCTGATAATTGCCGGGCTCTTTGGCCTGATTTACAAGCGTTTCAATCAAGCATCCTTTCAGATCGAAAACCTCAAGTCGAACCGGCGATTTTTCCGGGATTGTGTAACCGAAGTTTGTCACCGGATTGAATGGATTCGGAAAAGCCTGTGACAAACTATATTCTGTCGGCGTTACGGCGACTGGTTGTTGCTCCGGTTTCGGAAGCGTATGCCTTTTCATTAGCGCGCCTGCAACGTTTTCTCCGCAATCGCTTCGCGCGATCAAGGTCTGATCGTCATCCGGGTATTTGGTCTTGAGTTCGGTTAGTATTTCACCGGCAGAGACGGAATCGCTTAAGTCTTTCTGGTACATATTAAAAAGATCGAACAAAGCCGCGCTTTCAAACAGGGTCCCTGGATTTTCTTTTGCAATCTCCGCAGATAATTCCATCGCTTCATCTATTCGTCCCGACTGACGATACAGCAGAACCTTACGACCTTTCAGGGCGGCTGTCAGGTTCCTATTATCCATTTGATCGAGCAATTCATCGATCCATGCGACGCGATCTAATTTATCATACGTCCGCCCGATCCGCATGACCATGCTTATGGCTTTGGAGGCATATTTCGTGTCCGGATAATCAATGATCAATTTCTTGAAAACGGGGATTGCGCTTTCATATTGCTTTTCGACAAACAGACTCATACCGATCTTGTAGAGTGAATCGGCAGGCGAAGAAACCGATTCATCGACAATGATATCGCCTGCTAAATAGGTGGATTTGGCTAAACTACTTCCGCCGCCCGGATCGGATGACAGCGCATCGTGCGTATCGACATTTCCATAACACGCAGGCGCCGGATATTGTCCCCACCAACACCAGGCCGCATCGATACTGGAATTGTTAAATGCCGTCGCGGGATAAATTCCGGTCACGCCGATTATCGAATTACTCCCTCCGATATAAGGCCCTGCATCGCCATAGCCGAGGATCGGATTGGAATAATTTGTTGCCCAGATCACGCCGTCGGCTTCAAAGTTTTCGTTATAGATGTAATTATGTCCGAGTCCGGGATAATCCCCAAACCATGGATCGCTGTCATTGGTGATATTAATGGCCAACATCACCTCCGATGGATCGATCGTATTGTTAAAAAGAGAAGGGGAAGAACCGTATAAATACAGAGCCTGATTGCAGGAAGAGGCATTGACAAAATAATTGTCGTACATATAGGAATCACAGGCATTCATATATACCTGCGAACCGGTGACCTGATTGGTTTCCAGATCGGGGGATCCGTTATAGACATAAAGTCCGTAAGTAGAAGAACCGGAAACGGTATTGTTACAGATATCCGGGCTGGCCGAAGTACAATAGATGCCATAAGATGAACTGGATATCGTGTTGTTGGTTATATCCGGACTGGCTCCGGTGCAATAGACACCGTAAGAACAACTTGAAATATTGCAATGATCTACATCCGGACTGGAACTGTTCAAATATACGCCGTAAGTTACATATGAGATTGTACCGTACGACAATGTACCACTACTGCCGCTCTGATAGCGGATACCGCCCCATGTACCCGATGCGCCGCTCCGCGTAAATGTTGCTCGGCTGACGGATGTACCGGACGCATTGAGTGTGCCATTGACGGACAGATAATAGCCGCTGGCAAAAGACAGAGTAGATCCGGCTTTGGCTGAAAGAGTTATTCCAGATGATACCGTCAGATTACTTGACATAGTATGTGAACCCCCATATTCTACAGTCTGGCTGCTGGATGCGGCTGAGAGGGCGGAAGTGATAGAAGGATATAATCCGAGTATAGTGCTTCCGCTTTTCCGGCGGACATCCGGACTAAGGGTCGCGTCGCTCGCGACCGTGATCGTGCCGCCGGAGGAAACGATTGAGTATGATCCAAGCGTAAGCGTCGCTCCGGATTTAACAGATAACGATACTACAGACGGAATCGAATAATTAGTAGTCAGGGTATGCGGACCGTAGATTTCAATGGTTTGTCCACTGGAAGCGGCGGCCGCTGCAGAAGCGATGGTCGGATAAAGCCCGTTGATTGTGCTTCCGTTTGTAAGACGGACATGCGAATTCGATGAATTGATAGTTGCGCCGCTTTCAATAGTAATTGTGCCACCTGTTGAGACAATGCTATACGATCCGAGATTAGCAATTGCATCTGACTTTATTGTTAATGTTGCACCAGAAGGTACTGAAACATTACTAGAAATTGAATGATTGACTTCACCTGCACCAACCCATGTTTTTGGATAGCTTGAGAGGGTACCAGAATGAGCCGTTTTAAGTTTGTAATATGAGATTATACTCGTATTTTTTAATGCGAATATATCATGTCCCGGCGCTTGTCGTACTAAAGGACCACATGCCCACTTTGATACGTGTGTTCTTGCTCCAGAAATAGCGACTGGATATCCATTTTGAATTACTCGCACAGAGTGATCACTATATTGCTCATAGCATCCATGATCTGCCAGTGAAGATGAAGACGAAACATAGGAAGCTTGACTATCATTAGAATAAGAGGCATCATTAAAATATTTTATTTCCTCATCATTATCTGTATACCCAATCCAATATGTACCACTATTTTCTGATAATGTCCAAGCATATCCATGACAATTATATGATCTTGTTGAAGATTCAATAATTTCAGCATCAAGTCCATAAATATCAATATCATCTTGTGCATCCTCATCGTCATACCAAAGTGCCCCATTTCCCATTATATAAGCAGTGACTGGCCTTCCTTCGGGAGTATAAATTGTAGTCGCAGTATCAGTTGCAAATACTTTTATCGAAATTAAAAGCAATAGTAATAAATATTTTATTTTTAACATATCTCGCCTCATAAATATTAATTTGATTTACAAATACTTAAAACATGATTGCGAATATCATCTGTGAGATATAGCCCTGATTCTAAAAATATTTCGACACCACCTATACTTTTCAAGTTTTGACTATTCTCATGATTTTTAATTTCTATTAATTTTGCTATTGCATAAATATTCGAGATCAAATCTCCTTTTTCGTAGACTGTTCCCATATTAGTCTTAATTTCATATTTACTTAGCAATTCTGAGGTTAATGTTTCAATACTCGAAAGATCATATTTAGAAAGTAATTGTGGATGCACCATTAAATATTCAATTATTTGAATTTGTTCTCTTTGAGAAAGGCCTGCAGGACTGTAAGTATCTTTTGTAATATCCATATCATTATAATAAGATATTAATTTCTCCACAACATCTTTTCGGCTTAGTAATTCCGAAAAACCATTGAAACTTTCTTCTACCTTTTTATAGTAATTATCAATCATCGAAAATAATCCAATTCTCCGTGCAAAATGACAGTCTATTGATGCTTCAATCAATTCTTTTGTTGACATCGTGTTTAAAACAGAATCGGGAATTTTTAATAAAGAGTTTTTATCTTCAATTGACATATTTTTCCATTCATCGGATTGATAATCCACATATTCTCTCCAATTCAGTGAATTATAAATACGCCAATCAATTTTTTTATACTGTTCCCTGTTTTGTGCAAATGAAATTAAATTAAATAAGAAAATAAGAACACATAAAAATAATCTTTTTAACATTCTGTCCTCCTAATGTTTAATTTTACGAAAGTCGCTTCTTTTAAAGGCTAAACAATTAATCTGGCAAAAGTGTCTAATCATCTCTTTAACCTCCTTTACTATCAATTATTTTAAAATTGTACACTTTTTTACCTGGTTGAATTCATCACAACGTACATGGATAAAATATATACCACTAGCAATACTATTACAATCCCAAAACAACGTTATCTCACCTTTATTTAATAAACCATTATAGAGCATTTTGACTTTTTGTCCAATTATATTATACACTTGGATAATTACAATTTGTTCTTTTTGAAGTGTGAAATTGATATTTGTACCATGTATATCAAATGGATTAGGAAAAATGTTAATCATGTCGGATGATTTATTTGAGATAGGATATTTATCTCCAGTAAATCTTAAAATTGTTCCTCCAGATCCAATTGCCCATCCAGTATTTGAATCGAGAAAATAAATATCACTGATCGCAGGTACTTTATATTGATCATTTTCCAAAGTGGATATAGTGTTATTTACTTTAATATTGCTTAAATATCCACCTTTATAATCTAAATAAATCCAACCATTTTCCTTATCTATCATATAAAAATATTGTATTGGTCCCATTTCCAATCCACTACCTCTTGGAACTTCTGACCATGTCCATCCACCATCAATTGTTATGAGAAATTGAGCAATATCATTAACGAGAAAGCCTTTTTCATTATCAACAAATTGAATATCTTTTACCAGTGATACACTTGAAACATTATACCATTGGACTGAAGCACCTTTATCTGTTACATATCCTAGGCCTTGCCATCCTCCAATCCAGGCTCGCTCTTGGTCAATTATTGAAAGAGATGTCAATCTTTCGGATAAAGGTTCACTATTAATTATTTGCCAGTTTTCACCTCCATCTATAGTTCGTAAAATAAAGCCAGAACGTTCTATTAATAATCCATTTTTATCGTCAAAAAAATCTATATCAACAAACCAGCCATTGATTCCATTATTAATTTCCCAATTATTACCTCCATCCACCGTATTTAGTAATGTATAATACCCTGCAACCCATCCTTTATTTTTATTTAGAAACTTAACCTTATATAATACGCTATCCACTGGACAATCTTGTTTGTCCCATAATTCTCCTCCATTTGAAGTATGTAAAATACATCCATAATTACCAACACACCATCCATTATTTTCATCAATGAAAAAAATATTGGTTCTTTCGCATTTTAAATGGGTAGATAGTGTTTATTATTAGAGGTGAGGTCGAGTTTACCTGTCAGGAGATAGATAATAGTTTTGAAATAGTTCAAAGAACGAAAACCGCGTGCCTTACTTTTGGCCGCTTGAATTAATGAGTTGAATCCTTCCAGGATACCGTTGCTTAACAGAGATTCTCTCCACTGGATAATGCCATTCCAGTGTTTTTTGATCATATGAGCGACTTTAATAATGGGTCTCAATCGCGAGTGAGTGGCACGCCAGTACCACTTTCTTATAAGTACTTTGAACTCATTCAAGGAATCTGCTTTGTAAATCTCCTGAAAAGTCTCTCGGATTTGATAGGCTCGCATCGTTTTAACAGCGACTTTAGACATCGTAATTTCAGATAGTTTCTTTTGCTCTATTTCCGTTAGGTTTGCTCGATTTTTCAGAAAGATATATTTCGTTCCCTTGAGTATGGTTGTCTCTCTGGCCTCTTGTTTTCTGACCGCATCAACGGCTTTGTTAACGTTTATGACCAAATGAAATTTATCAAAAGTGATCTCAGCATTGGGCAAGTATTCTCCAATACCTTTTATGAAAGCCGGTGACATATCGCAACAGACCTGTCGGATCTTTTTGGGACTACCCTTACGTCCCTGAATATCTCTCGCAAAGGTCTTGACGGTCTTATGCTTCTTTCCTTCGGTTACAAATACCGTCCTGCGCTTTTCCATATCAACAAATAATGTCAGATAGTTATGACCTTTCTTCCGATTCGTCTCATCCATCCCGACCTTCTCTAAGCCGGACAAATCCATTGCCCGAACAGCATCCTTGACATATAGGATTAGCATTCGCCATAGTTTGTCATCTGATATGTGGGTGATTTTAGATACCTTTTGTACCGTCATACATGTGCATAGTTGAAGCAATAATGACTCAAACATTAACGTAAATCCCGGACAGACTCCTTCCCAAGGTGCTTTGATCAATCGAACTTTCTGATCCTTTGTCTGTATCCTCGGTACTCTGGCATGAATGTAAGTCTCATGCTCAAAAAAGTTTAAATGACGCCAAGTCTTCTCAACTGTGTCGTATGCTTTGTACTTTCCAACTTCCCCTTTATATGTATATTCAAAACAAGAGCCTTTCTTGAAATCCACGTGGACGTCTAAGCGCTTCTCACCTTCATTGAATTGGACATCCTTTACATACCAGGGACTATCGATATGCAACGCTAATTGAAATACATCACTTCTCATGTCTATACCTCCTAATTATTTTCTGAGGTATAGTTTATCTAATTCAAAAATATTAATCCACTTTTACCCACTCATTCCGCGAAAGAACCTTTAATATTAATGTTATCAAATACCTAATATCAAAAAGAATGTATTGAAATTAACAATAGTTTGTCAACAGTATTGAGGCTTCACCCCATTAGAAATTGCCTGAATTAATCGGCGAGGATTTCATTATAAATCAACATTTCCGTACTATAAGCTGTCTTGTCAATCCCTGTGACACGGGACAGGATTTCAAAATATTTAGGGACTTTTTGATATTTTTCTATGAATTTTTGTTCCACAGCCTGACACGTGGAAGGTTGTGTTAGATAGTTTACTACTTCGGGTGCGCCGAGTGAATGGTAGGAAGCGATAATAAGAATGGAATTCTTTGCAGGGCCGGGCAATTTGACCGCTAAAACAAGGTCTTCATTTGGTCAAGTCATAAAGCCGAAAGAATCTCATTAATCGATAGTTCAACCTGCGAGATCGTGTCCAATGTCGTCCTGAGATCGCAGATTCGTACAAATTATTTCGGCTGGAAAACCGAATCAGGAAAATTCGACCTGATCTCGGAATTGACAATCGACGCTGGCAGTCGTTTAACCAAACACTCGATTCAAATCACGGACAATCCGCCAAATCTTTGCACCGGAATCGTGAAAATGGAGAATACGACGGTTTTCACTTCTCCGGCAAATATGGATGGTTGGATGTATTTAGCAACTTACGGTAAACAAAGCCTTGCCGGTGATAGTCTCGGACTGTCGATTTTGTTTCGGAAAAACAATCTGGTTCAGTTGACGGAAGATGCGAATAGTCATGTTGTTGTTCTGAAACCATCCGATAACTCGTTGACTTACTACTTCTTAGCGGCATGGGAGAAAGAACTGGACGGAATCCGATCAGGCAAACAATTCATACAATACTTAAATGAAACTGTCAGAAAATTGGATAATTCAATCGTAGTAAATATAGAATAAATCTGTCGGTCAATGGAATGATTTAATAGTTTTAGACATATTTTCGTTATCATTCAAATTATATAAGAATTTGAGGGTCTGACAGCCGAATATAAATTTTGAAACCAATTCTTGTCTTTCTGCCTCTAATCACTGAAATTTACCAAGAATCAAGGAGTATTAATGAAAGTAAGATTGATCAGTTTAGTATTGATGTTTGTAATGGGAACCGGATTACTGGCAGAAGGTAAGCCGTGGTATTCGTTCAACGAGGGAATTCAAAAAGCTAAAAAAGAGAAAAAGCACGTTGTCATCGATTTTTATACCGATTGGTGTAAATGGTGCCATGTGATGGAAAAGGAAACTTTCTCTGTGCCTACGGTTGAAAAGTACCTTTTTGAGAATTTCGTTCCAATTCGCATCAATGCGGAAAATGCAACGGAAAAACTTCAGTTTCAGGGAAGAATCTATTCACCGATGCAACTAACTCAAGCTTTTCAGGTAACCGGTTTTCCTTCGATCGCTTTTGTTACGTCTAATTCGGAAGTAATAGCCGTAATTCCCGGATATATTAAAAAAGATATGTTTATGAATCTCCTGAGATATATGAAAAGCGAGTCCTATAAATCCAGGATGACGCTTGAAGAATTTCTGAAAAGAGAAGCCAGCAGTAAAAAATAACTCTGCTATGATAATTTGATTTTGTTCATTCGTTCAATTCGTTATATTTAAACGAAACGTTAAATAAATGATAATAATTACTGAGTGATTTAAAAAAAATTGATGAATGGAATAAATAGATTTTCCCGACTTTTTATAACGTTTCTAATCTCGACCATTGCATTTTCAGAACCGATCGATTCTCTTTTAATGATGATTCCGACGGTTAGTGGAAAGGAAAAAGTTATACTTCTTACGGAAATCTGTAACGGCTACAGGGAAATTTCTCCCCGCAAAGGTCTCAACTACGGACGATCTGGCTGGCATCTGGCGCGAGAAATTGGCGATGAATTCGGCGAATCGGAAATTCTGGACGCCATGGCATTCAACTGTTCTTTGCTCGGAATGTATGATTCTACGATATATTTTTCGAAACTGTCTCAGAAATTAGATGAAAAAATAGGAAATAAACGCGGGTTGGCGCAATCTCTTAATAATATCGGCCTTGCATACTATTTTACAAGTAATTACACACAATCTCTAAGCCATCATATTCAGGCGTTACATCTCAGGGAAGCGCTTTCTGATTCCGTTGGACTTTCAAAATCCTACAACAATATTGGATTGGTTTATCTTGCAATTGAAGCGTATAATGACGCGCTTACGTATTTTAATAAATCCTTAGATTTTAAAAGGAAATTAAACGACCAACTTGGAGTCGTCCGAACGATGGAAAATATCGGCGAAACGTATTACCGTTCCGGTGATGTACAAAAAGCGAAGCAGTGTCATGAAGAAGCACTCATTCTAAGCCGAAAAATTGGTTATGGACCCGGAACGGCACTCACTAGTATTAATCTTGGACGAACCTATATTCAGATGGGTGAATATGAGAAAGCGCTGAAATTACTCTATGAAGCAATTCCGCTATATGAAAAAGTCGAAAATCTGGGCGGTATCACTGAATCCAGAAATCTCATCGGATTAGCCTATTCAGAAGCGGGCAAATATGATTTGGCAATCCAGCAAATACAAAAAGCGCTCAAAATCGGAAAGTCCATTAACGCATTAGATCATATCAAGGAAAGTCACAAGTATTTATCGAAAATATACGAAAAACAGGGGAAACTGAATCTCGCACTGGAAAATTACAAAATTTACGAAGAGATCAAAGACACGATTTTTAGTATAAATAATATGAAAAAGATAGCCGCCATAGAGTTCAAGTGGCGTCTGGAAGACCGTGAGAAAGAAGATCAGATAAGGGCTAAAGACCAACAAATCAAAGACTTAGTCGTTAAACGCGGAAAAATTATCAAAAATGCCATCATCGGAATTCTGTTGATTTCGTTAATTGCTCTTATGATTCTCTACAATCGTTATCGCCTGAAAATCAAGTCAATGGAGGAAATTTCCGAACTTCAGGAACTTCTGCCGATCTGTTCTAACTGCAAAAGAATTCGTGACGATTCGGGTTATTGGCATCGGGTTGAAGAATATTTCAAGGAACATTCGGGAACGGTTTTTACGCATGGAATTTGTCCCGACTGCGCAAAAAAAATGTACCCGGAATATTACGATAAAATGTATGCGAAAGAGGTAAAAGACGAACAATGATTGATCTGACGGTAACATTCTACATTAAATACGATTAAATGTCTGTGAATTATCTCATTACCAAAAACAAAAAGGAGGTTTCTCTTTATGAAAAAACTTACAATTGTCGTGTTAGCCGCTTTGATGTTGATTTCCTGCGGTAAACAGAATAACGAAGAAGCCGCGCAGGCTTTTATTGACACTCTGACGACGGTGATTGCTCCGCTTTATAACGAAGCCGCGTTGGCATCTTGGAACGCCTCAGCCACTGGGAAAATGGAAGAGTATGACCGCAGTGCTCAGATAAATATGGAAATCACCAAAGTTTTTTCCGATAAAGCGAATTTTGAAAAAATTAAGAAATTTCACCAAGAAGGTGTAAAAGATACGCTGTTGTCAAGGCAACTGGATGTATTTTACAACGAATATGTCACGAATCAGGCGGATACGGCGCTGTTGAATCAGATTACACGTTTAGCGGCGTCAATCGAAGGCAGATTCAATACGTTTCGGGGGAAAATTGACGGCAAGGAAGTTTCCGGAAACGATATAAAACAAATTTTAACGACATCAACAAACATGAATCAGCGGAAAAAAGCATGGGAAGCGTCGAAACAAGTCGCTCAAGTTGTTGAATCCGACATGTTGAAGTTGGTACATCTTCGGAATGAAGCCGCCCAGCAAATGGGATATAAAAATTTCTACGAAATGAGCCTGCTGTCCGATGAACAAGAACCCGCTGAGATAACCAGAATATTTGACGAACTCGAAGTCGCGACTCGCGAGCCATTTATTAAAGCAAAGTCTGAAATGGATGCCATTCTTGCCAAACGGTTAAAAATTAAGCCGGAAAATTTGATGCCTTGGGATTATGCCGATCCGTTTTTTCAGGAAGTTCCGCAGTTATCGGATGTCAATCTCGATAAATACTATGAAAAACAGGATGTCGTTAAATTAGTGGAAAAATTCTATCAGGGAATCGGACTTCCAGTCGATAAGATTCTCGCAAAATCCGACCTGTATGAACGTCCCAACAAATATCCGCATGCCTTTTGTACGGATATCGATCGGCTTGGAGATGTTCGTATCATGGTAAACGTCCGGAACAATACCGATTGGACTGGAACTGTTTTGCACGAACTCGGACATGCGGTTTATAGCTATAATGTCGATTCCAGCCTTCCGTACATATTGAGGAGCGAAGCGCATACGTTCACGACGGAAGCGGTTGCCATGTTCTTCGAAAGGCTATCCCGAAACCCGGAATGGATTCAGGAAATGACCGGAATTTCAGACGAGGAAAAAGCAAAAATCACTGATCTGACAGCTCAAACGCTGAGATATGAGAGTTTAATTTTCGCACGCTGGTCTTTGGTTGTGTACAATTTTGAGAAGAATATGTATGAAAATCCGGATCAGGATTTAAATAAACTCTGGTGGGATTTGGTGGAAAAATATCAGATGTTAAAACGACCAGAAAACCGAAATCTGCCCGATTATGCTTCAAAGATTCATATTTGTTCGTATCCGGTTTATTATCATAATTACCAATTGGGTGGACTACTGGTTGCGCAATTTCTGAACACAATCGCAAAATCCCAGAACGTCGCTTCGTTTAAAGATATTCAATTTGCCAATAATCCAGCGATTGGCGACTATTTCAAGACGAAGGTGTTTTTCCCTGGCAGAAAATATCCGTGGGAAAAGATGGTCATCGGAGCAACAGGCGAAAAATTGACTGCCAAATATTTCGTTGAAATGTTGTAATCATCAGTCCAATAAAATATCGGTTATTAAAAGGGCGCAAGAGATTGCGCCCTTTTGTTTGAAGCGGAAACGTCTTTAAATGTGTTTTTGAATGATAAATTGTTTTTTAGAAAAAATGTCCATATTTTAGTTTAGTATGAAACTATAACTAACTTTAATTATATCAAAACCCTCTGGAACGGATGTAAGAAATCATGACCACAGGAATCACTGAACTCGTCGAAAAATTCTCCCGCAACTTCACCGAATACAAGAATCAAAAATACAACGAGACGCAAGTGCGGGTCGAATTCGTCAATCCGTTCTGGGAGTTAGTCGGCTGGGACGTCAATAACGTATCTGGTTATTCATTAGCATTCCGCGATGTGATCCACGAAGACGAAGTCCGGGTCGGATTAAACACGAAAGCCCCGGACTATTCTTTCCGCATCGGCGGCAGACGGATATTTTTTCTGGAAACCAAGAAACCGTCCGTCGATCTGAAAAACGATCCCGCTCCGGCTTTTCAATTGCGCCGCTATGCCTACAGCGCCAAACTGCCAGTCTCGATCCTGACCGATTTCGAGGAATTCATCGTTTACGATACGACTCTCAAACCCGCCATCACGGATAAAACGCACGTCGGACGGATGCTTTACTACACTTATCAGGAATACGCCGAAAATTGGGAATCCATGCAGGCAACTTTTTCCAAAGAAGCGGTTCTGCGCGGCGACTTCGAGCGTTTTATCCAGAGTAAACAGGGCAAAAAACCGCGCGCCGAGATTGACCGCGATTTTCTGAACGATCTCGATAACTGGCGCGTCAAACTTGCTCAAAACCTTGCCCTGCGCAATCTCAATCTATCCGAGCGCGAACTGAATTACGCCGTGCAAATCACCATCGACCGCCTGATCTTTCTGCGCATGAGCGAGGACCGCGGCATTGAAACCCAATATCCGCTTCAATCTCTTTTAAACGGCGAGCGCGTCTATCCGCGATTGGTCGAGATTTATTACCGAGCGGACGAACGCTATAATTCCGGGCTGTTCCATTTCAACGAAAAGGACGGCGCAAATCCCGATACCATTACGCCGAATCTGGCGATTGACGATAAATTGCTGAAAGAGATCGTTCGGAATCTCTACTATCCCGATTGCCCGTACGAATTCAGCGTTCTGCCGGTGGAAGTTTTAGGCAACGCCTACGAACAATTCCTCGGCAAACGCATTTCGCTGACCGCCGGACATCATGCCCGCATCGAAGAAAAGCCGGAAGTGCGCAAAGCCGGCGGCGTCTATTACACACCGCAATATATCGTCGATTACATCGTGAAAAACACGGTCGGGAAATTGCTGGAAGGCAAAACTCCCGCCGAAGTCTCCGAACTGCGCATCCTCGATCCCGCCTGCGGCAGTGGTTCGTTCCTGCTCGGCGCGTATCAGTACCTGATGGACTGGCATCTGGAATATTACCGCAAAGAATACGAAAAGACCGGCGTCATTCCGGTCGTTAAAGCAGAAAAAGGAAAACGCAAAGCCGCGACGCAGGCAATCTTTCCCGGTAAAGGCGGCGACTGGTTTCTCTCGACTGCCGAGAAGAAACGCATCCTGCTGAACAATCTCTATGGCGTTGATATTGACTCTAACGCCGTGGAAGTCACCAAACTCAGTCTCCTGCTGAAAGTGCTGGAAAACGAGGACAGCGAAACCCTTGCGCGGCAATTGGGACTGTGGCACGAACGCGCCCTGCCAAACCTTGCCAATAATATCAAATGCGGCAATTCTCTAATTGGTCCTGATTATTATGAACAAAAACAGACTGGCCTGTTCGACGAAAAAGAGGCTCTACGCATCAATGTCTTCGACTGGGAGAAGGAATTCCCGCAAATCTTCGCGAAGGGTGGCTTTGATGCGGTGATTGGGAATCCGCCGTACGTACGTCCGCAAAATCTATCCCAAGAAATAAAGAAACTTCTTTGGGCGCACTACACTACTTTTGTCGCAAAATCAGATTTATATTCGTGTTTCATGGAACGCGGGATCAAGTTAATCCGACCAACTGGTTTGTTTGGATTCATTGTGCCTCAAACTTGGACTTCGCTTGAAAGCTTTACAAAAATTCGCGAATTCATAACTAATAGCACGCGAATTATCAAATTGGTTCAGCTCCCAAAGAAAGTCTTTGCAAATGCAACGGTTGAAACATGTATTTTCATCGTACAAAGAATAGATGAAAAAATGAATGAAAAAGACAATCAAATCGTTGTTGAGCATATTGATGTCGGCGGAGAAATCTGTCCTGTACGTGAGTTTAAACAGAGAGACATTGATAATGCCTACCTCTATAACTTTCAGTTGTACGGGCGAGAATCAAGTCAATCTGTAATTGATAAGGTCAAACAAGCCGGCAAGCCATTGTCTGAGTTTATCATTTTTATGTACGGATTTAAAACAGGGGATGATGATCAGTTTATTCATATGAGCAAGAATTACAATGAAAGTAAATTTTTCATACGTAGCGCAAATATAAAGCGCTATTGGCACGATTCTCCAAGTGAATATGTATGGTATGTTCCAGAAAAAATGACCCAGAATAGGAAACCAGCACGACCCGGCGAAACCAAACGCTTTGAAGCAGAGAAAATCCTAGTTGCCAGAATGGGTAAGATACTAGTCGCCACTTATGATCAAGGCGGACTATATGTAAAAGATGCCATGCTACTTTTAGACAAAGGTAGTATGCATTCTCTGAAATACCTACTCGGAGTCATAAATTCGCGCCTCGTGAATTATTTTTATCAGGAGTTCTTTATAACAATTGATGTCCTAAAGAATGCATTGCTCAGCATTCCCATCCGCGCCATCGACTTCGCCAATCCGGCAGATAAAGCCCGGCATGACCGCATGGTGTCGCTGGTTGAGACGATGCTGGCGTTGCATAAGCGTCTGCCGGAAGTCAACACGCCGCAGGAGAAAGAGGTCATTCAGCGTCAGATTGAGAACACCGACGACCAGATTGACAAATTGGTATATGAACTATACGGGCTGACGGAAGAGGAGATAAAGGTGGTGGAAAATGTCTGAATCGCTGATTAAGCAGAAAAAGTCTGAATCACTGATTAAACAGAAAAAGTCTGAATCACTGATTAAACGGATTACGCTGATTTCGCTGATTGTGGAAAATGAGACTGGGAAAGGGAATCTGTGAAATCCATTAATCAGTGTAATCTGTGATTCTGACAATGTACGGGCTGACGGATGAGGAGATCAGGGTGGT
>Ga0210017_1000348_pt1 | contig 38212 bp, 32 predicted proteins | sample CryGeyCG2014_020_FD_183966 | JGI IMG/M metagenome (GOLD analysis project Ga0210017, IMG submission 183966) | Groundwater microbial communities from aquifer - Crystal Geyser CG08_land_8/20/14_0.20 (SPAdes) (version 2) | ecosystem: Environmental > Aquatic > Deep subsurface > Groundwater | place... | reverse complement strand
AGTTTCATGCTCATAATTGGATTAGAAAATACTGAAAGCTTTTCAAGCTTTAAAAATAATCTTACGGATTAATGCCCCGAAAGTCAACAGGAATTATATTTTGTCATTCAATCAACTTCAATCCTCTCGCATTCAGTTTGGTTATAACTTTTTTACCTGTTCGTTTTTCTAGTTTGCGTTTGGCTGTACCCGCAATCGCCCCACCCTCTCTGGCGACTTTTTTATTTTCTTCAAAACTTTTCGGGTCGATTTTCTTTGAGATTTCGGTAGTGGAGACTTCGGCTAACATGTTTAAAACTAATTCTAAATTCGTCATGTTGTCACGCAAGTTTTCTTTTTTCAGGTCTTTATATTTTTTATAATCTTTCGTTTTCATTCCCGCCCAGGCAAAAGTAATCTCATCGGTTAAAATAGCAAAATCAATACTGGTTTTTACACCCCTGTTTTCCCATTCATCAGTCAGTTCTTTTCTAATCTCTATACTTTTCAATCGTTGATTTATCCAATTTTTTGAATAACCTCTCTTTAAATAAAAACGCATTGCCCTCTGAATTGCTTTTTCCGGATCCTCGGATTCTTCTATTCGTTCATAACCAACCCGAGCCAACCAAAGCTTAAACGGTTCAGCATTTGGAGATGGAATAGATTGAATTATTCGTAACATAACTTCGGTATCAGCAACATCTGTTATTCGCATTTTTCCATCTGTAGCCATCATTTTCAAACCGTTACATTTTGTAACGGTTTCAATTGACCCCTCGTCTATGAGTCGTTTCTTAAAAACTCTCCAATAAACCTGAGGATTATTGCTCCCTGTCAAAACAGAGATTACGTCCACCACAGAGAAATACCATTTTTCCTTTTCCTCATCCCAAAGTCTTCTGATTTTCTGACCTTTAAAAATCGCAGTCTTTTCCATAATTTAATATTATAATATTTGTTTAATTTATTATTTCTGGTTGTTCTGTCATTCACGCGGAGGCGGGAATCCAGACTTTTCTGGATCCCCGTCTTCCAGCCTTCATCAAGACTACGGCCGGCAAAGCACGGGGATGACGTTGACTTCGATGTATCGATACATCGAAGTATATTCATTAAATTATTTTATCAACTTTAATCCTCTTGCATTCAGTTTGGTTATCACTTTTTTCCCTGTTCGTTTTTTGAATTCAGTTGGTGACATTTTGTCACTACTTCATTTACTATCTTGGCACGATCGTAAAAAGATAGTAAAAAATATTATTTTGTGAAGCGGAACCATGATCAAGATTGTGCATTACGTTACACCTTAATGTTACGGTGTAACATTATTTTTGAAAATCATTATCCAATATTTTTGCTATGATGTCTATCATGAGCGACTACGTTTTAAATAAGGAACAACTACAGGCGGTGAAATATAATAAGGGACCACTTTTGATTATTGCCGGGGCGGGAACGGGAAAAACCTCGGTCATTGTTGAAAAAATAAAATACCTGATTAAAAAAAAGTTAGCCAAACCGGAACAAATTCTTGCCCTTACTTTTACTGAGAAGGCGGCTACTGAGATGGAAGAACGGGTTGACCAAGCGATGCCTTACGGATATTTTCAAATGAATATCTCTACATTTCACTCATTTGCTGACCAAATCCTAAAAGAAAATGGATTTCAAATCGGTCTCTCACCAAATTACCGGCTGATGACTGAGGCAGAAACTATATTACTTTTGAAACAAAATATCTTTCTTTTCAAACTTAAGTACTTCCGCCCGCTTGGCAACCCAAATAAATTTCTCGAGGCGCTCCTTCAACACTTTTCAAGACTCAGAGATGAAAATATATCACCGGAAGACTATCTAAAATGGTCAAAAAAGTTACAAGTTACAAGTTACAAGCTACAAGCTAAAGATCTTGAAGGGCAAATTGATATAAACAAATATATAGAGCTATCTCAAGCCTACCAAACTTACCAAAAGCTTAAACTAAAGGAAGGATTGATGGATTTCGGTGATCTTGTTTATTATGTCTTACGCCTATTTAAAAACCGACCAAATATTTTAAAAAAATATCAGCAACAATATCCTTTTGTCCTCGTTGATGAATTTCAGGATACTAATATTTCTCAGTATCAACTGATTAAACTATTGTCTCCGACTAAAACAAACCCGGAGTTGACTGTTGTTGGTGATGACTCTCAAGCTATCTATAAATTCCGTGGAGCCTCGGTTTCCAACATAATCAACTTTATAAAAGATTATAAGAAGGCAAGGCAAATAACTTTAAAGAATAATTATCGTTCCAATCAAACCATTCTTGACTCAGCTTATAAATTAATTAAAAACAATGACCCTGATACGTTGGAATTCAAACTCGGCATTTCCAAAAATTTAATTTCCACCAAACCCGTAGAGACGCAAAATATTGCGTCTCTACAAAAATCACAAATCAATTATTATCTGGCCGATTCTTCCGAAGAAGAATCCGATCACGTCGCCAAACAAATTTTAAAATTATCAAAATCCTACAAATATTCCGATTTTGCCATCTTAGTTAGAGCTAATAACCATTCAGAACCTTTTGTCAGGTCTCTTGTCCGAGCTGGAATCCCCTATCAGTTCTTGGGACCGGGGACTCTCTATAAACAACCCGAAGTCAAAGACCTGATTGCCTATCTTAGGATACTTTATAATCTGGAGGACTCCCCATCCCTTTTCCGCCTCCTGTATATGGATATATATAGTGTTGATAAAAAAGATGTTTCTTTACTCCTCACTTTTGCCAAAAAAATCAACCAATCACTTTTTAATTCAATAGAAATTTATCTCTCATACTTCGATGTATCGATACATCGAAGTGGATATGAAATTTATAAACAGAATATCCCACTTTTAAAATCTGAAACAAAAGATAAACTGCTTAAGATATATCAGATGATTATCAAGCATCTTGGACTTTTGAAAACAAACACGGCTGGACAAATTATTTATTCTTTTTTGGAAGAATCAGGTTTATTAGATATTCTAACAAACTATAAAACCGAATCTCAAGAAAAAGTGGTCATAAATATTTCTAATTTTTTTAATAAATTAAAGATGTTTGAATCTGAACATGAAGATGCCTCCGTATTTGCGGTTGTTGATTTTATCAATATGAGTATCGAAATGGGTGAGTCTCCGTTAATATCGGAAACTGACATAACATCATTTAATGCTGTCAACATTTTAACCGTTCACTCAGCTAAAGGTCTCGAATTTCCTGTCGTATTTTTAGTAAATCTGACCGAGGAACGTTTTCCGACCCGTTATAAAAAAGAGATAATTAGCATTCCAGAAGCTCTTATTAAGGAAATCTTACCAACTGGGGACTATCATATCGAAGAGGAACGTCGCTTATTTTACGTTGGATTAACTCGTGCCGAAGATCAGGTATTCTTGTCTTCTTCAAAATTTTACGGAGAAGGAAAAAGAATTCGAAAAATTTCCCGTTTCGTAATAGAAACTTTAGGCGAAGAAATAATTAATCAACAGTTAAACATTAAAAAAGAACAGAAATCCCAGTTAACAATTTTTGATTTTAAAGTTACCAAGCAACCAAGTAACCAAGTAACCAAGCTACCAAGTAACCACTACCCCCTACACCCTAACTTCTCCTATTCCCAACTTAATTCCTACAAAACCTGTCCCCTTCAATATAAATATCTATACGTTTTGAAAATTCCTACTCTGCCAACCGCCTCCGCTTCGTTTGGAACCACTATTCATAAAACTCTTCAGAATTTTTACAACGAATTTATCAAAAATAAAAAAATAAATAAAATTAAACTGATAAAAATTTTTAAAGAAAATTGGATTCCAACAGGCTATTCATCAAGGGCTCATGAAGAACGAATGAAAAAGGAAGGAGAGATGATTTTGAATAATTATTTCGATAAATATCATAATTCTTCACTAAATATTTTGGGGTTGGAGAAACTATTCAAAATCAGAATTTCCGAGGATATATTTTTAAGTGGCAAGATCGACCGGATTGATAAATTGAAAAATAATGAAATTGAAATTATCGATTATAAAACAGGAAAAAAGCCGGCGGAACGTGAGTTATTAAAAAATATGCAGCTAACTATTTATAGTTTAGCAGCTCAAGATAAAAATTCCTACAATAAAAAATTAGCTGATATTAATTTAACATTTTACTATCTCCAGACTCCTGAAAAAATTACCCTTAAGAAAAATATGGAAGATTTATCTAAAACAAAAGATGAAATAATTCAAATAGTAACAGAGATAAGAAAAAATGAATTTAACCCCAATCCTGGAAGACATTGTGATTTTTGTTCGTTTAAAATAATCTGCGAAGCATGGAAATAACAGCTATAGTATAATATCCCTATGGCGAAACGACTTATTATGACAAGATTTTTCCAAAGACTGATGGAAATTATCGTTCCTTTGAGCTCCTGGTTTTTGATAACCCTTCCGCTTTGGTTATCACCTTTTCATCCAGCTTTAGTTGCCTATTTTATAATTGCTTTTGATCTATATTTCTTTTCTAAATCAATGTCGACTGCTTATGCCTGTGTAGTCTCCTATAACGAGATTCTTTTTCATAACACAATAAAATATGATAAAAAGTTGAAGAAAATAAAAAATTATCAATCTTTAAAACATTTTATACTTATTCCTAACTATAAAGAACACCTACACAAATTAGAAGAAACAATTGAAGAATTGATAAAAAATGATTATCCGGATAAAAATAGCCTTTATCTCATTCTCGCTTTTGAAAAACGAGAAGAAGAAGCAATTGACAAAAGTCAATTAATTAGTAGAGAATATAAAAAATATTTTAAAAAAATTATTTCTTGTTATCATCCGTTGGCAACCAATGAAGAGCCGGGAAAGGCCAGCAATCAGACATTTGCGGCAAAAATTGTAGATGAGTTTGTAATGAAATATAATTTCGATAGAAAAAATGTTTTGATTACTATATGTGATGCTGATAGTAAATTACCAAAGAATTATTTTTCTTATCTAAGCTTTGAATATTTGAAGGACAAAAATAGGTTATTTCATTTTTATTGGGCGCCGGTTTTGCTTTACAATAATTTTTGGCAACTTCCTTTTATGGTCCGAATGCAGGCAACATTATCTTCAATACTCCGACTGGCATTTTTATCTCAAAAAGAAAATCTGATTCAAGTTTCTACATATTCGACCAATCTTTGGTTGCTTAAAAAAATAAATTTTTGGGATACAGATATTATTCCAGAAGATTGGCATGTTTTTTTTCAGGCGTTCTTTACTTTTGGTGGAAAGGTAAAAACAATACCACTTTTTACGATTGTCAATGGCGATGCAGTATTTTCAGGTGGGACGATGAAAACCTTAGCTAATCGCTATGAACAAGAAAAACGTTGGGCTTGGGGAGTGACTGACGTCGGATATGTCTTAAAAAAATTTTTTCAAACACCTAACATTGATTTTTGGGCAAAATTTAAAAAGATAGCTTTCATAATTGAAACTCACCTTTTTTGGCCGACGTCTTTTTTTATTTTAACTATTAGCGCATCTTTGCCACCCTTAATCAATCCTTCATTTAGAAGGACTGTCCTTGGTCTACTTTTACCAAAACTATCGGCTCTAATATTGACCTTGTCTTCCGGTATGTTAATCCTGTATATTTATTTAGATATAAAACTTAGGCAAAAAGTAAATATGAAAACAAGTTTTTCAAATCTACCTCTACTGATAGTCCAATGGTATTTATTACCGGTTGTGTCTTTTTTCTTTTCTTCCCTCCCGGCCCTTGATGCCCATACTCGAATATTATTAGGAAAAAAGTTAGAATATAAAGTGACCGAGAAAGTATAAGAAATTCCAAGAAACAATAAACCAAGTATTCCAAGCAATAACCAATTACCAATAAATCAATATTTTAGAACTGTTTGGTTTATTGATTTTTGAATATTGTGATTTGTTTGTTCCTTGATATTTGGTTATTGATTATTATTTTGTTATTTTGTTATGTTAAATTTTTTATTTACCAAAACCCCTCTATTCTTCCTCACCCAACCATTTTGGCGGGATGAAGCTTTTTCATATTTTATGGCCAAAAAAAATATATTCGAGATGCTCCTTTTAACTGCAAAAGATTTTAACCCCCCCTTATATTATTTTATTTTACATTTTTGGATGAATATATTTGGAAGTTCGGAAATAGCCTTAAGAAGTCTTTCTCTATTATTTTTTTGGGGGACAATTTGTATTGTCTTTTTATTTTTGAATAGTATTTTTAAAATGAAGGAAAGAAAATCATCCATATATTTGATTTTGTTTATCATCAATCCGCTCTTGTTATATTACGCTTTCGAAGCAAGAATGTATTCAATGTTTGCTTTTTTTGCGACTCTTTCTTTTTATGCTTTTTTTAAAAAAAATAGCCGCCTTTATTTAATATCAACAATCGCCGGTCTTTTTACTCATTATTTTATGATCTTAGTTGTCCTTAGCCAATTATTATTCCTAATAATCAATAAAAATACTATTAATTACATTAAAAGAAAAACTGTTTATATCGCTTTGATTGCCTTTGCTCCTTGGTTAGTTTTTTTCCTTAGTCAAAATCATTTATCGAGTTCTTTTTGGATAGACAGACCTCATCTCCGTGATATTTTTGGAATATTGGGAATTATATATACCGGAAATGAAACTGCTTTTTATTCCGGCAACACATCATTGAAAATGTTAAATAATGTAATCTATATTTCTATTTTTTTAATAACAATTTTCATCATCGGAATTTATCTATATAAAAAAATAAGTCAAAAAAAAGAAAAATTAAATTTCCAATTACTATTTATTTGGGGAATTGGAATTCCTATAGTCATTAGTTTAATATCATTTATTAAGCCGATTTATTTTCCCCGCTACCTTATTTTTGCAACTGTGGGATTTTTATTTTTAATAATATTTATTTTTGAAAAAATAAATTTATATCTTCGAGCAATTTTATTTACAATATTAATATTGTTGACTTTTAACTATCAAAAATTACTGATTGAACATCGAAAAAAAATTGATATAAACAAACCTCTAAAAGAAATTAAATCAATTTCAAATAAAAATGATCTTATTTATACCGACGATCTCGACTTTTTTACAACTCAATACTACCTAAAAAATAGGAATATATATATTTATGGGAAAAGTTATGAAGATATTCCCGCCTATAATGGCAAGGTTCTTATTTCTAAAGAAAACGTAGCTAATAATCTGCCCTTTTATCCTCGAAAGGCATTTATTATGAATTCAAATGGACAATACACGATAGAGGCAATATATTAAATATATGGAAACTGAGACGACAACAACAATTAATGCTAAGTCATTGGCAGTCTACCAAAATGCTATTATTAGTCCTGACTTAGGACACCTCTAAAATCTACGCACAAAATCTTCAAAAACGGGGCACTAATGTATTTTAAAACATTTTGTGGATAACTATAAAAGTTAAGGATTTTCGAGCACTAAATGTCCTAAGTCAGGAGCTTTGAAACGGAAACTTAGCGTATTGTGCATTATCTCCTAATTCCCTCTCGATCCTCATTAATCGATTATATTTGGCCGTCCGCTCACCTCTGGCCGGCGCTCCGGTTTTTATCTGGCCTGTTCCCATAGCCACAACAAAATCAGCCATAAAAGTATCTTCCGTTTCGGCCGACCGATGAGAAACTATCGCTGTCATCCCGGCTCGTCGCGCCAAAAGGACAGCATCGACCGTCTCGGTCAATGTTCCGATCTGATTTAATTTTATAAGAATTGAATTACAGGTTTTTTCATCAATTCCTTTTTGTAATCTTTTGACATTAGTGACAAACAAGTCATCGCCCATCACCTGTAATTTACCGTTAGTTTTGTCATATAATTTTTTAAATCCTTCCCAATCATCTTGATCAAACATATCTTCCATAGAAACAATCGGATATTTTTTCCAAAGACTTAAATAGAATTCTGTTAACTCATCAGTTGACAATGATCTTCCCTCTTTTTTAAATTGATATTTGTCATTATCAAAAAACTCCGAAGCGGCTGGATCTATCCCAAAACAAATATCTTTGCCAAGGACGTATCCGCCTTTCTCAATCGCTTCTCCCATTAATTGAAAAGGTTCTTCATTGTTTTTTGTTGTTGATGGTGCAAATCCTCCCTCATCGCCTACAGAAATCGCGTACCCCTTACTTTTTAAAACTTTTTTTAGGTTAGCATATACTTCGGCATTCATTCTGATTGCCTCAACGACCGACGGAGCGCCAATCGGAAACAACATATACTCTTGAATATCAGTCGCCCAGTTGGCATGCTTTCCGCCATTCATAACGTTCATTTCCGGAATTGGCATCGTATAAATTCCTTTAAAATCAGGATTAAACTTGGAAAGATATTGGTAAAGAGGTTTTTTTTCATGCTGAGCTTCGGCTCGAGCTACACTTAATGAAACAGATAAAATTGCATTAGCTCCCAATTTGGCCTTATTTTCCGTACCGTCAAGTTCAATTAATGTTTTATCTAATTTAGATTGATCTTCTGCCTCAAAACCAATGACTGCGCTTTGAATTGTTGAATTGACATTCTCGATAGCCTTCAAAACCCCGGCTCCGCCGTATCTTTTAGGGTCTCCATCACGAAGTTCGACGGCTTCATATTTCCCGGTGGAGGCACCTGATGGGATAGCCACCCAACCGGTCGAACCATCTTCAAGAGTTGCTACACATTCAATCGTCGGATTACCCCGACTGTCTAAAATTTCCTGCGCCTGAAGAGATTCAATTTTCATAATTAAAATGAAAAATAATGAATAATTATTATTATATCAAATTGCTTGTTGGTTGGTTGGTTGGGAGACTTGGATTCGAACCAAGATATTCAGATTCAGAGTCTGAAATCCTACCATTAGATGATCTCCCATTTAAAATCAAAAATCTATGTAGTATTTTACTAAATATTTAATACTTTATGAAGTAGTTGATCTTTGCTTTGGCTTTAAGATCAGCGACGAAAGCTTGAATTTTTACTTGAATTTTTTGTTGTTTCAAAGCTGATTCAGCTTTGACTCGATCTAAACCCAAAGTCGTCGAACCTAAATCTGGAGCACTCTGGCTTTTTTGACTTTCCAAATAAGTATCGATCTCCTTTTGTGATACAGACACATTACTGCCAACCATTTTTGTAACCAAAAGTTGCAACTTAATCTCACCCATCAAATCTTCTTTTGTCATTCCCTGTTGAGCTAACAAAGCATCAAGAGTCGAACCTTGTGAAGAAACATTGGCTTCAATTTTTTTTAGTTCCGCATCAATCTCTTGTGGAGAAACAGTTGTATTTCTTTTTTTTGCTTCCTGATTGATTAGTGTTTTTAGAATGACTGTGTCAAGCACTTTTTTTCCACCTTGCTTTTCTAATTCTTTGATTAATGAAAAACGGTTAACTAATTCTCCGTTGACTGAAGCTACATATAAATTAGATTTAACAAAATAAAATCCTCCAACGATTAATAGAACAATAATTCCGTATAAAAACAATTTTATAGGAACTTTTATGGCTATTTTAGAAGTTGCAGACTCTTTTACGACCTCTTGAGGAACGACTATTTGTTTTTTTTCAACTGTTTTTTTTGTTTTTAATTTTTTTGCCATAATTAATAGTACCTAATATTTTTTAAAAATCAACTGCAATTAGAAAATTTACGGAATTGGAAATCTCAGTGCGAGCTTTTTAACCCGCAAATGAATCTCTTTAATTTTTTTATTCGCCTTCATTTCCCGCTCAAACTTAGCAATATAATCCTTCCGTTTATCTTTATCAGGGAGTCGATATGATTTGATTAAATCAATCACTTCCAATATTACTCCACCGATAAATTTCATTTCGCGCTCTTTCATTCCCCGACTGGTCGTCGGAGCTGTCCCTAACCTAACTCCTGATGGATAAAATGGTGAAGACGTCTCATCCGGAACAGTATTTTTATTAAGAGTCAGGCCAACCCAATCAAGCGCCTTTTGGGCAAAGACTCCAGAACCAGCACCAAGAACATTGGTCAAATTAACAAGTAATAAATGATTTTCACTTCCTCCGCCAACTAATTTTAGCCCTCCGTCAATCAGCGTCTTAGCCAATGCCTCTGAATTTTTGACAATTTGGGATGCATATTTTTTAAAAGATGACTGAGACGCTTCAAATAAAGCAACTGCAATCCCGGCGGTCGTATTATCATGCGGTCCACCTTGTAATCCAGGAAAAATTGCTTTATTAATTTTGTCACCCAACTCCGGATCTTTTTTCAATCCTTTGGCAGTGACCATAATCATTGCCCCTCTTGGACCTCTTAATGTTTTATGAGTGGTGGTTGTCACAATGTGGACATTTGGTACGGGTGATGGATGAGCTCCACCGGCAATAAGTCCGGCGACGTGAGCAATATCAGCTACCAAATATGCACCGACCTCATCAGCAATTTCAGCAAACTTTTTATAGTTAAATTTAAGCGGATAAGCCGTTGCTCCGACCCAAATTAACTTTGGCTTATGTTTTTTAGCCAATCTTCTTATCTCTGCATAATCAAATAAATCATTGTTTTTATAGACGTTATCCTTCTTTAAGGAATACTGAAATGGTTTATAAAAAATACCGGTTGCCGAAACCGAATGACCATGGGTTAAATGACCTCCGGCAATTAATGCCTGGCCCATAACTGCATCACCTGGTTTACAAGTAGCTAAATAAACGGCTAAATTTGCCGGCGAACCTGAGTATGGTTGAATGTTTACGAAAGGAACACCAAAGAGTTTTTTGGCTCTCTCTTGACATAATATTTCTAACTCATCAACATTTTCATTACCACCATAATAGCGCTTTTTTGGATAACCCTCTGAGTATTTATTAACAAAATATGAAGATAATACTTTCCTTACTTCCGATGAAGCATAATTTTCTGAGGGAATTAATTCTATACCCTCTCTCTGTCTTTTTTCTTCTTTCTTAACCAGATTGTAAACTTTTGTATCTTTCATTTAATTAAAAAATATAAATTAATAATTAGAGAAAAAATCGTTACTGGTTAAGTTGTTTATGTCATTTTGAATACATCATAAACTAATGTTTTTTAAATTTCAAGTATAATTGACCTATGCTAAAACTTTTGCTCAGCGCAAATCTATTAATGATTATCACTTTTATATTAAAGTTCAAAACTTTACCTCCTCAGATACCACTATATTTTTCTCAACTTTGGGGGGAGGGGCAATTAGCAGATTTATGGATAATTTTTATCATACCAATTTTTATGAATATTTTATTTTTCTCTAACCAATATATTTTTAATAGGTTTTATTCTGAAAATACTTTTATCAAAAACATTTTTTACTACCTTAATCTTTTCCTTATTATTGCTTTTACCTTAATATTCGTTAAGATCATTTTTATAATTTCATGAATTTTATTATATTTTTTGTCGCCACTTTTATTTCCTACTTACTGACTTTTCCTACCATTATTTTTGCAAAAAAAATCCATCTCGTCACTGATTCAAAAGTTAGAAAACACCCCGCCCATACTCACACCGGGATTATCCCCCGGGCCGGCGGACTACCAATTTATCTATCAATCCTTTTTACATCTTTAATTTTTTTACCAATTAGTAAAATTATTTTTGGAATATTATTTGCCAGTTTTTTTCTGCTCGTTCTTGGATTATTTGATGATGCTTATGACCTTTCTCCATATCTAAGATTCATAGCTAATATTTTGATTTCTGCCTTAGTAATCGCTTTTGGCTTGGGTATTCCTTATGTCTCAAATCCTTTTGGAGGAGTAATTAGGCTGGATTTCTGGCAGATACCTCTTAATTTTTTTGGTCTCCACTACATCTGGGTAGTCGCTGATCTATTGGCAATTATCTGGCTCACTTGGTCAACTAATATGATCAACTGGAGTAAAGGAGTCGATGGACAATTACCTGGTTTTGTAGCTGTCACCGCCATATTTTTAGGATTATTATCTCAAAGATTTACCAGTCATGATATTTCGGCTTCATCAGTCACAATTTTAAGTTTTATTGTGGCCGGCGCTTATTTAGGTTTTCTACCTCATAATTATTATCCTCAAAAAATTATGCCCGGTTATGGCGGAGGCGCTTTAGCCGGATTTTTGTTGGGAATTCTTTCAATATTATCTTTTGGAAAAGTCGGAACGGCCGTTCTTATTTTATCAATTCCATTAATTGATGCAATTTATACAATGATTAGAAGAATAAAAAATAAAAAATCTCCTTTTCAGGCAGATTGGGGTCACCTACATCATCGACTGCTTGAGATCGGTTGGGGAAAAAGAAGAATTGCCTGGTTTTATTGGATAATTTCATTTATTCTTGGAGTCTCCAGTTTATTCTTGAAAGGAATTGAAAAACTGATCGCTTTTATTATTGTAGGAATAATGTTATTAATCTTCATTTTTATAATTAACGAAATGAAAAAACAGAAATTTATATGAAGTACTATATAAAGACCTTCGGTTGCCAACAAAATCATGCCGATTCAGAGCGTATTGAGGCTGATTTTAAATCACGCGGTTACACAAAAGCTCGAAGTTATAAAAGCGCCAACTACATAATAATAAATACCTGTATGATCAGGCAATCGGCTGAAAATCGAGTTTATGGATTAGTTAATAATCTTGGAAAAATAAAATCGGAAAAATTAAAAAAAGGTTTAGTCTTTAAAATAATTGTTACCGGTTGTATGATCGGAATAGTCTACCGAGATAAAACCGGCAAATATCTAAAACTCCTCAAACAAAAAATGCCGAACGCCGATGAATTTATGCCAATTGAAGAAGTCGGATTTAATCTCCCTCCTGTCCGATCCGATAAAGTGAGCGCTTGGGTTCCGATTTCCAATGGATGTAATAACTTCTGTACCTATTGCATCGTGCCTTTCACCCGAGGTCGCGAAATCAGCCGACCTTATGAAGATATTATTACCGAATGCCATGAACTTAAAAATAAAGGATACAAAAACATTATGCTTCTTGGTCAAAATGTCAATTCATACGGTGCTGATTTATTAGTTGGTAAAAATAATATCCAAGTGATGCGCGATGCACCAAAGACCTATTTTGATTTGGAGAAAGTGAAGGTACCTTTTTTGAGACAATCGCCTGGGGCCCCCGTGGGGGTGAGGCGGTCGAATAAAATGATGCCGAGCTTTCTGAAAAATGCTAAGCCAGTTTACGTTAAACATTTAGGACGATTTCGTATTCCAACTCTATTTCCAATCTTACTCAACGAAGTCGCTAAAATGAATTTTGAAAAAGTCGAATTTATGTCCAGTAACCCTTGGGATTTTTCTGATGAATTAATAAAAGTTATGGTGAATAATAAAAATATTAGTCGTCAACTTCATCTTCCGGTTCAATCTGGAGACGATGCAGTTTTGAAAAGAATGAATCGCTGGTACACAAGCGAAGAATATTTAACAATTGTAAAAAAATTAAAAAATAATATTCCAAATTTAAAATTAACCACTGATATTATCGTTGGATTTTGTGGAGAGACAGATGAAGAATTTCAAAACACAGTGACGCTCTGTAAGAAAGTTGGGTTTAGTTGGGCTTATGTATCGCGTTACTCACCCCGCTTCAATACAGCGGCCACGAAAGTTTTTAAAGATGATGTTCCCCACTCGGTAAAGAAAAAACGTTGGTTAGTTTTGGAGAACTTAATAAATCAACCACAATTAAAAAAAATGATAAAATAAAATTATGAAACTACTTGTCACTGGAGGAGCAGGATTTATAGGAAGTAATTTTATTTTATACTGGCTAAAAAAATATCCACAAGATAAAATTATTAACTTAGACAAACTTACCTACGCCGGCAATCTGGAAAATTTAAAGTCAATTGAAAAAAACCCCAACTATGAATTCGTCCAAGGTGATATTTGCGATCCTAAGTTGGTCAATTCATTGACTGAAAAAGTTGATACGATCGTCCACTTCGCCGCCGAATCCCATGTTGACAGATCAATTTTTGACCCGGCTCCATTTATCAAAACCAATATCGAAGGTACTTATGTTTTGTTGGAGTCGGCTTTTAAAAACAAAGTAAAAAGATTTCATCACATCTCGACCGACGAAGTTTTTGGTGCTCTCGAATTAAATAGCACAACAAAATTTAATGATCTTTCCCCCTACAATCCCCACAGTCCCTATTCGGCCTCGAAAGCCTCATCCGACCATTTGGTCCGCGCATATTTTGACACTTATCAACTTCCTATCACTATCTCAAACTGTTCGAACAATTTTGGTCCTTACCAATTTCCGGAAAAATTAATTCCATTAGCAATTACCAATATCATTGAGGGGGGGAAAGTCCCAATTTATGGTGATGGTCTTTATGTCCGTGATTGGCTTTATGTCGAAGATCACTGCAAGGCAATAGATTTAATTTTAAATAAAGGAAAAATTGGGGAAACTTATTTAGTCGGTGGACTCACAGAAGACGTTTCTAACTTAGAAATAATCAAAAAAATTTTGAAAATTATGGGAAAAGATGAGTCGGAAATTGAATATGTAAAAGATCGACCCGGTCATGATAGACGATATGCGGTTGACTGGTCAAGAATAAATAAAGAGTTAGGCTGGAAACCAAACTATGGATTTGATGAATATCTTGAACAAACTATTAGTTGGTATAAAAACAATCAGGAATGGTGGAGGAGGATTAAATGCTAAAAATCGCTCTTACAGGTGCTGATGGTTTAGTCGGGTCACGAATCGTTGAGTTATTAAACAATGACTTCGATTTTATTCCTTTGCCTCAAAAGTTGATGGATATCACCGATAAAAACCAAGTAAACATTATATTGAATAATCTTGATTTTGATATTTTTTTTCACTTAGCCGCCTACACCAACGTCCCCGGCGCAGAAACAAATCGCGAACTCTGCTTTAAAATTAATGTCGAGGGAACAAAAAATGTTTTTGAAGCGGTCAGGCAAAAACAAAAAAAATTTATTTATGTCTCAACCGATTTTGTTTTTGACGGCGTCACTCCTCCATATGATGAAAATTCAAGACCTAACCCCATCGGGGTTTATGCCCAATCAAAATATGAAGGTGAAAAAATTATTGGTAGTGACGGAATGATTATCCGTATAGCCTATCCTTACCGGGCCAATTTTGAGATAAAAAAAGATTTTTTCCGGACTTTTAAATATTATTTAGAAAATAAAAAACAACTATCAATGATTACCGATTCACTAATGACTCCAACTTTTATAGATGATATTGCCAACGGACTAGAATATTTATTTAATAACTATCAGCCAGAAATTTATCATTTGGTTGGAAGCCAATCCATCTCTCCATTTGAGACAGCGACAAAAATTGCTGAGACTTTTAACCTTGATAAATCTTTGATAGGTAAAACAACCTATGAAGAATATATTAAAAATAAACCTGGTCTACCTAAATTAGCGGAAATAAAAAGTAAAAAAAATAATTTTTGGAAAATGAAGATATTTTCAGATGGTCTGGAAGAAATAAGAAAACAATTGTAAAATATTAATTTATGACTATCACTATTGTTGGACACGGTTATGTTGGACTTGTAACCGCCTGTGTTTTTGCCGATTTTGGAAATCAGGTTAATGTCATTGGGCACACTCAAGAAAAAATAAATCGATTAAATTCCGGAGACCCAATTATTTATGAACCGGGATTAAAAGAGCTACTTCAAAAAAATTTATCGGCAAAAAGAATTAATTTCACCCTTGATTTTGAGAAGCCAATTTCCGAATCTGATATTGTTTTTATAACTGTTGGGACACCGCCAAAAATAAATGGAGAGGCAGATCTTTCGGCTGTTATTACTGTCGCTCACGAAATTGCCAAGAGCTTAAAAAAAGGTTTTACGGTAGTTTCTTGTAAAAGTACGGTTCCATTGGGAACAAATAAAAAAATTGAGGAAATAATTAATAAAAATAAATCGGCAGGAACTGAATTTGCAGTTGCTTCCTGCCCAGAATTTCTCCGAGAAGGAACAGCTCTTAAAGACACTTTACTCCCCGACCGAATAATTATTGGCTCAGAATCAGATAAGGCTAAAGAGGTTTTAATAAATCTTCACAAACCGATTGGCGGTAAACGTGTAATAACAAATTTAGCATCGGCCGAATTAATAAAATATGCCTCAAACTCTATTCTTGCTACCAAGATTTCTTTTGCCAATCTAATATCTTTTTACTGTGAGAAAACCGGGGGAGATGTTGAGACGGTCCTGGACGGAGTCGGACTTGATCACAGGACCGGTAGAAACTTTCTTTTCCCGGGACTTGGATATGGAGGTTCTTGTTTCCCCAAAGACGTCAAGGCGCTTTTAGCAATCGGTAATAATCTTGGAGTCGACACGTCACTTTTAAAAGCCGTTGAGGAGATAAATAAGCAAGCTAAAGAAAATATGATTGAAAAAATAATTAAGTTCTCACCTGGTAAAAATATTGCTGTATGGGGTCTAAGTTTTAAACCAGATACTGATGATATTCGCGAGGCCCCCGCCCTTTACATAATAAATTTATTAATCAAAAAGGGGTTTGGGATAAAAGCTTTTGACCCGGTCGCTATGGAAAATGTCAAAAAAAGTTTTAAAGGAAATATTAATTTTGTTAATGATCAATACGAGGCTGTCAAAGACTCGGACGCCCTATTTATTGCGACCGAATGGAACGAGTTTAAACAAATTGATTTAAATAAGGTCAAGTCATTATTAAAATCGCCGGTTATTTTTGATGGAAGAAATATTTATGAGCCAATAACAATGAAAGAATTGGGATTTAAATATTATTCTGTTGGAAGAATATAAAAGGCGAAGATATTGAATTTTTTTCGGTTTTGTTTGTTTTCCGATAAAAAATTTGATATCGAGCTCTATATAATTTTATGAACATACTCATAACAGGTGGAGCAGGTTTCATTGGAAGCCATCTGACAAAATTTCATCTTTCTAAAAATGATGACGTAACGGTCATCGATAATTTTGTCACTGGTAATAGGATGAACATACCACCTGCAAATAATCTAAAAATAATCGAAGCAGATATCACCAATTATAATTTTTCCAATCTTCCTACTTTTGATATTGTTTATGACCTTGCCTCCCCTGCCTCGCCAAAAGATTTCAAAAATTTGTCATTAGAAATTTTGAAAACAAATAGTATTGGCTTAATTAATTTACTTGATTTTTTTGTAAAAAGTAATAGTGGGACATTTGTTTTTTCCTCAACTTCAGAAATTTATGGTGACCCGCTTGAACATCCACAAAAAGAGACTTATTTTGGTAATGTTAATTCTGTAGGATTACGTTCATGTTATGATGAAAGCAAAAGATTTGCCGAAGCTTTGATGATGGCATACTTTAGAAAGTATAAAAAAGATATCAGAATTGCCCGCATTTTTAATACCTATGGACCATTCATGAAAAAGAACGATGGTCGGGTTGTCTCAAACTTGGTCAATCAGGCAATAGACAATCAGCCATTGACAATCTACGGCAATGGAAAACAGACTCGATCTTTATGCTATGTCTCAGATATGGTTGAAGGTTTATATTCCTTAGCAATGACTGAAAATATTTCCGGAGAAATCATTAATATTGGAAATCCTAACGAAAAGACAATTCTTGAAATTGCTGATATAATAAAAAAATTAGTTGGTTCTAAATCAGAAATCGTATTTAAAGAAATTGGAGCCGATGACCCAAAAAGACGCTGTCCTGATATTACAAAAGCTAAAAAAATATTAAGTTGGGAGCCAAAAGTTGCACTTGAAGAAGGGTTATTAAAAACAATTAATTATTTTAGCAAAATATGAAAAAAGCGCTTGTTGTTCTTCCAACCTATAATGAAGCAGGTTTTATTAAAAAATTAATTGAAGATATTCTATTGCAAAATGAAAAGGTTAAAAATTGGGAAATTGAAGTCTTGGTTAATGATAGCGCCTCAACTGACGATACGGCCAAAATAGTCAAAGAGCTACATAAAAAATATCCTAAAAACCTCTACCTTTTGGAGACAAAGAAAGAAGGATTGGGAAGAGCTTATCATCAGGCATTTGTTTATGCGATTGAGCATATTCAACCGTTTGTGATTATCCAGATGGATGCTGATTTTTCTCATAACCCCAATGATATTCCATTATTCTTAGATAAAATTGCTCGAGGAGCTGATTTTGTAGTTGGTGCCCGTTATATTAAAGGTGGCTCTATTCCTTCCAATTGGGGAATTCATAGAAAAATACTGTCTGTTATTGCTAATTTGATTATCCGCTTTGGATTTATGAAATTAAATATTCATGAATGGACCAATGGTTTTCGGGCAATAAAAATCTGGCTTATTAAAGATTCACTTGATCATATAAAAAACTATTCTGGATATGTTTTCCAAATTGCTATGTTGGATTATGCTATTAAAAAAGGAGCTATGCTCGCTGAGATTCCTAATAATTTTATCGATAGAAAATATGGTAAATCTAAAATTTTTGTTTCACAATATATATTCCAAATACTTAGCTATATTCTTTTAAATTCTTCTTTTATTAAATTTATTGTTGTAGGCTTATTGGGTTTTGCCGTTGATTTTTCTTTTGCCTATTTATTTATTAATAAATCTCATATTGCCAAAGTTAGGGCCAATATTTATAGCGCTGAAGTGGCAATATTTTTTAATTTCCTGCTTAATAACTTTTGGAGTTTTAAAGATAAGAAGATTACGGGAGGATTTTTTTCATTTTTAACCAAATTTATATCCTTTAACTTTGTATCGTTAGGTTCAATTATTATTCAAGCCGTCGGATTAAGCTTGGCTTTAAAATTCTTTGGTGACGGAGCAAACTCTTGGATTATCTATAAGGTTGCAATTATTGCTTTTATCGTTATCCCCTATTCTTACATTCTTTACAATAAGTTTATCTGGAAGAAAAAGTAATTTATTCCTTCGTAGAATATTCGCTTGATACCCATCCTTCATCAAAACTTCCTTCGACCAACCCAATTTGACTACCATTAAATTTTATTTTAAACCAACCAGTTTTTTCATCTAAGAATTCATATTTTTCACCTGGCTTTACTTTTGCTGACTCTGATGCATTAATTGACCCATCAACTCTTACCCTAAGCCAACCCTGAGGATTATCTTTTATTTTAACATAAGTTTTATTGCTCGTGCTGGCACTGCTACTGGCTGTCTTGGTTTTGTCATCGGGTTCTTTGGCAAATGAGGAACTTTGGTCAATTGCTAATTTAAACATCGCATTAACTCGATATCCCGGATCAACATTAATCTTTTGTGTTCTTCTGAAAAAGCCCGGCATAAAAACTGAAAGCTCGTGGTCACCTCTCAAAACGTTATCCATCAAGGCGGGCGCTACACTTTTTTCATCTCCATCTAATGTAACAATTGCTCCTTGTGGTTCCGTCTCAACATAAATTTCCCCTGATTGTGAATTTGACGGTTTTTTAATCATTTTTATAGTTGTAAATATTTCGCCGGCCGAAGCAATATCTGAGGAGCCAAGTTCTCGATTTACATAAGTTAACGCATTTTTATAAATATTTATTTTTCCGTTCCAAGAAGCCGTGTCAGTAGCAGTTGCTTCCGGAATTAATTTAAGTAAATACTCTCCAACTTTATATTTATCTTCATAAGGTGTTTTACCAATAAAAGTGCTGTTAATAAATATACTCGCCGTCGGAGAAGAAATTATTTTAATCTTACCAGTCTCGTTTTGTTTATCTAAAATGAAAAACCGCACCGCAACAAAACCAATAAAAAACAGAACTAATATTAGCAATAATGATAATTTCCCTTTCATATTTGTCATATCCTCATTTTAGGTGAGTTTTCTAAACTTTTCAACCCTCAATAAAAATACTTTAATTAATTAAAGTATTTTACCCCAGCTTAATTAAAATTATTCTAAGCCAATTTGAAGCTTTTTGAGATCGAGGGTAAATTTGAAACCTGTGAGAAATTCAATTCCGACCAAAGCGTCATCTCCTTTTGTAAACATTAACGAGATGTGTTTTTCAGCTTTTTCATATCTAATTTTAACCCTAAACATTTCTTCGGTCAGAATAGTTCCGTCTCCGATTTCAAAATCCTGAAAAGATAATCTTCCTGACGTAATTAATGACCTGTATTTGTCTGGTAAAGATAATCCACCTGTATATCCAGTATCGATAAAACAATCTACTTGTTTTGGTGAAGATAGCAAAACGACAATCTTAATATGAGGATGATTTTTGGAATCTAAATATATATTCATTTAAACATTGATGGAAGTCTTCCAATATTTGCCATATAAAATACTCTTCGAGGAAAATTTTTTTTGGCTTTATCCATCGCTTCAATAGGTGTTTTACCAACAAAAAACTTGCCACTATTAGCTTCAATTGTTACATAATAGCCTGGCTTATATTTTTTATCAAGATGTGGCTTAATTTTATGATAAATTTCTCTACCTTTTTCTACAATGAATTCTTGAGTTAGATTAATCGTTGACATATAAAATAATTGTAGTATAATGATTCCAAGTTTGCAATAAACTTATGAAAATACTATTTGTTTCCAACTCGTCTTTCAGGCGACTCTTTGGGGAGGGTAGTATTTCTTGTCTGCGTAAGCAGGTTATGACCTAAAGAGTCAACATAAATTACTATCACCCCGGATAAGACCCGGGGATTTTTTTTGGGGAAAATTATAAATTAAATTTAAAATTATGAAAAAGCAAAGTAAAAACAAAAAGGTCGTGATAGCATTTTCCGGAGGTCTGGATACCTCTTTCTGTGCCTTTTATCTAAATAAAAAAGGTTATGAAGTAATTACTATGACTGTTGACACCGGTGGCTTTACTAAAAAAGATCAAGTATCCATAGCCAAACAATCAAAATTAGTCGGTGCCAGTAAACATTATTTTATTGACGGAAAAAAAGAACTCTATGAAAAAATTGTTTCTTACATAATTAAGGGAAATATTTTAAGAGGTGGAGTCTATCCATTATCAGCCGGACCTGAAAGATTAATTATTGCCACTAAACTGGTTGAGTTTGCTAAAAAAGAAGACGCGATTGCTGTGGCTCATGGATCAACTGGGGCTGGTAATGATCAAGTTCGTTTTGATGTCACAATAAAAGTTCTTGCCCCTGAATTAAAGATAATTGCGCTAATCAGATCTTTATCAATTGCAAGAAACGAAGAGATGAATATTTTAAAAAAATATGGTATTCCTTTTGATGAAGCAAAAAAAGATTACTCGATTAATCAGGGAATGCTGGGAATAACTATTGGTGGAAAAGAAACAAAAGGGTCATGGGAGTCACCTCCAGATGATGTTTATTCTATCTCCTCAATTGAAAAAGCTCCGAATAAGGGAGAAGAAATAGTTATTAATTTTGAAAGTGGTCTACCAACTCAAATTAATAAAAAAGAGATGAACGGCATCGAAATAATGAAATACCTGAATGAATTGGGTGCCAAACACGGCGTTGGAAAAGGAATCCACTTGGGTAATACGATTTTGGGGGTAAAAGGTAGAGTTGCTTTTGTAGCCCCAGCAGCTTTAATTTTGATCAAAGCACATAAAGAACTGGAAAAATTAGTTTTAACAAAATGGCAACTTTTTTGGAAAGATATTCTAACTGAAGCTTATGGAAATTTTCTTCATGAAGCCCTTTATTTTGATCCTGTTGTCAAAGACATCGAAGTTCTGATTGATAGTAGTCAAAAAAAAGTGACTGGCCAAGTAAAAATTAAATTAATCAAAGGCAATATTATTATCGTCGGTTATAAAAGTCCTTACTCTTTAATGGATCAAAAAATTGCCACCTATGGCGAAGAAAATAGTTTTTGGACAGGTGAAGAAGTGGCTGGTTTTTCAAAAATATATGGTTTACAAAGCATTTTAGCCCAAAAAGCTAATAAGAAAATATGAAAAAAATCAAATTAGATAAAATTCCCTATCTTTTTAAAAATGTCTGTCTTCCTTATGAGGTGTCTATTTCTGATAAATTAGCACCCATCGAAGGATCTATTATTGTGGCTCAAGCCCTGGAAAACGAAGGAAAAAAAGATGATTTTGATTTTACCAATGGTCGGCTGGGAAAAGTTGTCAAAGGTGATATATTTCCGGGTGTTTTAGGATTAAGAAAGGCGGTAGTTGAATTTGCCAGTTACATCCCAACCCAAGTAAAGATAGGAGATGAATTATATCTTGTCTGCGAAAGCGGATTGATTGGACAGATCTCAGGCGTTTATAAAAGTTGGGGTGAACCAATGAAAGTTAAAATTCTCGGAGGTATTATTGACAAGAATGGAAATCAGTGTAATTTAAAAAATTATTCTTTACCTACAATAAAAAATAAAAAAAATATCCCGATAATTTCATTTATCGGGACAAGAATGGACTGTGGTAAAACAACTATGGCCTGTAAAATCGCATTAGGATTAAAAAATGCTGGTAAAAAAATAGTGGCCATCAAACCAACTGGCGTTGCTTTTAGCCAGGATCTTTATAAATTAAAAGAATATGGATCGATTCAGGTGTTGGACTTTGTTGATATGGGATTACCTTCAACCTGTAATGGCAATTACAAGGAAATCGTTTCAGCAACAGAAAATCTAATTAATCTAGCAAAATCTTACAACCCTGATTTAATATTAATGGAATTTGGAGATAGCTTACTTGGAGCATATCATGTCAAGGATGTCCTTAATTATTTACCTATTAAACAACAAATTCAATTCCTTATTCTTGCAGCAAACGATCTCTTGGGTGTTGAAGGTGCTAAAAATATCCTTGCTAAATATCAATTAAAAATTGATTTAGTAACCGGTCCGATTGCCAATAGTGAAATTGGCGTTGATTTAATCAAAAAAAATTTTGAGATAGAAGCAGAAAGTAATCAATACAAAATTCCAAAAACGATCAAAATGATCACTAACTTATTGCAAGTTAAAAAAAAATAATATGAAATTTAAAGGAAAACATTTTTACAATACGGCGGATCTTTCTCAAAAGGAAGTTAATTATTTAATTGATTTGGCATTGGCTATGAAGAAAGGTAAGGTTAAAAAAAGCTTGTCAGGAAAATCACTGGCGATGTTGTTCTTTAATCCATCATTAAGAACTCGTTTGTCTTTTACGATTGCCATGCAAAAGCTGGGAGGCTTGGGGGTTGATTTTCCGATAAAAGACGGTTACACCTTTGAGTGCGAACTTGGAAAAATTATGGATAAGGGAACAATTGAACATATTAAAGATGCCGCCAAAGTGATATCGAGTTATTGTAATGTAATTGCTGTTCGAGCAAGCGATTTAATTACATCAAGTTCCGAAAGTGTAAAGGTTCAAGAGTGGTCAGAATTGAAAAAAGATAAAACAATAAAAAGTTTTATGGAGTATGCCGATGTACCGGTTATTAATATGGAATCTAATGTTTATCATCCCTGCCAGGGATTGGGGGATGCTGTTACAATCAAAGAAAAACTAGGTAAGACAAAAAAGAAAAAGTATGTAATGACTTGGGTTTCTCACCCAAAATCTTTACCGATGGCCACCCCTAATTCTCAAATACTTTCAGCTTGTGATTTAGGAATGGATGTGGTGATTGCACATCCTGAAGGATGGGAACTGGACACGGAAATTATGAAAACTATGAAACAGAAGGCTGAAGAAGCAGGAGGAAGTTTAAGCATTTCTCATTCCCAAAAAGAAGCTTGTCAAAATGCTGATGTAGTTTGTGCGAAAAGCTGGGGTGCTTTAAAAAATTATGGGAATTGGGATTATGAAAAAAAGCTTAAAGAAAATCTAAACGGATGGATTGTTAATAAAAACTTAATTGATATAACCAATAATGCCATTTTTATGCATTGTCTACCAGTTAGACGCAATGTTGAAGTAACCGACGAAGTAATCGACAGTAAAAATTCGGTAGTTATTGATGAAGCTGAGAATCGTATGTGGGCTCAAATGGCCTTATTACAAAGTTTAATTAAAAGTTAATTAATTTAATCATATGAAAAATAAAAAAAATCTCGAAACAGCTGGTTTTATTGTTTCTCAAGCTCAGTTATCTTTAGATTTGAAGATGGTCTTTTTTGATGTCCAAGGAACAACCGCTCATGTCTTAATGCTAAATAAGCAAAAGATCATTGACGATAAAAAAACTACCTTGATTGTCAAGGCTTTAAAAGAAATAAGCCAGGAAGTTGACCAAGGAAAATTTATAATCGATCCGAATAAGGGTGCCCAATTAACTCTTGAGGCAAAAATTATCGAAAAAATCGGCGATGTTGCCTACAGTGTTCATACCGGTAGAAGTCGAAACGACCAAATAATGGTAACGGAAATGCTTTATTTAAAAAATGAAGTAATTAATTTAATAAAAAGTTTTATTCCAATATTAAAAGAACTTTTTAAACTGGCTAAAAACAATGTTAAAACGGTTATACCGGGTTACACCCATATGCAACCGGCCAAGCCAACAACGTTTGGGCAATGGTCGCTTGCCTATTTAAACGGATTTTTAAAATCGATGAAAACTGTCGAACATTATTTTGATCTTTATGATCTTAATCCTTTAGGCGCTTGTGAATCCTACGGGACCAGTTGGCCGCTTGACCGTGAATATACGGCAAAACTTTTAGGATTTTCAAAAGTATGGGAAATTCCTCAAGAAGCTATTTCTTCTAGAGGCTTTGTTCAATTGGGCTATCTAATAGGTTTGTCAGAAATTTGTTTGGTAGCCAGCAAATTGGCACAAGATCTGATTTTATTTAATACCTTCGAGTACGGAATGATTGGGCTAGGTGATGAGGTGGCTCAGCGACTTCATCCAATTACCGGTTCGTCAGTCATGGCTCAAAAGAAAAATCCTGATGTGTTAGAGCTGATTCGATCGACCGCCTCTCAAGTGACTGGTTATGCCAATATTGTAGCCAATATTTTAGATAGCCTACCGATGGGTTACAATCGGGACTCTCGAGAAGTTAAAGAATATATTGATCTTGGCCTAACAAAAACTAAAGCAATGATAAAAACTTTAGAAAAAGTATTAGCAACGATTAAGATTGACAAGAAAAAAATGTTGGATGCGGTCGAGGAAAATTATAGTTTGACAACCGATTTGGCCGATTATATTTCCCAAAAATCTGGAGTCGGCTATCGTCTCATCTATAAAATCATTGGTCAAGTGGTTGATGAAGCCATCAACAAAGGTAAATTGTTGAAAGAAATTAGCGCTGAGGAAATAATTGGTAAAGCATTAATTAATGATGTCGAATTAGAGCTAACTGATGAAGAAATAAAAAAAGCAATTGATCCCCAATTGGTAATTGAAAAACGAAACCATATTGGTGGTAGCAGTACTAGTTCAATGAAAAAGTCTTTAAAGAACGTTCAAAACGCTATTAAAGATGTTAATCGATCAATTAACAAGAAGTCATTAGTTTTTTCTGAGGCTAAAAAAAAGACTGATTTAATAGTTAATAATTTGATTGAAAAATATGAATCTTAGTCAAAAAAATTTAAAGCAATTAATCCAGATTAAATCTTATTCCGGCCAAGAAAAAGAATTGGCAGATTTTATTATGGCTTTTTGTCAAAAAAATAACATGCCAGCTGAAAACCAAGATGAGAACATTATTATTAAATACTTAGTTGGATCAAAAAAGTGCCTTATCTTTAACGCCCATCTGGATACAGTTAAGGAAGGAAGTATTTCTTCCTGGACTTATCCCCCATTTGGCAAAAAAGCTGGAATAATTAAGGACGGGAAAATGTTTGGATTAGGTAGTAGCGATGATAAAGGAGGAATTACATCTCTTTTATTATTGGCTTTGGAATTTAAAAATAAAAAAACCCCTATTGATCTTTTTTTCACTTTCGTTGTTAATGAAGAGATTGACGGGTCAGGAACTGAATCTTTTGTTAATTATTTTATCGATAAATTTGCTAAAAACTATAATGACGTTTCTGTGATTATTGCTGAACCAACTAACTGTAAAAAAATTGAGATAGGTCATCGGGGAAATATATTTTTGAAATTAACAACGACTGGTAATTCAGGGCATAGTTCAAATCCAGAAAAAATAACGACTAAAAGTATTGAAAAAATGATAAAAATCGTTTCTAAAATAAAAAAATTAGAAAAGGAATTGCAGATGTTTTACTTTGATGATGTTTTAGGTTATCCAACTATTTGTTTAACTGGATTTAATACTTCAAAATCTTCCATAAACAAAATTCCCTCTGAATGTAATACTACTTGGGATATTAGAACCACTCCTTTATTGCACGATAAATTTATTAATATTCTTGGGAAAAAACTTGGTAAAGATGCTGAAATTGAACTAATTGGAAAACCCGTTAGTTACGGATTAACGGAAAAAAACAGCAAGATTGTTAATTTGTTTAAAAAAATAGTTACTGACTTAGAAATTACAATCTCCCATAGTTCAAATGACTCGGCTTTTTTTACTAATATTGGAATTCCCGCTATTACTTTTGGTCCTGGTAATAAAGAAGTTATTCATCAAGAAAACGAATTCGTCGAGCTAGAAAATATAAAAAAATCTCTCAGTGTTTATAAAAATTTGATAAATAATTATTAATAATTTATTTTTAAATTTAATTAAATTCTGGTATCATATAATCCAATGATTAAAGACAAAATATTGAAAAATCTGAAGGAAGTTTTGAATAAATTGAACATTAAGGATGTGGATGTTTCTTTAGAAAAACCAGCTAATTCTGACTTTGGCGATTATTCAACTTCCCTACCACTCAAATTAACAAAACAGCTAAAGAAAAGCCCAATGATTATCGCCGATGAGATTGTCAAAAATTTTCCAAAAAACGAGAATATTCAAAAAATTGAAATCGTCAAACCCGGGTTTATTAACTTCTGGATATCAACTGTACAATCGATTAATCGATTGACAGAAATTCTTGAAAAAGGTTTTACTTTTCCTGAATATCATTTGGGTAAAAATAAAAAAGTAATGGTTGAGTTTGCCCACCCAAATACTCATAAGCTATTTCATATTGGACATCTAAGAAATATTTCAACCGGAGAATCTGTTGTCCGAATATTGGAAGCGGTCGGTAATAAGGTCATCCGCTCAAACTATGAAGGTGACGTCGGGCTTCATATTGCAAAATGTTTGTTTGGGATAAAAAATTCAAAGACAGATATTAAAAAATTAAAAACGCTTCAGGAAGAAATCGAATTTATTGGGAAAATGTATTCTACTGGAACTAAAGCCTATGAAGATGATGAAAAATCTAAACAGGAAATAATAAAAATCAATAAGATGATCTACGACCGAGACCCCAAGATAATGCCTCTTTGGACCGAAACAAGACAATGGAGTTTGGAATATTTTGATCAAAACTACAAAAGATTTTATAGTCACTTTGATAGGTTGTATTTTGAAAGCGAAATTCATGAAAGCGGTTTAGAAATCTCTAAAGAAATTTTAAAAAAAGGCATTCTCGAAAATAGTCAAGGAGCAGTTGTTTTCAATGGGAAAAAATATGGACTTGATATTCGAGTATTTATTAATTCTCTTGGCTACCCAACATACGAAGGAAAAGAATTGGCTCTTGCCGAAAAGGAGTTTTCTGATTTTGGAGAATTAGATAAAATTATTCACACTGTCACTCCAGAACAAACAAGTTTTTTTAAAGTCACTTTTAAGGTTGAAGAATTAATTGATGAAAAAAAATATAAAAATAAACAATACCATCTTGCCTATGAATGGGTAAAATTGAAAGCTGGAAAAATGTCATCTCGGGAAGGAAATATTATTGAAGCCAATTGGTTGATTGATGAAGTTAAGAAAAAAATATTGGAAAAATCGAAATGTGATGAGGAAACTGCTGAGACCTTGGCCGTCGCTTCAGTCAAATACTCTTTTCTTAAAAACGGTACTCAAACAATTATTCACTTTGACATCAATGAATCAATTGCGGTTGATGGAAATTCCGCCCCATATTTAATATACACTTATGTCCGTTGCCAGTCAGTGTTAAAAAAAGCAAAAAATTATCTTACCCGTACGTACGATATAGATAAATCTAATTTGAATTTTGATGAGCTAAATGTTTTGAGATTAATAAATCAATTCCCAGAAATAGTTCAAAAAGCAGCTATACAGTTGTCACCAAATATAATCGCTAACTATCTTTATGAATTGGCACAGAAGTATAATTATTTTTACCAGAAAAATAAAATATTAGAATCGAAAGAAAAGATAAAACAATTTAGATTAATGTTGACACAAGCAACTGGAAAAGTGATTAAGGAAGGGCTTTATTTATTGGGAATTAAGACTGTAGAACAAATGTGATCAAAATTAATCAATAACCAATGAACAACACCAATACTTACCAATTCACAATTATTAATTATCAAAATATTGTTTGTTGGTGTTAATTGGAGTTGGTCCACCGGCTGACGGATTGGAGATTATTTATTTTGAAAATTTTATAATGTTTTACATCTGCTCAAATTGTGGTTTTGGCTCTGGTTCTTGGATTGGAAAATGTCCTGATTGCGGTGGATGGAACACACTTAAGGAAAAACCTGAGTTCGCCAAGGCTTCGTCGGGCAAGAAGGGTGAGGCCGTCAAAAAAATTACCATCACGTCGCTATCGAAGATTAAGTCGCCAACAAAATCACGTCTCTCAACCGGCATTTTTGAATTTGACCGCGTCCTTGGTGGAGGCGTTGTCCCCGGCGAAGTAATTCTTCTAACAGGTCAACCAGGAATCGGCAAATCAACCCTCGTTCTCCAGGCTTTTCAAAACAAAAAAGTTCTTTATATATCCGGTGAAGAATCTGCCGAACAGGTAAAAAATCGGGCTGAAAGACTTTCCGTCAATCTTGACAACTTGTCTTTTTCGGCAGACCTTCAAATAGAAAGCATCATTGGCAGTCTTGAAGAATTAAAAGATGAAATTGAAATTGTGATAATTGATTCCGTCCAAACTATCTACTCAAAAGATGTCGAAGGACCGGTCGCCGGAGTTTCCCAACTTAAAGAGGTAACAAAAAAAATTGTCAACTTTGCCAAACAATCTAATCTTCCAATTTTACTTATTGGTCATATTAACAAAGAAGGCGATGTAGCCGGACCAAAAACGCTTGAACATTTTGTTGATTGCGTCCTTGAAATTGAAGGAGAAAAAATTTCAAATTTTAGACTTCTTCGTGCTTCAAAAAATCGTTTTGGATCAGTCGATGAAATTGGTATTTTTGAAATGAAACAAAAAGGATTAAGTGAAGTAAAAAATCCATTAGTTTTTCTTGAAACCGACAAAAAACTTGAACCGGGAAAAGCCATTGTTGGCGTCGCTGAAGGAAATAGGCCGTTTTTCTTTGAGATTCAAACTCTCTGCGTTCCTACCTCTTTAATGAATCCTCGTCGAATAGTAAAAGGGCTGGATTTTAACAAGGTTCAGTTATTACTGGCAGTGATTAAAAAAAATCTTAATCTCCCGCTTGACCGTTTTGACATCTTTGTTAATGTCGTTGGTGGAGTGTCTATCAAATCAACCGGCGCTGACCTTGGTTTTATCGCCTCTCTTATTTCTTCTTTCAAAAATATTGCCCTACCGGCTAATTCTCTTTTTGTGGGCGAAGTCGGGCTACTTGGAGAAATTCGTTCTTCTTTTCTTGAAGAGAAAATAGTTGAGGAATCAAAAAGACTCGGATTTAAAAAAATCTATTCCTCAAAATTAATCAAAACTGTCAAAGATTTTGCAAAGCAATTATAATCTCGTTGAAATTACACGGTGTATATCTATAATAACCATTATGGTGTTTTTTTATAAAAAGTTTTTTCAATCACAGACTTCTTTCCATTTGCCCCAATAAGATTTATTATCAATTTGTTTTCTCCCTCATTAAGAGAATAATCATAAACAAACACTCCCAATTTATTCTGATATATCCTCTCCCCTCCTATCGTTATACTTGTATCCTTATCAGTTTTTCCAGTAATCTTTATATTTTTCTCAACGTTAAAATTCGTTTTTTTTGGTGAAATTAAAGTAAAAGACGGAGGAGAAAAATATATTTTTAACTGAAATAAAAAATAAAAAATAAAAAATAATGATAGGATAATTAAGCCAAATTTTAATATTTTTTTTGTTCCAGAAGTTAAATATTCACTGGTAACTTTTTTTTTAAATTTTACCTCTTCTTTTTTTTCATAATCCCGCCTGAAAAATGCCAGAACTTTTTTATGATCAAGATTCAATACACGAGAATAATTTTTTAGAATTCCGGTTATATAAATTTTTGAAGAAAAATAGTTCCAATTTTCGTCTTCAATCGCTTTTAAATATTTTTCTCTTATCTTTATTTTTTTTTCAATATCACTCAAAAGTAAGCCTTTTTTTTCCCTTTCGTTTTTAAGAATTTGCCCTACGCTAAGCATGAGTATTAGTTTAACAATTAATTTCCATATATTTCTATGAATATCAATGAATCTCAAACTCTCCCCGTATATTCTCCCGTCTCTGGATTAATACTAATCGTCTCTCCGACTTTTACAAATATAGGTGCCATTACCGTTGCCCCGGTTTCTACCGTGACCGGTTTTTTAGCACCGCTTACAGTATCGCCTTTAGCTGCATCATCAGCCCCGGTTATTTTCAGCCTAACGCTCATAGGTGGTCTAATTGTTAAAGGTTTATCGTCGAACATATAAACAAACATTTTCTCACCTTCTTTAAAAAATCTTGACACTTCACCAACGACTGAGATAGGAAAGGATACTTGATTAAAAGTTCGCTCATCCATAAAGTAGAGATTTTCCTGGTCTTTGTAAATATATTGCATATCAACCGAAACGACGTCTAAAGTCTCTACTTGTTCATTTGATTTGAAAGCATATTCAACATTTTTAGCTGTAATTAAATTCTTGAGTCGAGCCTTCATTAAAGCCGATCCCTTACCCGGAGAATAAAAATCCGCTTTCATAACCTGGCAGATTCCCCCTTGAAAATTGACAAATTCACTTTTCTTTAAGTTTCCGGCACTAATTCTCATATTTTCTAAGAAATATTAATTAACTTTAACTGATCAATTGAAGTTAAATTTGCGAAAATCATCGCTAACCTCTCCAATCCGATTGCTATCCCACTACAATCGTTAAGTCCATATTTTAATGCCTCGATATACCCTTTGTCAATCGGATGAATGACTTTTTTCTCGTTATTAAATCTTTTTTCTTGCTCCTTCCAATCAGTTAATTCTGTGTAACAGTCGCCTAATTCGATTCCATCGATATAAAATTCAAATCTCTGAGTCGTCCTTCCATCGGGGTTTAATTTCGCAAGAGCTGCAAATTCCTTTGGGTAATCGTAGATTAAAGTCGGAAAACCGTTTGTACCAAGGTGCGGTTCTATTTCTTGAGAATATATTTGCGACCAAAGATCTTCATAAGTTGAAGTGTTGATAGAATATCCTTTTTCTTTTGCTTTTTCAATAAATAATTTATGATTAAATAATTCCTTTTCAGAAATTCCAGCATATTTTTTAAATGCTTTTTGGACCGTTATTTTTTCCCATTTTTCAAAAGATATCTTCTTACCCTTATAAATAATTTTATTTTGTAACTTGTAACTTGTAACTTGTAACTTCCTGCTAATTGATTGTAATAATTTTAAAACAACATCAGCTATACCCATATAATCGGCATCCATTTTATAAAACTCGAGCATAACAAATTCATATGAGTGAAGAGTGGCTGGCGGATCGGCATTGCGAAACGATTTTCCTAAATAATAGCAGTCTCCAACACCATAAGCCAACAAACGTTTTAAGAATAATTCCGGTGAGGGAATTAGGTATAATTTTTCTTTTTTATCTAAAAATTTAAAGTCTGTCTCAAAAACCTGCAAATATGATTCAGGAATTAAAGCCGGAGACAAAACCGGCAGATCGATTTTTAAATATTTATTCTTCTCCATAAATTCATGGACGGCTTCTTCAACTTGAAGATAGATTTTGTAGTTATCTAAATTTTTTGTAGTTGTTTTAATTTCCATGGTTAAGATTATACATTATGTCGTATGTTACACCGTAACATTAGGGTGTAACAAATTTACTTGGAAAAATTGCGATTGGCTTACAGAAATTTCCAACAGAAAAGAATATTCCAAGTTGGTTAAACAAAAGAATAGAATTGGCATTAAAAGTCCAAAAAAAATACAAAGTATTTATAAAACAATTTAAATCTCCCCTTCCAATTCATTTAATAACTCTTTTGCTCTTCCCGAAACTCGTGCTGGTGTATTGATTTTATATATAACGTACTCGTCACCTTTGCGGTTTGACTGTGGATAAGCAATCCCCTGATCGTGAAGTTTTACCATCGTTCCCGACTGCGTCCCAGGCCTAATTTTCAACCTAATCGTCCCGTAAATTGTCTGGACGTCAACTGTCCCGCCAAGAACTGCGAGTGGATAAGAAATATCTTTTTCAAAATATATATCCTGACCTTTGCGAGTAAAATATGGATGAGGCTTAACTTTAACTTGAAGATCAAAATCAGAGAATCTAATTGCCATATTATTATCTACTCCGGCCGGAATTTGAAATGATTTCTCTTCACCTTTGACGATCATCGTCTTTTTGACCCCATGAACCGCTTCCTCAAATGTCAAAGTAATTTCATAGACATCCCGTTGCTGTCTTCTTCTTCCACCTCGACCACCAAATGGTGATTGAAAACCAAAAAATTGTTCGAAAATATCAAATGGATCGGAAAATCCGCCAAAGTCGACATTCTCAAATCCTTGACTTGAAAAACCACCGAAACCTTCAAACGGATTTCCTGTTTGTTGACTCCCGCCAAACCCTCCCGGGCCACCGCGGTTAAAAGCACTCTCTCCATACTGGTCATACATCTGACGTTTTTTTGGATCGGAAAGAACTTCGTACGCCTTTGTGACTTCCTTAAATTTTTCTGCTGCTTCACTGGTTTTATTTCGATCCGGATGCCACTTGAGAGCTGCGCGACGATAGGCGGTTTTTATTTCCTGCTCAGATGCACCTTTGGCCACCCCAAGGGTGTCGTAATAATCAGCCATAATTTAGTTTAGACGATAGATAATGGAAAATAGAGGGTAGGTTTTGAAGATAGAGGCTGGAAGATTGATTCTTCTATTTTCAATCATCTATTTTCCACCCCCACCTTCTATTATCTACCCTCTATGGTCGATCTTAATTAACAACTTCTCCTTCTTCAACTTTATCTTTCTTTCCCTTGTTCGCCGAAGCTTCAGCTGAGGCGGATTCTTTAAGATCTTCCGCCTTTGCTTCTCCAGGTTTTGCTTCAGACTTAGCGTATGCCGCTTGACCAATTTTAGAAAGCTCATCGGAAAGGTCTTTGGTTTTTGCTTCAATCTCATCTTTTGTCCCTTTTTCAATCTTTTCTTTTAATTCTTTGATCTTTTTCTCGACGTTTTCCTTGACGGCCTTATCGACTTTTTCACCGGCATCCCGTAAAGATTTTTCTGAGACATAGATCATATTATCAGCTTTATTTCTGACCTCAATCTTTTCTTTTTCTTCTTTATCTTTGTCCGCGTTCTTTTCCGCCTCTTCTCTCATCTTTTCAATTTCATCTTTTGTTAGGCCAGTTGACCCGGTAATCTTTATAGCTTGTGATTTACCGGTTGCTTTATCTTTGGCTGTAACTGTTAAAATTCCGTTCGCATCCAGCTCGAAAGTGACCTCAATTTGAGGAACTCCACGAGGGGCTGGAGGAATACCATCAAGGGTAAATCGACCCAAAGACTTGTTATCACGAGCTAAAGGTCTCTCTCCTTGTAGAACGTGAATCTCTACTTGAGTCTGATTATCTCCAGCAGTCGAAAATACTTCAGCTTTTGAATTTGGGACTGTGGTATTTTTTTGAATCAACGGAGTCATCACACTTCCTAAAGTTTCAAGACCAAGAGTTAAAGGAGTGACGTCTAATAGAACAACGTCCTTTGTTTCTCCGGTCAAGACGCCTCCCTGAATAGCTGCTCCAAGAGCGACCACTTCATCAGGATTAACGGTCCGATTTGGTTCTTTACCAAAAAACTCTTTTACCTTCTCAATTACTTTTGGCATTCTCGTCATTCCTCCAACTAAGACAATTTCATCAATTTTTGAAATTTCAACCTTAGCATCTTTTAAGACAGCCTTGACCGGTCCAAAAGTTTTTTCAATAAGATGTCCAACTAACGATTCAAGCTTGTCTCTTCCTATCTTCATAACTAAGTGTGATGGTTGACCATCTTTGACCGTAATGAATGGTAGATTAACTTCTGCTTCTTTGGAAGTTGAGAGTTCTATCTTGGCTTTTTCAGCCGCATCTCGTAATCGCTGAAGAGCCTGCGGATCCTTACGCAGATCCACTCCGTTATCTTTTTTAAATTCATCAGCAATATAATCAAGGATGACTTTATCAAAATCGTCTCCTCCCAAATGGGTATCACCGTTGGTCGCTTTTACTTCAAAAACGCCTTCACCAAGTTCCAAAACAGTAATATCAAAAGTTCCACCACCAAGATCATAAACTGCAATCGTGTGACTGTGTTTTTTATCAAGCCCGTAAGCGAGTGCAGCTGCGGTTGGTTCATTGATAATACGGACAACCTCAAGTCCTGCAATTTCACCGGCCTGTTTAGTTGCCTGTCTTTGTGCATCATCAAAATAAGCAGGGACTGTGATGACGGCTTTATCAACTTTTTCACCCAAGTGAGCTTCTGCGTCAACCTTAATTTTCTGTAAAATCATTGCAGAAATTTCCTGAGGAGTATAAGTTTTGCCGGCAATTTCAACATCGGCCATTTCGTCCCGTCCCTGAACGATTTTGTATGGCAACCATTTCGAATCAAATTTGACTGATTCATCCGTAAATCTTCGGCCGACCAAACGCTTAATCGAAAAGATGGTATTTTTTGGATTAACGACCATTTGACGTTTTGCCACATCTCCTACAATCCTTTTAACTGGATCCACGACTGATGGAATCGTATTTCTACCTTCTTGAGAGAAAATAACTTTTGGTTTTCCTCCCTCCATCACTGCCACACACGAATTCGTTGTCCCAAGATCAATCCCTATTATTTTAGCCATAATATTAATATATAACTTTTAATAAATTCGAAATTCAAATTTCGAAATCCGAAACAATTTTAAATTTTAAAAATTCGAATTTGTTTCGAGTTTCGCACTTCGATATTCGTGCTTAAATTTTCTTTGATACCTTAACTTGTGCCACTCTAATAATTTTATCTTCAAACATATACCCCTTCTTCAAAACTTCAACAATTTTATTGTCTTCCTTACCTTCCACAATATCGATCGCTTCGGCATAAACCGGATCAAAGTCTTTATTCATCAAATCCATTTCAACCAAACCTGCCTCTTTTAAAATTTGCATAAAATGATCTTTCGAAATCTTAAGACCTTCGTCGTTGACAAACAGTTCAGCTTTTTCTAAATTATCCAAAAACGGTAATATTTTTATCAATAAATTTTTATTAGCCATTTTCATCAGTTCAAACCTTTCATCCCCGACTCTTTTTTCTAAATTTTGATAATCGGCTATTGCCCTTAAATATTTATTTTTAAATTCATCAACCTGTTTTTTCAATTCAACAATTTCCAGCTGTAACTTTTCTGTTTCTAATTTTTTCGTCAAATCATCCTGATTCTGCTTCTCTGTCTTTTTTGTATCAGTTTTTATTTTCTTATTATCCATTGTTTTTGTTTTTAACTACTAACTACAACCTACTCACTACGACCTTTACAGCGCTTGTTCCTTCACCATTTCACTTAATAATCCTGAAAAATATCTGACTTGGGGAATGACATCATCATATGACATTCTTTTTGGTCCAATCACTCCGATTATCCCTTTAATTTTCGGCCCTTCAAATTCTCCAAAAACTGAAGCGCAACAATCAAAGGCGGAATCGTGAAAGTCTTCCTCACCTAACATATAGTATATTTCATCTTCGAGGGAAAACATATCGTTTAATATTTTTTCCCAAAAAGTTACTTCATCAAGTCTACCAAATAAAGATCTTGATAAATTCAAGTCTAAAAATTCCGGCTCATTAAGTAAATTGGCCATTCCGGAATAATAAACGTCACCTAAATTGGTCGTAACTAACGATAAAAGACCTGTTTTTTGTGAAAGTACTTTGGTTGCTTGTGATAATAATCGATGGGCTTCTTTCCGTTCGTCCCAAACACTATTTTTATATGAAACTTCATCAGTCGTCGACATTTCCTTTTGCTTCATCAAGTGTTTGATATAAAAACGAAATCCTTTGGCTGATGGTACCCGACCTGAGGAAAAATGATTTTTCTTCAGATAACCTTTTTTTGCCAACTCAACCATTTCATTTCTTATGGTTGCAGGTGAAACCCCCAACTTATATTTTTTTTCCAAAATCTCACTTCCAACAGCCATACCTGTTTCTGTATATTCGTGAATAATCACTTTCAAAATATCAATTTGTCTTTGAGTCAAATCTTCCACATCGTCTCGACGTAGCTCTATTAAAATTTCTAACTTTTTATAGAGCAAAGTCGGATATTAGCAATACTACACTAAGTCTGCTAATGTGTCAAGGGGAAAATTTGTTATACTTTCATCAAATATGAAAAAACTTTCAATTAAATCTTCTAAAAGTATTTCTATCAACGGAATACTTCATCAAAATACAGAAGATTTACTTATGATTGTTGTTCACGGTTTTAAAGATAATATGGATGTGTATGCGGTGAAGGAACTTTCAATCTCACTTAGCAAGTTTTTTTCAGTATATAGATTTACTTTTCCAGATGTTGAAAATGATACTAAGAATTTTAATCTGATTGATGAGGTAGATTATTTAAAAGAAATAATTAATTATTTTTACGGAAAATATAAAAAAATTATTTTAGTAGGAGGTAGTCTAGGAGCTATAGTTTGTTCTATGGTAGCAGTAGATAATAAAAATATTAATGGACTAATTACATTAAATGGTCTTTCATACTTTTGGGGAATAAATAAAAAATTTAATAACTACTTGGCTATGATAATCCTTACTTTTCCTTTTAATGGTCATTATGCGAAAATGTATAAATACTACAAAAAACATTTTAAACCTGAAAATATATTAACAAAAACTCTAATAATTACCTCTGAGAATGATGAAATAATAACTTATAAACAGTCACAAAAATTCTTTTCCGAGTTAAAAACCGACAAAAAAATTAGAATTTTAAAAAAACCTGATCACGGTTTAACAAAAATCGAATATATTAATGAAGTTTCCGATGTAATTATTGATTGGTTAAAATAAAGATATATGAAACTCGGAGCACATCAGTCTATTTCCGGAGGATACAGTGAAGCTTTGAAACGGATTAAAAATATCGGTGGAAATTGTTTGCAGATTTTTTCCTCTTCTCCTCGCAGTTGGAACTTCGCAAAACCCACAGAGGATGAAATAAAACAATTCTTAATTCTGAATTCTAAATTCTCAATTACTCCGATTTATTTCCATGCCACGTATTTAATCAACCTCGCCGATGATAGTCGGATTGGCCATATGTCAAAAATGTCTTTAATTTCTGAGATGAATTTGGCTCCACAGCTTGGCATTAAAGGTTCAATCATTCATCTAGGTTCTTATAAACTCAAGAAAACAGACCAATCAGTGTTACCACTCTTAGACGGCCGTTCAAGAGTTGTACCTATCCAATCCAAATATAAGATTTTAATTAATAACATTAAAGAAATTCTTGAAAAAACTCCAAAAGAGTCATTGTTTATTATTGAAAACGCAGGAAATAGAAAAATCGGGCAGACACTGGAAGAAATTTCTCAGATTGTCAGAGATGTTGATAATCCTCGAATCAGAATTTGCCTTGATACTTGTCATCTATTTTCCAATGGCTATAAATTTGACACTAACAGTGAGCTTGATTCCTTTCTTGACAAACTTGATAGCCTTGATTTACTTGATAAACTTGATGTTTGGCATCTGAACGACAGTCGCGACGAATTTGATAGCGGTCATGACCGCCATGGGAATATTGGAGAAGGGAAAATGAATATTGATG
>Ga0210017_1000341_pt1 | contig 38577 bp, 31 predicted proteins | sample CryGeyCG2014_020_FD_183966 | JGI IMG/M metagenome (GOLD analysis project Ga0210017, IMG submission 183966) | Groundwater microbial communities from aquifer - Crystal Geyser CG08_land_8/20/14_0.20 (SPAdes) (version 2) | ecosystem: Environmental > Aquatic > Deep subsurface > Groundwater | place... | reverse complement strand
CTCCGCCTTACAATAAATGGTTTCGCAACGATAAGTCGATGTGGAAGGTCATCGGTTCCGGTACGCTGATTGAATATAGTGGCTCAATTTCCAATCTGGTCGAAACATTCGCATCTGGACCCTTCCCGCTTTATAAAGGAAGAACCGAACGCATCTCAATGGCGGAACTTCATTCATTCGATCCGCTGGAAGGACTCAGCTCAGAACAACACGGAGCACCGGCGCTTTTTGAACTAAAAAAGATCGTGCAGGTCATTTATGAAAAAGACTATCGGTTTGCTCAACCACCCAAGATGCCGACGCTTTCCGCTACGCCCGGAGACGGCATGGTGATCCTAACATGGGATGACATGGCTGATACCAAGACCCGCGATCCGTTTCTTGCAAACGCTAATGACTTCGAAGGCTATAAACTCTTCCGTGCGACCGACAAGAAAATGTCGGACGCCGAAGTCATTACCGATGGATACGGAACGGCAATGTTCAAGAAACCGATTTTCCAGTGCGATTTAGCAGATAATAAGTTTGGCTTCACCGATTTCGGATTGGTAAATGGCATGGGCTATTATCTGGGAAACGAAACCGGAATTCAGCACTATTTTATCGATACCAACGTTCAAAACGGAAGAACCTATTATTACGGCATTGTTGCCTATGATTACGGGGCGCCGGACATTGGTCCCGGTATCGCTCCGTCCGAAAACAACATGATCATTGAGCTCGATGAAGCTGAGGACATTCGAACAATCAGTAAAAATGTCCAAATCGCAACCCCACACCAGATGGCCGCCGGTTATGTGCCGGAAGAGATCGAACTGCTGGAAAATTCCGAACTGCTCGGACATGGAACCCTAACTCCAGAAATTCTGGCGAAGAAAGACCTGCAGGCTAATCATGTCTATGGCGTCACATTCGAGATTGACACCATCGGATCGGCAATTGCCGATTATCCCCACGGAGTCAATTATACCAATGATGGCTTCCAAATTTATGATCTGACAGATACTGAATTAGTTTACATCGAAAATTCAGAGAACATACATGGTAATAGCATTTTCTATGATGATTCGCTGGCGGTCAATTATTTAGACTATCAGCATACGGTTTCTTCCGACGTATTCGAAGGTCTGCGTATCAATTTGAAACTCCCGAACATGTCTCCGACGCCGGATTATGGCAACACTGGTTGGGTCGTCGGCAGTAAACCGATTCTGGTCACGCGGAGTAAACGCGAGTCGCTTTTCTTTCCATGGGATTACGACATTGTGTTTTCTAACCAAACGGTTTATACCGGTCGAAATGTTCCGAAGTCTGGAATCCGTGATGACGCCGATGTACGGATTTCGCCAACAAGTCGGCTCTATACGACGCTGAATTTCAATTTTTACGTTGTGAATAAATCCTTTCGTGATTCGACCGGTGCATTTGAGAAACTTGATCTGGTTGGTTATGATTCAGATAAAAACGATCTATTTGAAATCTACAAAGATAAAGTGCTCGTTGGACCGGTGACAAACTCGGGGAAATGGGCGGGGACATTTTGTTCGATTTCGTTTCCCGACAGCCTACAGATGCCCGCTGACGGCGATGTCTATCGAATGACAAATCTTCTTCGTCCTTATTGGATAACTGATACATTGAAATTTACGATCAAAAGCACAAGCGAAATCGATAAAGAAGCGCTGAAATATACAATGAGCAAGATTCAGGTCGTTCCCAATCCATACGTTGGCACGAACGCGATGGAACCGTCGGTCGCGAATTGGTATCTGAATCAGCGTCGTAGATTGATGTTCACGCATCTGCCGGCGCAGTGTACGATCAAAATATTTACGGTTAGCGGTGTGTTGGTTGATGTCATTAATGTCAATAACGACGCGGATAATGGAATCGTGCACTGGGACATGCTGACGAAAGAGAATCTGGAAATCGCCGCAGGCATGTACCTGTATCATGTCAAATCAAAGGCGACAGGTGACGAAAAGGTCGGCAAATTTGCCGTCATCAAATAGGTGAAAGCGGATTTGAAAAGGGAAAAGAGATGAATAAAATAAATCGTACGACGTTCATTTTTCTGGCGATTTTCCTCACGATCAACTGTCAGTTGGGGTTAGCTCAGCGCCCGTATCGGACTGGAACGACAACGGCGAACTTTCTGGAAATTGGGATGGGAAGCGACGGCCTAGCTATGGGCGACGCTTTTGTCAGTATGGGCGGAAATCTTTCGTCGTTGTACTGGAATCCGGCGGGATTGGCATTTCTGAAACAGAACGAAGTCATGTTTGGCTATCAGCCATTGGTCGTAGACATCAATTCTGCTTACGCCGCCGGAGCGATTCTTCTGCCGCCATACGGCAACCTTGCGTTTGGATTTTTCAATGTCGACTATGGCGATATGAAAGTCACGACTTTGGACATGCAGGATGGAACGGGCGAGTTATTTACCGCGAACGAATATGCATTCACGTTTTCCTATTCTCGGAAACTAGCCCAGTGGTTTTCTTTTGGAGTATCAGCGAAATATATCAGTTCACAAATTTGGCATACGAAAGCCAGCGCCACGGCGCTTGACCTCGGCGTCATCGTCAACACGCACTTCTTTGCGCCTGCCGGATCAAAGGAAAACGGCATGAAGATCGGTATGAGCATTTCCAACTATGGAACGAAAATGCGTTATGATGGGATGGATTTGCTACAACTCATTGACATCGAGCCAGATGAGGCGGGAAATTATAGCGCCGTCCCAGGGCAGTTCAAAACACATGAATGGGAATTACCGCTAATCTTTCGCATCGGTGTTTCAGTGAATCCGATTCTGACCCAAAATCATCGTTTGACACTTTCCATAGATGCGCTTCATCCGAATAACAATTCGGAATCGCTCAATCTCGGCGTCCAATATGAATTTCGCTTGCCCGGCACTGGAAGCTTCTTCCTACGCGGCGGTTACCGTGGACTATTCCTGAACGACAGTGAGTACGGGGTAACATACGGCGGTGGTCTCATGCTGAGATTTATGAACAATTACGCTATCCGAACCGATTACGCTTTTAAAACGATGGGCGTTTTGGGGAATACGAATTCTTATACCGTCGGCATTCTTTTTTAAGCCGGATTTCTGTTTTTTCTCGAGAATATTGTGGCGTTTTCCCGGAAGACGTAGGCGTGTGAAATCGTCAGAATAATGAAGTGGAAATGCGTCTGTTCCCATAGATTATACTGTGGTTTTTCAATGAAGAGCGCCGCGGAGAGATCATGTTAAAAGTCCTTTTAAACCGATACAAACCATTTCTACCTGTCATTCTCGCCATTTTTCTCGGGCAATTCGGTTGCGCCAAAAAAAGCGTTCTGCCGGAATCCAAACCGCTGGCGATCGTCGGCGACCGCGTTATCACCGTCGATGAATTTGTCCGCCGCGCCGAATATACGATTCGTCCACCGTATTGCCGCGGTGACAATTATATCCACAAGAAAATCATCCTCAATAGTCTGATCGCCGAAAAATTATTGGCTCTCGAATCTGATACAACGAACGAGCTTTGTCGCAATCAGGAGTTTCAGCGTTATATTCAAGGTCGGCGGGAGCAGGCGATGCGCCAAATGCTTTTCTATCGACTCGGTTACCAAAAGGCAAAAGTCAAGGAAAAGGATATTCGTCAATATTATCGCAATTCCGGCAGAACGTACCGTGTTCGGTTCGTCACATTTAACGATCGAAAATCTGCAAATGCCGCCGCGAAAAAATTTCGAAGCAATTCAGTCGGAATGGGAAGTTTTTCCCAACTGACAGAAGCCGGGAAAAGTCCCGGTTTGCGTGAAATTTCGTTTTCAGATGAATCTGAACCAGCGATTCATGAGGCGCTTTTTGCCAAATCGCTGAAAAAGAATCAGATTGTCGGACCAATCCAGACGGAAGATAGACGATTTCTCGTAGTTCAGATTGACGGTTGGACGGACGAAGTCGTCATAACAGACGCTGAAATCCAAAAGCGGTGGAACAATGTAAAAGATCGGGTGAAAGAAAACCGGGCGCAATCCCGATTTGCGGCTCATGTAAGGAATTTGATGAGCGGAAAGCAGATTGTGTTTGAAGAGACAACGCTGATACGACTTTCTACACTTTTGGCGCCAATGTATCTGAAAGACATTGAAGAGAAGAAGGATGACCTATCGAAGGCGCTCTGGCAGCGTGAAGTCGAAGAAAAACAAAATGTCGGAATTACCGCTGAAATGGAGCGGTTGCGAGCTCTACCATTTTTCTCCATCGACGACAAAAAGTGGACTGTTGAGGAATTCGAGACGGCGCTGGAATCCCATCCCCTGATTTTCCGAAAGCGAAAATTCGATGAAAAAGAGTTCCCGAAGCAGTTCCAGTTGGCGGTTGTAGATCTTATCCGTGACAGTTATATCACAGCCGATGCTTATCGTCGTGGATTGGATAAAGCGCCGAGTGTCCGCCAATACGAGGAAATGTGGCGTGACAATCTCATTTCGCTTTATGAAAAACAACAATATTTGGAAAAATCTCACGCTAAAAATGTCTCCGCAAAAGATTATCAGTCGGTCATTGATCGATACTTAAATCCGTACGTGGATTCGCTTCAGGCAAAATATTCTAACCGAATCCGTATCGATATGGACGCTTTTGAGAAAATTCAACTTTCACGGATCGACGTAATTGCTTATCAGAAAAATGTGCCGTATCCGATTCTCGTTCCGCATTTTCCGCTCATCACGACGGATGACCAACTGAACTACGGGCAAAAAATGAATCTGCAGGAATAATTGAACATTATATGCTGAAAACTGATAAGGATTCTATGAAAAATTTATACTTAAAATCAATTTTGCTATTTATCTGTCTTTCCTTTCCGGTTTTGGCGAAAACCTATAAAGGCGCTGAGTTTCGAACAAAAGCCGCTTACACTTACGGACGGTTTGAAGTCAGGTATAAAGCGACGGAAGGCGGCGGACAGACAGCGACCTTTTTTACGTACCATGAGTTAGAGAGCGGAATCGGTGATTGGAACGAGATCGACATCGAAATACTCGGACGATACCACGACGACGTTCAGTTCAATACGATTACACCCGGACAAACCAATCATGTCCATCATCAGTACGTGCCGTTCGATCCGGCGGTGGATTTTCATACCTACGCTTTTGAATGGACGCCGGCATACGTTGCCTGGTTTATCGATGACGCAGAAGTTTACCGGCAAACCGGCACGCACATCGCCACGTTGAATAAAGCCCAAAAGATCATGATGAACATCTGGATTTCAGGAGCCTCGACCTGGGTTGGCGAGTTCAATCCGAAAATTCTGCCATTGTTTGCCTATTACGATTGGGTCAGTTACGCCTCTTACATGCCCGGATCGGGAACCGTTGGGACCAATAACGATTTTTCGCTTGAATGGAAAGACGATTTTCTGATATGGGATCAAAACCGGTGGTCGAAGGCGACACACACATTCAGCGGTAATATGGTTGATTTCATGGCGGAAAACGTCACCTTTCAGAATGGGGAAATGATTCTTTGTCTGACCGATGAGACGAATCTGGGTTATGTTGATCATCAAGCGCCGTTCGTTGAATGGGCGCGCTATGCCGATGATACGGTGAGCGTCCGGTTTTCGGAAGAGGTCGAGCAGACGAGCGCTGAGAAAAAAGGCAATTATTACATCTCCAATATTCTGATCGAAAGCGCTTCGCTGGAAATGGATAAACGGACGGTTCGGCTATCAGTCGATAGTGTCGATTCGACTCAACCTAACACGCTTTATGTTTTGGGTGTCAAAGACAGATCCTCGTCTGCTAACTCTCTAATCGGTCAGGCCGCGCCGATTCAAAATCCGCCGGTCTGGACGTTTCCGATTAAGGTTAATATTGGCGGAATCGCGACAGGCGCTTACCTTGCCGATCAGAAATGGTCGGGACTTGTGAATTATGGACATGATGGTGGAAACTCTGGCAGTTTTCCCGGAATGGCAATCGATGGAACTGATGACGATGAGGTTTTCCGAACGGAATGCTGGGAGCCGGTGAAATATCAGGTTCGTCTTCCAAATGGGAAATATAAAGTGACGCTGTTGATGGCGGAAAATTACTTCGGGGAGACAGGCAAGCGCGTCTTTGACATCCATATCGAGGGAAAGTACATTGCGCGAAACGTGGATATTTTTCAAAGTGTCGGGAATCACCGCGCTTATTCGTTGACGATTGACGAAGTGATGGTGTCGGATCGGATGTTGGATGTGCATTTTGGCGCTGTGGCAGACGTTCCGATTTTGAACGGCATCATCATCGAGCCGGTAGCGTCCGGAATCGGAAACGGCGCGTCGGAATTGCCGGGTGCTTTCCGGCTTCGGCAGAATTTTCCGAATCCGTTCAATCAGGCGACGATGATTTTGTATGACATTGCGGAAACCGCCGATGTGTCGCTTCGCGTGTTTGATTTGCTTGGAGATGAATTAGAATTTTGGACGAATCACGCTCAATCGGCAGGCGCATATTGTATTTTCTGGACGCCAGCATTGTCCAGCGGAATCTACTTTTGTCAACTCGAAGCCGTGACCGCCGCTGAAAAATTCCGGTCAGTCCGTAAAATGGTTTTGATCAAATAGGGAGTGAAGAATGAAATTTTTACATCGAATGCAGGCCGTTTGTTTAATTCTATTGACGGTCATTTCAGTGTCGGCTCAGCGAATCACTCTCAAGCCGGAAGTCGAAGAAAAGATCGATAAACTTCTTAGCCAGATGACGCTTGAAGAAAAACTCGGGCAGATGACCCAGTTCAGTGGCGCAAATTCGATGAATGAAACGATGATCCGTGAAGGCAAGGTCGGCTCGCTGTTGAACATCCGCGACGCCAAGGAAGCCAACCGGCTCCAACGAATTGCCGTCAATGAATCCCGCTTGGGTATTCCGCTGATTTTTGGAAATGACGTGATTCACGGTTATCGTACAATCTACCCGATTCCGCTCGCCTGCGCGGCAAGTTGGGACACAGCATTGGTGCGACAAGCGGCGAAAATCGCAGGCGAAGAAGCGCGGGCGGAAGGAACTCACTGGACGTTTGCGCCGATGGTTGACATCGCGCGCGACCCGCGGTGGGGACGAATCGCCGAAGGTGCCGGAGAAGACCCGTTTCTCGGATCGGCAATGGCGAAATCTTTTGTGACTGGATTTCAAGGTAAAACGCTTACCGGACAATCGTCTGTTCTTGCCTGCGCGAAACATTTTGTCGGATACGGCGCCGCCGAAGGTGGGCGCGATTACAACACGACCGATATGTCCGAGCGAACCTTGCGCGAGATCTATTTACCGCCGTTTAAATCAGCCGTTTATGCTGGGGCGGGTTCACTGATGAGCGCGTTCAATGACCTGAGCGGAATTCCCGCTTCCGCAAATCGTTTTACTCTGACAGACGTTCTGAAAAACGAGTGGCAGTTCAACGGATTTGTCGTCAGCGACTGGAATTCTATCGGCGAGTTGGTTGCTCATGGTATCGCGTCGAATGCTACCGAAGCAGGCGTCGCCGCATTGAAAGCGGGCGTCGATATGGACATGGAAGGACGCGCCTATTCAGACGGTTTGGCGACGCTCATCCGGCAGGGAAAGGTTCCGGAGTCCCTCCCGAAGATTCGGGACGCGGTTCGCCGGATTCTGCGAATGAAATACGAACTCGGATTATTTGACCAGCCTTTCACCGATGAAATCTTAGCAAAAAGTGTCATTCTCTCGCCTGAAAATTTAAACATCGCGCGAAGTCTTGCCGCAGAGTCGTTTGTGCTTTTGAAAAATGATCGCGACCTGTTGCCGCTGGCGAAAAATATCAAAACATTGGCAGTGATCGGCGCGTTGGCTGACAATCAGGATGCGCTTCTCGGCACATGGGAATGCGAAGGAAAAGCCGCTGACGTGGTTACCATTCTTCAGGGGATTCGCTCCGCTGTTGGAAAAACGACGAAGGTTCTTTATGATCCCGAAACTTCGGGACTGGTCGTCAATGAAAATCGTTCCGGTTTTGCTTCAGCCGTTGCCGCGGCTAAAAACGCGGATGCCGTAGTTCTCGTGCTTGGCGAAAGTCGTGACATGAGCGGCGAGGCGGCTTCGCGCGCCGTATTGAATTTGCCGGGCGTACAGGAAGAACTGGCGAAGGAAATTATTGCAGTCGGGAAACCGGTTGTCGTCGTCCTTATCGCCGGACGATCGCTGACGATTCCATGGTTGGTGGAAAATGCGCAGGCGATTTTGATGGGCTGGGCGCCGGGAATTCAGGGCGGAAACGCTATCGCTGATGTCCTTTTCGGCGATGTGAATCCCGGTGGAAAACTGCCGGTCACTTTCCCGCGTTCTGTCGGACAAATCCCAATTTACTACAACCATAAAAACACCGGCAGACCGGCGAATGCGTTTTATAAGTTCTCGTCAAAGTATATCGATGAGAAATCCACGCCGTTGTTTTCATTCGGATTTGGGCTCAGTTATACGACATTTAGGTACTCCGGTTTGAAGGTAATCGCCGATCGGCTTACATCGAATGATACACTGAAAGTTCGCGTGAATTTGATGAACTCGGGCAAACGAAAAGGCGCTGAAGTCGCACAACTTTACATTCGCGATCTCATCGCCAGTGTCACGCGTCCGGTCAAAGAACTCAAGGGATTCCAGCGCGTGGTGTTACAGCCGGGTGAAGAAAAAATGCTCGAATTCTCGATTCCCATCACAGAAATAGGGTTTTATGATTCTATGATGAAATATGTTATCGAGCCGGGAAAATTTGAAGTCATGGTCGGCGGAAATTCGGACGAGCTGGTCTCGACTGACTTTGAAGTGATACAGTCTGAGGAAAAATAGATGAATTCTCTTCGGCAATTCCTTTTGGCATTGGGCGCATTTCTCCTGTTTGGATTATTTTTGGAATGCCCTGATGGCGCAACAAAACCGTCTAACGATTCAGATACGATCGTCGTTCCGGAGGGCTGGGAACTCGTCTGGCATGACGAATTCGACGGTGGCGAGGTCGACACGGCCAACTGGGCAATTGTTCAGCGTGAAAACAGTTGGAATAGCGAACTCCAGTATTATGTTCGGGAGGACGTTTATATTGAAAACGGTTGTCTCCGCCTGCGCAGTCAAAAACGGACATTCGGCAGTAAGAATTACACATCCGGACTGGTTTATACGCAGTATAAATTTTATTTCAAGTATGGTCGATTTGAAATCCGAGCGAAGTTGCCGTACGGGAAAGGAATGTGGCCGGCGCACTGGATGTTGCCGAATGATGGCGATTGGCCGCCGGAGATTGACATCATGGAAAATCTCGGCCACCAGCGCAATATCATTTATATGACGAACCATTACACCGAAGTCGGTCAACGCCGGTCAAGCGGTGGATATTACACGTCGAATTTCGATTTTTCGGCGGATTTTCATACGTATGCCGTCGAGTGGGAAGCCGACTCGATTCGCTGGTACATCGATGGTGTTAGGCGATTTGTTTCGACAAAAGGCGTGCCGCAGGAATATTTTTACATCATTTTGAATACGGCGGTCGGCGGTGATTGGCCAGGCTCGCCCGACGCGACAACTGTTTTTCCACAGTACCACGACATCGACTACGTCCGCGTTTTTCAAAGAAAAAGATGAGTTATAAAAACCGAAAAGATCGCTCGGATCAGAGAGAAAATTGGAAGTGATAAAATGAGAAAATTTTGGATCGTTTTAGGGTTATTGTTCTCGATTACTATCGAAAGTGGGCTAGGTTTTTATCACACTTCCGGCAAGAATATTGTCGATACGAACGGAAATACCGTTTTCTTAAAAGGCTACGGACTCGGCGGATGGCTTGTTCCGGAAGGCTATATGCTTCATTTTCCGGGCTACGGCTCGCCAACTTCGATTAGAAACCAGATCGTCGATGTTATCGGCGAAAGTGGAGCAGACGAATTTTTTCAATTGTACCGGCAAAATTATGTCACAGAGAAAGACATCGCGCGTATCGCCGGCTGGGGATTCAATTCGATTCGCCTGCCACTTCATTATGAATTTTTTTCGCCGATAGACCAACCGGGCGTTTTTATCGAAACCGGCTTTATATTCATCGACAGTCTGCTCAATTGGTGCAAACGAAACGGAATGGTTGTTATTCTGGACATGCACTGCGCGCCCGGCGGTCAGAATTCCGGAAACATCAGCGACAGCGATGGCGAAGCCAAACTCTGGACAATTCTTGCCAACCAGACTCGTCTGATCGAAATCTGGAAAAAAATCGCAGAGCGATATGCAAATGAAGAAGATATCGTTGGATATGATTTGCTAAACGAACCGGTAATGCCGATCGGCTACTCGAATACGGATCTGAGAAATCTTTATATTAGCCTTCGAAACGCGGTTCGTGAAGTTGATAACAACCACATCCTGTTCATAGAAGGCAGTAGGTATGCGACGGATTTTACATCATTGACGCCGCGATTTGACGTCAATATGGCTTACAGTTTTCATAAATATTGGAGCGAAACGACAATTAGCACGATTCAGGCGTACCTCAATATCCGGGACAATCAGAACATTCCGCTCTGGATGGGCGAATCCGGCGAAAATTCCAATCCGTGGTTCTACGCAATGGTTCAGCAATATAATACTTTGAACCTGAGCTGGTGTTGGTGGGCTCATAAAAAATTTGAATCGACATCCAGCCCGCTTTCAGCCAAACTGCCGACGAGTTTCCAACAGTTGGTCGATTACTGGAACGGACAGGGTACAAAGCCGTCAACCGTGTTCGCGAAATCAATTTTACTGGAAATGGCGGGAAATCTTGCTATCGAAAAGTGTGCCTATCAACCCGATGTCATTGCATCTCTGACTGACGATGAATTCGGAATAAAACCCAAACCGTTCAAATCGCATACGACGCCGGGAATTATCTCAGCCGTCGATTACGATTTAGGGACGCAGAGCATCGCCTATTCCGACAATGATTATCAAAACACGGACTGGGCTAATTTCCAGCAATGGAATTCCGGCGGTTCTTACCGCAACGACGGCGTGGATATCGAGCCAAAATCCGGGAGTTACAATGAATACATCGTCGGTTGGATCAACTCCGGCGAATGGCTGATTTATACGACGAATGTGCTCTACGACGGCAACTACAAATTTGCATTCCGCGTTTCCAGTCCGAACAACGGAACGAAGTTAAAACTGCTGGTTGACAACCAGAATCTGACGGGCGATATGACCGTTCCAAACACGGGCGGATGGCAGAACTGGCAGGACATTCAAACGATTGCTTTACCGCTGACAAAAGGCGTCCATCAAATCAAAATCGAAATTGTCTCCGGCGGATTCAATTTTGCACATATTCAGATCAATCCAACCCAAAACGGCGTCTTCGAGGAAATCGACGAGGACGAGTACATTTTCATAGGGAAAAATTATCCGAATCCGTTTAACGAATCGACGATGATACCCATTTATATGGGTGCGAAAAGTCATATCGACTTGAAAGTGTATGATTTACAAGGACATTTAATCCGGACGCTTGTTAACCGAACTTGCTTACCCGGGCTTTACACCTTTAAATGGGATGGACAAGACGAGAGCGGATGCACCGTCGGCTCTGGTGTTTTTGCATATCAACTGAACATCGGAAGCAAAGAGCGATCGTGGTTAGTATCGCACCTGAAATAAATTGCAATTAAATATAAATTGTTTAGGGTGACTGAATCAGCGCATTTAACAGTGACTGTCGCCAAGTTCCTGTTTTTGTATCGAATGCGCCAAAACCAGAGCAAAATTCCCAATATGCCCAGGAAAAATCTCGTTCTTGGCAGGCGCTCACGACGTATTGGGTCCATAACGCGCGCGAGGTCATATCTGCTTTGCTATACGCGCCAAACTCACCGATAAAAATCGGACGATGATGATCATCTGCCCAGACTTTGATCTGGTCGAAATTTTCTTCGAGATTGCTCTTTTCTGTGGTTGTTGCCATCCAGGTTGTACCCAGCCATTCATTACTGCCGGTGACCCATTCCGCGCCCTGATGCGTGAAGGAAAAGGGTTCGTAATAATGAAGCGTGACGATCAGGTTGGTGTCGCTTTCCGGTATGGATAATTTGTTCAGCGCGGCGAGTCCGCCCCATTCCGCCACGCCGATAATCACCGTTCGATGCGGATTTGTTTCGCGAATTACGGCTAATGCCGAGGACAAATACTCATTCCATAGTGAAGCCGTTAACTGGTCATGCGGTTCATTGAGAATTTCGAAGACTAAATGATTGGAGGCATCTTTAAATTGCACCCCAATTTGTCGCCAAAGCGAGAGGAACCGCGCTTGGTGAACGGAAGGCGATTGGAAAATTTCGTCGTAGTGATGAATGTTGATGACAACCGCGAGATTTTTTGTGAGGGCTGTACTGACGACATGCCGAACGCGGTTCATGAAAACAGGAGAAATCGTGTAAGGACTATCCGCCGCCGCATGAGCCGACCAGCGAATTGGAATTCTCACCGCGTTGAATCCGGCTGATTTGATCGTGTCGAAGTAACTATCCTGAATCGTAACGCCCCATTCGCCTTCGTTAGGCGCTTCCAGTGCGTTTCCCAGATTGATTCCGGGAGCAAGTAGGCGATTTACCGTATAGACTGTCGTCGTGTCGTCATCATTTTTTGCTTGGGTATCCGCGTCTGTTACGCAGGTGGCGAAAAAAATCACAAGGATAAACATTGCCACTGCAAATCTGGTCATCCCTGAAACCAGCAAAATTGCCCGCCTGCCTGATGCAGTCGGGCGGGCCCAATTTTGATGCTTTTCTGCTCTCATCTTCTACCAGAAAAGGATATACAACACAGCCAAAATTCCGAAAATACCGATCGCGCCGGCGTTGAAAATCGCGTCGGTGGCAAACAACTTCCGATTGATCTGGATCGCTTTCGAATCGTCACCTTTTTTCTCGATTAATGTGATGACGACTACGATCGTGCTTAACAGTAAGAACACGATGCCCATCCGGTTAAGAAACGGCATTGATGGAATGAAATATTTAATTCCTGCTGAAAGCGGAATAGTTAACGCCGCCGCCCAGAGCGCCGAATTTGCCGTGGCTTTCTTCCAGAATAAGCCGAAAGTGAAAATGGCGAAGATGCCCGGGCTGATGAAGCCGGTAAATTCCTGAATGAATTGAAATGCCTGCTGAAGCGACGAAAGGGTTGGCGCGATCAGAACCGCGATGACCAATGCAACCACACTGGTGATTCTGCCCGTCAGAACCAAGTCGGACTCCGACGCGTTTTTGCGGATGATTTGTTTATAAATATCCATCGAGAAAATTGTCGCCGTGCTATTGACCATCGAACTGAGCGATGAGACGATGGCGGCGATCAACGCGGCGAAAGCTAATCCTTTTAGACCGGCTGGAACGAACGTGTTCAATAACCACGGATACGCCTCGTCCGGTTTTGCCAGATTCGGATTCAAGACAAACGCGACGATTCCCGGAATGACAACGATCAGTGGCGTCAAAATTTTGAGATAACCGGCGAAAATTAATCCGTGTTGCGCTTCTTTGATACTCTTGGCGGCCAATCCGCGCTGGGTGATGTATTGATTGCATCCCCAATAGAAAAAATGCGCCATCCACATACCACCCAGTAAAACGCCGAGTCCCGGCAATTCTTTATAATTCGGATTGGAAACATCCAGAATCATATCGAATTTTTCCGGAGCGTGGCTCAACAATTCGCCGAATCCTGCCAGAATGCCCTGTCCGTTTCCGACAGCGCTTAATGCGAAGAAAGTCGTGACCAATCCGCCGCCAATCAAAACGACGACTTGCAAAACGTCCGTCCATGCCACGGCTTTCAAACCGCCGTAAATGGAGTATAACGCCGAGAAAATTGCCAGCCCGATGATTCCGTAAATCAATGGAATTCCCATGATTGCCCTCATAGCCAGCGCACCGAGATACATGACCGACGTCAGATTGACGAAAATGTACAGGAGAAGCCAGAAAACTGCCAGACCAGTACGAACCCGCTTATCGAAACGAATTTCCAACAGTTGTGGCATCGTGTAAATGCCCTCTTTCAGGAAAATCGGGAGAAAATACTTGGCGACGACAATTAGCGTAATTGCCGCCGTCCATTCATACGTCGCGATGCCCAAGCCGATTACGTAACCACTGCCGGACATCCCGATAAATTGTTCCGCCGAGATATTGGCGGCGATCAGCGACGCGCCGATTGCCCACCACGGCAATTGTTTGCTTGCCAGAAAATAGTCGGCGGAGTCTTTTTTATGACCTTTCCGTTCGCGCGAAACGAATAGCCCCAGCCCGATTACCACGACGATGTAGCCAATGAATACCACCCAGTCAAATATTGAAAAATTCATATTGAATACCTCTTTTGATTATTCAGGTTCCTGTAAAAGCGTTCCGAAAACCGGAAATCCCTGCGATTTGCATCTGAGAAACCATCTAAGTCCAAACAAATCATCACCTCAGTATTTGACAAAAACCAAGCCAAGTTAAGAAAATTCAGATGATAAATCCTGCATTTTTTCCCTGTTGCGCCGATAGATTAATATGGGATATGATAAATGTTCTTCCCGATGCTTTTGAATTTAGAAGGATTGTTGTTATCAAATCAATAACGAATCGGTTATCATTTTGGGAAGGAAATTGAAATCCAAAAACTTCGGGATCCTCTGACGAATCATTTTTCAGTAAACGATACTCACAGCTGGAAAAGTCAGGCGGCTACAGAAAGGTAATGGTAGAAGTATCAGCATTATTTAAATCTGAAACGTGCATAGAATAGGTTCGCGATTTGATAAAATGCCCTTGCTATTTACTATATTTTCGTGATCTTTGTACCCCGAACAGGACTCGAACCTGTAACCACCTGCTTAGAAGGCAGATGCTCTATCCACTTGAGCTATCGGGGCAAGTGGAAAATGTCAATCAAATATGTCAAAAGCGTCCAAGTCGGGGTGCTGAGATTTGAACTCAGGGCCTCCTGCTCCCAAAGCAGGCGCGCTAACCGGACTGCGCTACACCCCGCTGACTAAATTTCAATTTCTAAATATCAAGTACCGTAGATTTGGCGAAAAAGTTGGCTTTTCAAATCCTATTTAACCAACTTAATTCATAAACAGCAGAGTTTGCAGAAAACACGAAGTCCCGATGCTTCGGGATTTGTTTTTATCTTGTTCAGTCTCGCCTCATTATTGATTTAACTATAGTTAATATAATTCTCTGCGGTCTCTGGGTGCTCTGTGGTGAATAATTCAGGTTAAAGGCGCGCTCATCCACTTGATTGATAGTTCGTCACACTGCCAAATAACCCGCAAACTTATCGACTTATCGAGACATAAGTCAAGGTTAATCATATTCTCAATTCCGAATCGGAGTTGACAAAATAGAAAATATATCGTATCTTGAATTGCTTAGAAAAATGGAGAATTTGATAGAAAGAGTGGTTGATCCCGAAGATTATGGAAAAGAAGACAGTTAAAGATTCAAACCGAGCGCTAAGCAGATACCTTGAAGAGATTGGAAAGTACAGTCCGCTCAAGCCGGATCAGGAGATTGAACTGGCTCAGAGAATCCGAAAGGGTGAGGTTGGCGCGTTGAGAGAATTGACCGAGGCGAATCTGCGATTCGTCGTCAGCGTCGCCAAAGATTATCAGGGTAAGGGATTGCCGCTGACCGACCTAATTAATGAAGGTAATCTGGGCTTGATCAAAGCCGCCAAGCGATTCGACGAGACGCGCGGATTTAAATTCATTTCCTACGCCGTTTGGTGGATTCGCCAATCCATTCTTCAGGCGTTGGCTGAAGATTCGCGCATCATTCGCCTTCCACAAAATAGAGTTGGAATGATTAGCAGAATTGCGCGAGAGGCGGAAGTTCTCGAACATCAGTACGAACGTGCGCCCATGCAGGATGAAATCGCAACGGAACTCGGATTGAATTCTATTGATGTGGAGGACGCTATAAAAATATCCAAGCGGCATCATTCGCTAGACACACCATTTCGGGAAGGCGAAGATAATACGCTCATTGATGTTTTGCACGACCATGGGCAAAAATCGCCCGACTCAGGATTGATGACAGAATCGCTCAAGCAGGAAATCCGCGACTCGCTGAATACGCTCAAAGACCGCGAGCGCGACGTGATCAAAATGTATTTCGGCATTGACAGGGAATATGCATTAACGCTTAATGAGATTGGCGAGGAATTCAATCTCACGCGGGAACGCGTGCGGCAGATTAAGGAAAATGCCATTCGTCGCCTTCGCCACAAATCCAGAAGCACCGAATTGAAATCTTTTTTAGGTTAAAATGAAAGTGAGGTGAAATAAGCAAATCATGATAGAAGTTATTGTCGGTTCACGCGAACCTTTTGAACGCGCACTTCGTCGCTTTAAGAAAAAATACGAAAAAGCGGGCATTCTCAAAGACCTCAAGAAAAACGAATTCTATGTCAAGCCCAGCGCTGAAAGACGAATGCGCCGATCGAAAGCCGCCAAACGCCAGATTCGGACAATCTATTATCAGGAAATTCCGCAAGTCTGAACAACCGGAATTCTGAGTTTGGTTAGGATAATCATACGAACCTTATCGCCTGTTTCGATGGCGGGGACAGGCGATGTTTTACAGGAGTTATATGCTGATTGAAAGTCTGTCCGGTGTTCGCGCAACCGACGACGAACTCACGGAAAAATTTGTTCATTCCTACTGTTTGGTTTTCGCCGAAACAGGTGATAAAAAACTTATTCTTCTTGGACGGGATACGCGCGCGTCGGGAAATGCTATTCGGGAAATAATCGTCGATTCGATGATCCAATCTGGCGTTGAAATCGTCGATCTGGGTGTCTGTCCGACGCCGACGGTTCAATACGAAGTCGAACATCTGAAGGCTGACGGCGGTATCGTCATCACCGCCAGCCATAATCCGATTCCGTGGAACGGTTTGAAATTCATCGGATCGGACGGGCTTTTTCTCGATGCCGATCAAATGCTCAATCTTCAGCGTCGCCGCATCGAAATCGGAAAACAGTCGTCTTTTAAAAAAGCGACGGGCGGCAAACTCACAATATATTCAAGAGCCATTCGGGATCATATCGAAATGGTTCTTCACCTGCCGTGTGTGAATCCCGAAACGATTCGTCGGCGGAAATTTAAGATCGTCGTCGATGCGGTGAACGGAGCGGGATTCTTCGCAATTCCGGAACTTCTTAAAAGTCTCGGTTGTGAAGTCGTTCGCCTGAATTGCGACGGTTCTTTGCCGTTTCCGCACACGCCGGAGCCGTTGCCGGAAAACCTTACCGATCTCATGGCAAGAGTGAAGAGCGAACGCGCCGACCTCGGTTTTGCCGTCGATCCGGACGCCGATCGGCTGGCGATCATTTCCAATGAAGGACTTCCGCTGTCGGAAGAATATACGCTGGTGCTGGCTTCGATATGCGCATTGTCGAAGTCGCAAAGCGCGGAGAAAATCGTCGTCACAAATCTTTCCACGACGATGGCTCTGGATGATGTCGCTCGTCAGTTTGGCGCGACGGTTGTCCGCACGCCGATCGGCGAGATCAATGTCGCCAAGAAAATGCGCGAAATTCATGCGGTCATCGGCGGTGAAGGAAACGGCGGCGTGATTCTGCCGGACGCGCACCTCGGGCGGGATTCGCTCGTCGGTTCCGCGCTGGTTTTACAATTTCTCAGCGAGCAGACGACTCCGATTTCCGAAGTAATGAAATCCATTCCGCGTTATGCGATGATCAAGAAAAAAATTCCGCGAGGCAATCGACCACTCAGCGACTATTTTTCTGATCTGGAAGCGCTCGCCTCAGCCGACTCGGTGAACATGGAAGACGGCATCAAATTCATCTGGAAAGACCGCTGGGTGCATCTGCGTCCGTCAAATACCGAGCCGATAGTACGAATCTACGCCGAAGCGCCGACCCGCGAACTCGCTGAAGTCGTCGCGCAACCTTTTATCCGATTTTTCGAACACATTTCTTGAGAAAGGACACCGATTTGAATTCAACATTTCTAACGATCGTTTCACCTGAAGACGCCGCGAAAAATATCGCCGCGATCATCGACCATACCGCTCTCAAACCGGAAGCGACGCCCGCCGACATCGAAAAATTATGTCAGGAAGCGAAAACCTACGGCTTTGCCGCCGTCTGCGTCAATCCGACTTATGTTAAAATGTGTTCGGAATTACTCGCCGAATCCAGCATTGCCGTCGCATCCGTCGTCGGTTTTCCGCTCGGTGCATCGACGATTCAAATGAAATCCGCCGAAACATCCGAAGCAGTTGAAAACGGTGCGAACGAGATTGATATGGTAATTCCTGTTGGTAGATTGAAATCCGGCGATTACGACCATGTTCGGCGCGATATTCAGGCGGTCGTTTCCGCCGCGTCGGGAAAATTGGTCAAGGTGATCATCGAAGCCGCTCTGCTGACCGACGATGAAAAAGTGATTGCATGTCAGATCGCTCAGCAGGCGGGAGCGCATTTCGTCAAGACATCGACCGGATTCAGCAAATCAGGCGCAACTCCGGATGATGTCGCGTTGATGCGAAAAGTCGTCGGCGATTCGATGGGCGTGAAAGCCGCCGGCGGCATCCGGACATTTGCCGATGCGATGGTGATGGTACATGCCGGCGCAAACCGGATCGGCGCAAGTTCCGGCGTTCAGATCGTGCGGGAAAGTCAGGTTATTTGACATTTCTCCCGATACTCCCAACATTGAATGCGTTGCTCATTGGCAATGATTTTTAATCTGTGAAAGAAAATGTATTGGCAAAATAAAACGGAATTATCGCAACACAATTGCATAAAAACCATAAAATCCGCTTTGCGCATTTGGAGCGTTATCGGTTTTCTGTTTCTCTATTCGTTGGCATTGTTTGCGCAACAATTGGAGATACACCATATTAATGTCGGTCAGGCCGACGCAACATTGATCATCTCACCAACCGGAAAGACAATGCTGATCGATGCAGGAAATACGGGTAACGGAACGAATATCATCTGTCCGTACCTGAGATCGCTTGACATAACAAAATTGAATTATGTTGTCTGCTCTCATTATCATGCCGATCATCTCGGGGGCGGTGTTACGATGAAATGCGTTGCGACTGACGGAGAAGTGATTAACTATGGGATTGTCAGCAATGCGAACAAAAGTGAAAATGATCTAAGCATCGGTTGGCGGCTGAGCTATAACTCATTTCAGTATTTCACGGGCGGCGATCTCGGGGGAGAAACGTCAGATTATGCGGATAGCGAGACCCCGCTGGCTTCTCAGGTTGGCGATGTGGATGCCATGAAAATCAATCATCACGCCAGCCGCTACAGCACCAATCAGACATTCGTGGATTCTCTCAGACCCGAAATTGCCGTTATTCATGTCGGCAACAGGAACACATACTATCATCCCACACAGGAAGTATTGGATCGCCTGGCCGCCGCTAACTGCTTTATCTATCAGACGGAATTAGGAACGGGCGGGACTATTCCATCCGGTAAAGGAGTCGTCGCAAACGGGAATGTTATTATTAAGACCTCCGGTAAGAGTTTTACGGTTACCTACGGCAGTACCACCCATACTTATCCGGAAGATGATTATCTGTCAGTCAAAACGGAAGACGGTTTAGAACCTAAAGTCTTTTCTCTTTACCAGAATTATCCCAATCCGTTTAATCCGACGACGACCATATCATATCATCTGCCTAAATCAGCATTCGTCAAACTGGCGGTTTATGATATCGGCGGAAGATTGATTGAAACTCTGGTCAGTGAACCTAAAAGCGCCGGCTATCATTCGGTTATCTGGAATGGATCCGCCGTCCCTTCAGGCATATATTTCTATCGGATCGATGCGGGCAAATACGGCAGCACGAAGAAGTGCATACTGATTAAATAGCGCTCCGGCATCGTGTTAACGCGGGATCGTCAATACGAGGATGAGAAGGCCGCCTTTTTATGGAAATTCTGATACCAATTAACACGGAATAAATATGATAATTTCCAATGTCCGTAGCCCATGGATTTATCCATGGGATAGAAGAATCCCCCCGACCATTTATCTTTATCGTCTCAGCGCGGAGCACTGAGATGAGATGAGGTTGGGCAGAGAATCCCCAAAGTAAGAGAATGAATCCCTAAGACTCAGGAAGTCATCATCCAAATCGGAGAGCATAATTTTACGTGTTCCGTCATGTCCTCTGACCAGATGGTCGACGATTGGCATCAGATATGAGCATCTGACATAACCGGCGCTTGACAAATGGCCGGGAAATGATTAAAATGAAACGGTTTTTAAAATGAGAGAATGAGGAATTGGATGAAATATAAGGGTAAAAATTTCGCATCGCCGATAGGTTCTATAAAGGTTTCTATTTTTAGAAAACTGGCAGGATGGTCAAGGTGAAGGATAAATATGTGTTAGCGTTTACCAATAACGACCAATATAAAAGGATTAATATAAAATCAAATGGAGGATTACCATGATGAAAAGACTGTCTTTTGCAATGTTTATTGGGGTTGCCTTTTTCATGTTCTTTAGTTGTGAAGAAAATCCCACTGAAAGTTCCGCGAAGGTGCCGGAATTAGCCACCTCGGAAGTCACTGAAATTGGGCGTACATCGGCTACCTGCGGCGGCACCATTTCCTCGGATGGCGGCTCAATCGTAACCGTTCGAGGGGTCTGCTGGAGCACCAGCCAAATGCCAAAAGTATCCGACCATAAAACTACCGACGGCACCGGAGCCGGTAGTTTTGAGAGTGAAATCACCGGTTTGACAGCCGGAACTAACTACTATGTGCGCGCTTATGCCACGAATGGAGATGGCACCGGTTACGGAAGCGCGATGTCTTTTAAAACCGATGATCCCGGAGAGCCGGACGTAAGTACAGCGGAAGTCAGTGAGATCATGCCAACAACTGCCAAATGCGGAGGCACAGTTATCTCAGATGGCGGTTCGGCAGTAACAGCACGTGGCGTATGCTGGAGCACCGGCCAAACTCCAACAGTGTCTGACAGTAAAACCACCGATGGCACCGGGACCGGTAGTTTTACGAGTGAAATCACCGGTTTGACAGCCGGAACCACCTATTATGTGCGCGCTTATGCTACAAACAGTGTCGGCACCAGTTATGGAAGCGCCAAGTTGTTTTATATACATGAACCAGGCACTGTTACGGATATAGACGGCAATGTTTATCAAACGGTGAAGATTGGCAATCAGTGGTGGATGGCGGAGAACCTGAAAGTGACCCACTACCGGAATGGCGAAGCGATTCCCAATATAACCGACAATACGGCTTGGTCTAATCTCTCGACCGGCGCCTTGTGCGACTATAATAACGACGTAAATAATGTAGTCACCTATGGTCGGCTGTACAACTGGTACGCAGTAAATGATAGCCGCAACATTGCTCCTACCGGCTGGCATGTGCCAACAGATGCAGAGTGGACAATCTTGACAAATTATCTTGGCGGAGAATCTGTAGCCGGCGGCAAAATGAAAGAGACTGGAACGACACACTGGTATGGTCCAAACACCGGCGCCACGAACGAAAGCGGATTTTTGGCGTTGCCCGGCGGCTACCGTTACTACTCTGGTACGTACTACGGCGTTGGGGACTACGGGTACTGGTGGTCGGCTACGGAGAGCGATAGTTACGGCGCGTGGAGCCGAAATCTGGGTTGCAGTGGTTCGGGCGTGGACCGTGGCAGCAACGGTAAGCGTAGCGGTTTCTCAGTTCGTTGTGTTGGGGATTAGACTATTGGACTATTTTACTGTATCCCGCGGAGCGGGATCGGAAAAAAAACATGGCACAATACGATGAATTACCGGTTTACCCCGTTGGATATTTTGCAATTAAACCGATAATACATGAAATTTAATGCTATCCAACAGGGTGAATAAAGCAAGTTATGACCTGCTGCTTGAGATTTTTCGTTTTACAAAGGAATTTAACAAGGAGTTCAAGTACACGGTGGGTGAAAGTCTAAAAAAAGAGACATTGGATTTGATAACGCTGATTTATCGGGCAAACAGCAAAGCGGATAAGCGGGAAACACTGCAATCAGCACGAGAGAAAATCGAGGTTATCCGTTTATTTATTCGGCTAATGAAAGATTTAAAGCAAATAAGTCTTGAAAAATTTGTACAGGTCAATAAGCGAGTCGAGAATGTATCCAAACAGTTAACAGGATGGAAGAAAAAACAGTTGGAAAGTTCGTAAAGTTATAAAGTTTGTAAAGTTGAAAGTATGAAGATTGCAAGATTTGAAGATATAATTGCCTGGCAAAAAGCAAAAATTCTGACGGTCAAAGTATATTCATTATTTGACGCGAGCAAAGATTTTGCTTTTAAGGATCAAATACAAAGAGCTTCGGTTTCTATAATGAACAATATTGCCGAAGGATTTGAACGGAAAAGCAATAATGAGTTTAAGCAATTTTTATATATTGCCAAAGGCTCGTGTGGCGAAGTGCGATCGATGCTGATTCTTGCCAAAGAACTGCATAAAATTAATGGACAAAACGCGGGAACTCTTCTTGAACTTTCGGAAGAGATATCCAAAATACTTTCCGGTTTAATAAAAACTTTATGAACTTTAAACTTTCTAACTTTAAACTTTCTAACTTTAAACTTTCTAACTTTAAACTTTCTAACTTTAAACTAAATGACTGTTTAGCCAGAATTGCTTATCGCCACGGCATAAGCAAGCGAGCATGTTTAAATCCGGCAGACTCCTTGTATTCTGATGCGAGGTATAACTTTCATGTTTTCTGAGAACGAAGATATGATTAATGTGATGTCTGCTTTTATTTTGGCGTTGCCCGGCGGCTACCGTAACAACAATGGAACGTACAACAACATTGGTAACAACGGGAACTGGTGGTCGGCTACGGAGAACAATAGTAACAACGCATGGTACCGAAATCTGTATTACCTTGATTCAGACGTGTACCGTTACTACGACTATAAGCGCTACGGTTTCTCGATTCGTTGTGTGAAGGATTAGTCTATACTGACACGCCCCGCTATCGGCACTTGACAATAGAGTCTTAATTGATTAAACTGTAGCGGTTTTTTAAATGAGATAATGATGGATTTGATGAAACGCAAGGGTAAAAATTTCACACTGACGATAAATTACAGAAAGGTTTCTGTATGTAGAAATCTCGGAGGATGTCAAAGAAGCAAATTAAACATATGTTAGGCATGATAAAAATGAAACGGAGAAAGGGAAAAGCAGAAAATGTCATATCCATCAGTCGACCAGTTACAGAAGGTTCTCACCGAGAAGGTCTTCCACTATGCGAAAGACTCGAAAAAGGCGGCGGGTCGAGCACTCGGCACCCTCGTCGAAATCATCACGTTCTACTCGCTCAAGGCATGGGGCCTTGAGCGGAATGTTGCGATAGAGAAACCGCTACCAGAGTTCGGAAACGACGACATCACGCACAACGTCGAGTACAGCCTTCATCCGTCAACTCCGCTCGTTACGGTTGACTTCAACCGAGATAACCTGCCCATCACGGCGCGCAAGATCGCCAAACAACCGGAGTTTGCCGCGCTGTCGATCCCTGCGGACTCGATCAAGACCAATGCCCTCCTGAGTAACGACTTGGTTCTCCGGAACTCATGCTCGGTCTGCGATTGCGGCGAAACGTTCCTCAACGCCTACCTTGACAACCTCGACAAGAAGACTGGGCGGTACTCCGTCGCCACCCTTCGTCGCCGTCCCTTTGCCATTTTCGAGTGTAAACGCGTCGGCGTCGAGGAAGGCATGCGGAAGGGACCGCAGACGATTGAAAAGGCGAAGCAAGGTGCCTATGTTGCCCGAACGGTTTCCGCATTGCAGAAGATTAGATTGACCGATGGCAGCATGGGTGGTCTCATTCAAAAGCGTGACGGGTCTTTTTGGCATGGCGACTACTACAAACTAATGGCCGAGATCATCGCGTCGGGCGATCCAGAACTGCTTTCACGTTTCATCTTGACCGTTGGCGTCGTGAGCAATCACGGCAATTGGTTCACGTTGGAGAACCACAATAAGGAACTGAAGGTGCTTGCCCAGTCTTACGACTGGCTGTTGTTCTTGACCGACGCCGGTATCGCACAATTTATTGACGAATTGTTGCTACATCCAGCGGCAAAACTTGGAGCAGCCCGGAAAGCGTTTCTTGCTAGTTACACAGGCAAGAAGGGGGTAAATCAGTTTACGAAAGTCCAGATGTCACTTGCCGCAGATACCGCCCTTCAAACCTACTTCAAATCGAAGGCGAGTACGATTGAAGGATGGTTCAATATCGTCGTCCCCGCAGGTAAAAGCCTGACGGTTCTGAAGGACGAACTGGACACGCTGAAAGGCAAAAACTGGCAGGAGATTCATGCATGACAGCCGGGCGGACACTGAACACGCTCAGTCAGGAGTGGGGAACACCAGAGAAGTATGTCAACGCGGTTCGTGAGTTCTTCGGCGACCACATTGCCCTTGATCCCTGTTCAAACGAGTATTCGATTGTATATGCGGAAACGGAATACCGTCTTCCGAAGCATGATGGACTCCGAGAGACGTGGCATTTTCCCACGATCTATGTTAATCCGCCATACGGAATAGACAAAGAGCGTGGCACTTCGATCAAGAAGTGGTTGTTTCGCTGCGCTACAGCGCACAAAGAATACAAGTCTGAAGTTCTCGCCCTTGTGCCAGTTGCTACGAACACCGGCCACTGGAAAAACTATGTATTCGGCAAAGCAACGTCAGTCTGCTTCCTGTACGATACCCGCCTCAAGTTCCTTGTCAATGGGCAGAACGGGGGAAAAGGCGCACCGATGTCCTGTGCAATGGTTTACTGGGGCAAGGACTTCGATAGGTTCCTCTCCATCTTCGCTAAGTTCGGTGCTGTCATTGACCTTCGCCCGCTGAAGGGCAAGAAGTTCGGTGAATGCTCGGAAAATGGGCAGATGGACTTGATCCCGGAAGAAGTACCGGAAGAGGAAGGCTAACAAGGTGGTGGAGCACTACGGCCCGAAGTGGGCCGAGGCTCACCGCTATTGTTATATGCATAAGCTTCTTCTATAGGATTAAGTTAAATTCTCTTCTGACAGTTACTGGATTAATCCTGCGTTATCTGCTTTTTCGCGCGGTAGGCTTTCAGATAATTGCGGCAATCGGGATCGCGCCCGACAAACAAGCTGGCGGCGGCGATCAGGTCGTGGATTTGTTCATCCAGCGGATTCAATATGGCGGCGTCCAGCCCGGCGCCGATGGCCTGTATCAAAAAAGTATTATGCACCAGCGTCCTCTGCGGCAATCCGAACGAAGTATTGCTGATGCCGAGCGAAACAGGAAGGCCGAGTTCCTGCCGGACGAGTTGAATCGCTTTCAGAACGGGAATTCCCGATTTGTCGGACGAAGCGATTGCCATGGCGGCGACATCGACAATGACATTTTCCTTCGGGATTTTGAATTCCTCGCAGGCTTCTAAAATCGTTCGGGCGATTGCCAACCGTTCTTCCGCTGTTTCGGGAATCGTTTCGTCGATCGTCAGGGCGATGACTGCCGCGCCGTATTTTTTAACGATCGGTAAAGCCTCTTCTATCCGTTTTCTTTTTCCGTTCACGCTGTTGACGAGCGCTTTTCCGGCATAAACCTTGAGGCCGGATTCGAGGACGTTTGCCGCCGCGCTGTCCAAAACCAGCGGAATCGAAACCGTACGTTGGATTTCCGAAACGACAGATTTCATCGTCGCCGGTTCGTCGATCATCGGGATGCCGACATTGACGTCGAGCGCGTCCGCTCCCGATTCTGCCTGCGCGATAGCGTCTTTCAGCAATAAATCAAAATTGCCGTCGCGAATTCCAGCCGCCAACATTTTTCTACCAGTTGGATTGATTCGTTCGCCGATTTTGACGAACGGCAATCCATCGCCGATGCACACGACGCGCGAGCGGCTTGCGATTCTCAGCGGAAGCCGAAGATTCGGCTTGGGAGCCCGAACGATTTCCCGTCCGCGAACCGCCGATGCGACGGCACGAACCTGTTCCGGTATTTCTGCGCCGACCATTGCCGCACCGAGTTCGGTAAAAGCCGCTACGGATTTTTCGATTTCATCGCCAATTTCCGGGAGAAATCGAATGGAGATCGGACGATTGGTCGCATTCATCAGTCGCCGGAAAATGGATTTGGTTGGTGAATTTTGGAGAATTCCGATGCTATCGACCTGTAAACCGTCGAGAATTGTAGCGAAGGATTCTACGGTCATTTTATCGTCTGTATTTCCTTCGCTGTCGAATTTGGAAAAAACCGCCAGCGGAATAGCATTTCTCAACGAATTCGCCGCGATCGTGGCCGCGCGCATTTCCTGAATGGTGTGCAAAGAATCGATGACGAGCAGGTCGATTCCTGCGCTCACCAGAAATCGGATTTGCTCCGAATAAATCCGGACGGCCTCGTCAAATTCGATTTCTCCGAATGGTTCGATTTTTAAGCCGATTGTTTGGACATGACCCGCAACGAATTGCGCTTCACCGGCGCATTTCCGCGTGATTTCTACGCCGCGAACGTTGACCGCTTCGATAAGATTTTCGCGGCCGATTTGTTGAAAAACCGGTCTCAGCGCGCCGGCTGTATTCGTAAGGATGATGTCTGCGCCGGAATCGGTGAATGCCTGATGAGCCGCAACAACCATTTCTGGTGAATCGACGTTGAGAAAAAATGGTTGCGCACTGTTGGCGGCTTCAACTGTTTTTGCGATAGCGTTTTGCGGTTCTGCGATGACGAGAATTTGTTTTCCGAGTTGTTTTTTGATTGACATAAAAATCCTCTAAAAATGATGTGTGAAATTGCTTGACGTGACAGATAATTTGTCCAGCGGGAGCATGATTCCAGAAGTGGATTTAAGCGGATGCATCAGACATGCGTCCGTCAGCCGAACGCCGATGGTACTTTCCGGTTTTAACAGTTGAAAAATGACGAGTTGATCGGTGAGCGCCCAATCGTGAAAACCGGGACTGAGTCGTTTCAGCCGACTGCCGTTTGGGTGTTCGATGTATTTTTGGAGATTGTAAGCGACGAGATCGGCGGCTCCTGAACCGAGTCCGTTCAGCAAATATGTCTGAAAAACATCGCCGCCGGTTGAGAAATCGCGCACGACTTCCTCGATTTCCGGTCCGATGCTAACGACGTAGCAAACCAGCGGAAACGGCTGATCGTCGGATAAAAAATGATGCAAACGCCGGCTGATAAATTCCAGTCCGAAACCCAGAATAGAAATTCCGGTCTTGCTTCGACGAGCAGTGACTTTTCGGAAAACAGCACATGGATGAATACGATCTGCAAATTGTTGCAGAAGAGACATCAATTCGCGGCGCATTTTCTGACCGGTTTTATCTTGTTTGAGGAGATTGAATTTTAAACTGGCGGAGACTTCGCGCGTCCAGTGGCGGTAAGATTTCAGCGTTTCAAGAATCATCTGGAAATCACTCGGATCGGAAATGCCGGACCAAAACGTCGAATCGCCAAAGAGTTCGATCTTTTGCCGATCGTCTGGCGTTAATTCTGCGTGTAGATCGATCTGATCGATCCATTTAGCCAAATCCATCTGCGCGTCGATCGTCTTTAAAAAAGGAAGAAATCCGTCCGGGCGGGCGAGATAGACAAAAGGTTGCCGAATTTCCGTCTCATTTTTCATACGCCGAAATATAGTCAGTTTTGGACGATAGAAGAAAGCCTCTTAGAAAAATTATCCAGAAGAAATTCGTTACAAACTGACTTTCGGATTCATTAAATTCTGATGCGATGACAGGATTGACGACTCAGCCGAAAGTGGGACAAACGCCGCAGACTTTTCGGAAAAAGGTCAGCAAGACGATTCACTGTCAATATCTGCTATTTCTTCCTAAAAAATATCAGAAAAGCAATTCGCAATTTCCGCTGATCATCTTTTTACATGGCGCCGGTGAGCGCGGCAACGATTTATCGCTCGTGAAGCGGCATGGCATTCCAAAAATTGTCAAACAAAAGCCTGATTTTCCGTTCATCACTGTATCGCCGCAATGTCCGGTGAATCGCTGGTGGTCGCAAGATACGTTGGATGCGCTTTTTGACGAGATTGTATCGAAATTTCGCGTGGATCGGAACCGAATTTATCTGACCGGTTTGAGCATGGGCGGTTATGCGACATGGGCGTGGGCTATCGAACATCCCGAGCGTTTTGCGGCAATCGCTCCGATTTGCGGCGGAGGAAATCCGCTGGAAGTTTACAAGATTAAAGACGTCCCGGTCTGGGCGTTTCATGGTGCGAAAGACCGCATCGTTTCTGTTCACAAATCTGAAGAGATGGTTGCGGCGCTGAAAGCCTGCGGCGGAAACGTGCGATTCACCGTTTATCCGTCAGCCGAACATGATTCATGGACGGCAACGTATGACAATCCTGAATTATATGAATGGTTTTTAGAGCAGAAGAAACAATGACCGACTGGATTAACATCGAGCGCGACGAAAAACACATTGCCCGCGAGAAGGCAAAGGCTAAAGAATTGCGCAAATCCGGCTGGTGGAAGCAGAAACTCGCGGCGGGAATTTGTTATTATTGCGGGCAGAAATTTCAACCGGAAGAACTGACGATGGATCACATCGTTCCGATCGTCCGCGGCGGGAAAAGCGTTAAAAGCAATGTCGTCCCCGCCTGTAAAGAATGTAACAATAAGAAAAAATATCTCACACCGGTGGAAATCCTTATGAACCAAACCGATTCGCCGGAACCGGAGAAATCGCAGTCATAACTCGTTGACCACTCCGGTAGATGCTGGTTTTATACTTCCAGATTTCCAAAGTCCCTGCAAAAAGTACACAGATTGTATATAAAGTCCTTGCAGAAAGTACACATCTTATGTAGAAAGTCCTTGCAGAAAGTACACAATTTGCTCATATTACCCCTATGAAAAGAAGCATTAGCCGGTCATTAAAAGCGTGGAAAACTGATCCGGAGCGTAAGCCGCTTCTTCTTCGCGGCGCGCGTCAGGTTGGGAAAACATATGTTCTAAAGGAATTCGGTGCGGCGGAGTTCGCTCATTGCCATTACGTTAATTTTGAAGAAGATTCCCGACTTGAAAGATTATTTGAAGTTGACCTTAATCCTCAGAGAATTCTGAACGAACTCCAACTTTATATCGAAAGTAAGATTGATTTTGAAAAAGATGTACTGGTTTTCGATGAAATTCAGCGGTGCCCTAAAGCACTCACCAGCCTGAAATATTTCTGCGAAAAAATACCACATTTGGCCATTTGCTCCGCCGGTTCTTTGCTGGGTGTGTCTTTGAACCGGGATTCGTTTCCCGTTGGAAAAGTCACTTTTCTGGATTTACATCCGATGTCGTTTGAGGAATTTCTGATTGGTTTGGAGAAAGATCAATTGGTTAATCTTTTACGAGAGTATAGTTTTTCTACGCCGCTTTTGGAAATCGCACATGAAAAATTATGGGAATTATGGAAACAATATCTGATTGTCGGCGGTATGCCGGCGGCTGTCGAGACATTTCGGACTAATATGACGAATCTATACGAGGCGTATTCGAAAGTCAGACAAATTCAGAAAAACCTGCTTGATTCCTATCTATCCGATATTGCTAAACACAGTGGAAAGATGAATGCGCTCCAAATCGAACGTCTGTGGCGGAATGTGCCGCTTCAACTGTCTCAGACGCTGGATGGATCGGCTAATAAATTCCAGTTTAAAGATGCCGTGCCGGGTCATCGCGGATATGAACGGTTATCTTCACCGATCGCGTGGCTCGAAAAAGCAAATCTCATCATTCGCAACTCTATCATTGAACGCGCTGAAAAACCGTTGATGGGTTATGCGCAACAAAACCGGTTTAAACTCTATTTTTTTGATGTGGGTTTGCTGAACGCGATGACGAATATTTCACCTAATACGATTTTGAACTACGACTTTGGAAATTATAAAGGGTATATTGTCGAGAATTTTGTCGCAGAGGAACTGAAATCCGCCGGTTTGAAAGATTTGTTTTGCTGGGAAGGTCGCACGGCAGAAATTGAATTCGTCGTGGAGGCGAATGAGAAAGTGTTTCCTGTTGAAGTAAAATCAGGAAATGTGACGCAATCAAAAAGCCTTAATGTCTTTGAGGAACGATATCATCCTGAACGGTCGTTCATTTTCAGCGCCCGAAATACAGAACGATCCGGAACGAGAATTTACATTCCCGTTTATCTAGCAGGGTACTTGATAAAAAAGCTTTTATCAGTAGAAAAATAGTCCTTCATTTAAATACAATTTTCCACATTCTCAAGGTGCTATTTCAGCTTTGTTAAATAATTTAACGCAGTGGGAATACTTTTTCAGCGCCCGCATTCCTGCAACGTTTTCAATAATCGGCTGACGTCAATCCCTTTTGTCCGGCAACGTTCCACCAGATCAGCATAAAGCGCATCATCCATCTGGCGTGTTCGTGAGAGAATCCAACAGGTCGAGCCTTTTGAATTGCTAACAACCGCCCACTGATAATCCGGATCGAGTTCGACGATCCAGTAATCGCCCCAAAACGGACGGAAAAAACTGACGCGCAGTTTGGCATTGTTGGCGCCCGGAACGACTTTGGCTTTGCCAACGACGCGTGAGAACTTACCATCCGGCGTCTTCTTGTGACAGGAGTTGTCAACCATGATAGTGCCATCTGCTTTAGGCGTGTATTCCGCAACGACGCAAACGCATCCTTTCTGGAAACGCTGAGGAATCGTAGCGATTTCGTACCACTTCCCAAGATAACGCTGAAGATTGACTTTGCTGACGACTTTCATTTCGGTGGAAACGCCTGGGGATGAAATCAAAGAAATGATGAAATAAAAGAAAGCAATGATTAAAATGCTTTTCATGTTTTTCTCCCTTCGTTTAGGGTTTTGTCGGTTCTCGTAAAAATGAAAAGATGTAACCACATTGGTCGCAAATGTAATTGACCGCTTTTTTACTTGCCCATAGAAAATTCCATGCCGCCGCCGCTGGAGTGATCAAAACAGTCTTCCTTTTCCAGAACCGATTGTGTCCACAGAGCGGACAAATGAGCGAATGTCCGTCAATAGTCTGGTTTTCCGCCCCGTCGTGACGCAGAGTCCAGCCAAGTTGGAGTTCAACCTTTTCGTTCGGGCTCATGGCATCGAAACAACGTTCGCAGACGCCGTGAAAATCACAGTTTTCTCTGGATGTAAGATATCTTCCGCACTGCAAACACCTCGTTTTTACCTTTGCCATTTTTTGTTTCTCCTCATTTATCCCAGATCAAAACTAGCAACGCCCCAAATATTTTCAGAGCAATTTCCGGCGTCTTCGGTGAAAAGCGGGCTGATCTTTGTTTTAAATAAATGGTTTCGTATCATTTTTCTTGTTCGATAACTTTATCAATGACGCCGCCGCCTACGACGGTTTCTCGCTTGTAAAAAACTGCCGATTGTCCGGGCGTGATGGCAAAGCGCGGTTTTTTAAACACGAATTCCGCGGTTGTTTCTGAAAGCGGCGTCACCCATGCGCTTGAGGCGGGCGACTGGTGGCGAATCCGGACATCCAAAAGCGTTCGCCCGGTCAATATGCCCGAAGGATAAACCGCATCGGCGACTGAGAAAGTCGTGCGCATTAAACCTTCCCGGCGGCTGACGACGATCGTGTTAGTCTTCGGATCGAGCGACTGTACGAACACCGGGTAACCGCATGCGATGTTCAAGCCTTCGCGCTGGCCGATCGTGTAAAACGGGATTCCTTTGTGTCTGCCGAGGAATTTTCCATTTTCATCGACGATATTTCCCGGCTCGAGTTCATGTTCTAAATGACTCGCCAGAAAGTCGCGGTACGAACCGGATATAAAGCAAATTTCCTGGCTTTCCGGTTTTTTAGCGACAGGCAATTCGCGGTTTCGGGCGATAAAACGTACCTGTTCTTTGGTAAAATTGCCCAATGGAAATAGAATGCGCTGGAGTTTTTCCTGCGACAGGCGGTAGAGGAAATAGGATTGGTCTTTTTTTAGGTCGATGGCTTTCTTAAGATAGTAAACGCCGTTTCGTCTAACATTGCGCGCATAATGACCGGTTGCGAGATAATCGGCGTTGAGTGCAAGCGCTTTTTGGAGCAGATCGCCGAATTTCAGGAATTCGTTGCATCGCACGCACGGATTCGGCGTTCTTCCGGCGAGATATTCGTTGATAAAATTGGCAATCACGCGCTCATGGAACTGCTTGCCCAAATCCAGTACGAGATGCGGTATTCCGAGTTTATCGGCAACACGTTTGGCGTCGGCGATGATCTGTTCTCCAATACCTACGTGAGATCCGTTTTCCAGATCGGGCAACCCGATGCGCATGGTCAGACCGATGACGTCGAATCCTTTTTCAGCCAGTAGGCAGGCGGCAACCGATGAATCCACTCCGCCACTCATCGCGACGACGACGCGTTTGTTCATGCGAATCTCAAGATTTTAATGTTAAAAGTTTTCCTTGTAAAATGTAAATTTTTCATGAACTCATTTTCAATCAATATTTCCTATTGACAATTGTTAAAACTTGTGTTAAAATTACTCATCACGATATGGGGCTATACCTAGGGCAAGTCCGAAGGTTAATGCCCCTTTTCATTTGCGCTCTAATTTATTTTGCAAGTCATTTATAAAGACAATATATGGCATGAAATTTACTCATCTAGTCGGTTTCTCCCTTCCACCATTTTAATAAACGCATTCGATCTCTACCCATTAAAATAAACCTATAAATTACCGCAATGCAAGCAAATCCAAGACACAACCACACCCATGCATTTGTAAGTTTTAGGAATAAGTTTTCACCCTCACCATAGCGCCAGGCAAAATAACCTATTATGAGTTCGAGAATTATCAGTAACATCAAAGCAAAAAGCGACCTCCGAATTACTGATGTGACTAGTTGTTTATGTTTGTCAGTTTTTTCTTGTTCGAACTTTGAATCTTCGAGGTTTTTGATGCGTGACATTGCACTAGAAAGAGCAGATTTTTCTGTTTCGATCTGTTTGGACATTTCCTCGCTTTTTATTGCAAGGTCATTAAATTTTATTTCTGCATCAATCCGTAGACGTTTCTCTTGATCCAGTTCTTTATTTAAGGTATCAGAATTAGCCTGTAATTCATGAATCGTGTGCTGGTACTTTGTGCCAGGATCTGCGAAATAGCGCTGGATTATTAGATTCATCTTCTCACGATCGGCTGGTTTTGATGGATCAAGATTCACGCTAACCTTACGAATTTCTCTTATGCAGGCCTCTACATCGTCTGATGGAAGTTGTCCTGTCTCAATTCCCATCTCTGCAAATATTTGAAAGTCACGAAGATCAAAGAAGACATCCCGAGGTAGCATTTTATATCGTAATGATTCGGAAAATATCTTTGCAAGGTGATCTTCATCTTCAGTACCTGAGGCGCTCGGAGCCAGCCACTGCAGAAGAGCATCAAGTGTTAATAACTTACAAATTTCATTTTCGCGTTTTTCTTGCCATGTTGCAAGAGATGTATCCAACGTGATAATCCAAGATTTTCTGTTTGCTTCATTTTCTTTTCTTACAAATATTATCAGCTCGGCGTCGTGAATTGCAGCGTTTTCTCCTTTTTTTCGACCGCGTGATATTTCATATTGAGAAACCAGTTCATAACTAAGAGTCTTAGTAGCTGCATCTCGAGCTATGGCATCAAACATTTGGTTGTCAACAATGGATATTTTTAAGTCGGCCTCAAGTCGATCCACCATGTGCTCGAATTGTGACAAAAATGAATCAACTGTAATTTCGGGATCACGATCTTTTTCGGCCAAGTAGGATTCAAATAGAAAATTTCTTACTTTTAAACTGGTTTCGCGAGGGATTTTGTCAGCAACTTTAATGAGAAGTTCACCATACGAGTAAATAACCGACCTTAGCTCTTGTATAGTTATATATGCAGCCCGGAGAGACATTCCCATTACTTCGCATGACCTTAGAAGTACTTGGAAACTGCTATGATGACGACACTCAGGCACCAAGGCTGCAATGAGAACATTCGTATCACAGTAAAGGTTGCCTCCTTTTAAAACATTAATAGAAAGTAAATCGGCACTTTTGTCACTACCAAGAGCTTTAGCGACGTAATAATTTTGCGCCATATTCCATTTAAGTTCATCGAATTCTGGCTTCGACTCACGAAAGAAGCGTTTGACGCCATAAGTGAAACCAGTCTTATTCTGTACAGTGTGATTGTTAAAAATTTGACTTATTGTTGAATCAAGTATTCGATCATCAGCGAAAGTAGTCGCTTTCCCTCCCATGGTTATAGATTGTACGTACATGTCAGTCAGTTTAGAAAAAATACTGGCGAGTAAATCGAAGAAAGCTAGTGTATAAGAAGATGAAGTGCCTTCTAATTTCCCGAATAAATCTTTTATTATGGAAGTGTTTCGACGCTGGCACTCGTTTTCCAAATGAGATACTTCATCTCGAGCGGTCTTTGATAATGAAAAGACTGTTTGATCATCTACTTTGGACTCATTAAGTCGATTATTATCATGAAGAATACGAATACCTTCTCTAACATCCGCATCTCTTAGGATCGCGGGTTGATCGGTAAAACACATGAAATTACAAAGTTCTTTGATACTGAGACTACGATTCTCATCAAGACATGCAAGATTTTGCTCAATAATTCGAATTATTGCCCTCTCACGTACATTTGCTCCAGCGGGCGAAAACCGAATTCGTGCACCAAGTAATAAACCACGTTTTGTTTCAGTTTTTTCATTGTTTGTATTCATCGCTTATACTCCTTCAATGATCTTATCTCGGATCTTTAATGCAGAATATTGTTGCTTGATATTTTTTAATCGATACTATTTATCCTTAGTTTCGATGATTTTCATCATATTTTAATTTGAAATGCATTTTCGAGGCAAACATTTTCCACGATTTTTTCCACCAATCCTTCTTCCGCCTCAAACGGCAGAGCGATCTGTCCTTCTCCGATGTGGTCAAGATTCCATTTTTCAGCGGTTTTAAAGGCATTCGGATTGCGCGCCCAACTGCGCCGGGCGATGCCGCCCATTACATCCCACGACAGAGCGCTTTTGATAATATTGTCGGTTTTTTCACTACCGCCCAGTAATAATCCAAAACCGCCGTTGATTGCGCGACCGATGCCGACGCCGCCGCCATTCGATAGGACGACGAGCGTCATACCGCGGGCGACATTCCCGGCGAAACATTGCGTTGCCATGTCGGCGGTGAAGCGACTGCCGTCGTAAATATTGGCAGTCTCGCGGTAAGGCGAATCCGTGCCGGAGACATCGTGGTGATCGCGGCCAAGCAAAACCGGTCCGATCTCGCCCTTGCGTACCATTTCGTTGAATTTCAGAGCAATTTTGATGCGCCCCTCTTCGTCATTGTAAAGGATGCGGCATTTCGTTCCGACGACAAGATTATTTTGTTCGGCGGTGGCGATCCAATGATGATTGTCTCGATGCAGAGAGCTGAGCGTTGGGTCAATGCAAACCATTGCCGCCTGATCGGTTTTATGCAAATCCTCGTCTTTGCGGCTCAGGCAAACCCAGCGGAACGGACCGAAGCCGCGGTCGAAGCAAAGCGGTCCCATAATGTCTTCAACGTATGACGGGAAAACGAAACCATCCGACGTATCATGTCCGTTTTTGGCGATAGATTTTTCACCGGCGTCGAAAACCGACGCCATGAACGAATTTCCGTAATCCCAGAATCTTGCGCCCTTAGCGGTCAGCCGCTGGATAACGTGGAAATGCCGCCGCAGAGATTCGTCCACCCTTCCGCGAAATTTATCGGGAGCCGACTTCAGCAGGGCACGACCTTCTTCGAAATTCACACCTGTCGGAGTATAACCACCATCGTAAACCGCGTGACAGGAGGTTTGGTCGGAGAGTAAATCAATGGCAATATTTTGGGAATCGAGGTATTCGAGCAAATCGACGATGTTGCCGTGATAAGCGATAGAAATTGGCTGACGCTTGGCGCGGTATTCGTTCATCCAATGGACGATCTCGGCGAGATTATCAGAAGCTAATTTGACCCAGCCTTGTTCGTGGCGGGTTTTGATGCGGCTGTAATCGACTTCGGCGATGACGCCGATTCCGCCGGCAATTTCGATGGCTTTGGCTTGCGCGCCGGACATGCCGCCGAGTCCGGAAGTAACGTAATAAATGCCTGCCAAATCCTTGTCTTCCGGGATTCCGAGATATTTCCGACCGGCATTGAGCAATGTTATATATGTTCCATGAACGATTCCCTGCGGTCCGATGTACATCCAGCCGCCCGCCGTCATCTGGCCGTAATTCGAGACGCCGAGTGCGGCCAGTTTGCGGAAATCGTTCGGATTGTCCCATTCACCGACTAAAAGCCCATTCGTCGAAATCACCCGCGGCGCCATTTCATGCGATGGGAAAAGGCCGACCGGATGCCCGGAACTGACGACCAGTGTCTGTTTTTCCGTCATGACTTCGAGAAATTTTTTAATGAGTAAATACTGCATCCAGTTCTGACAAACCTGCCCGGTTTCGCCATAAGTCACCAATTCGTATGGGTAAAGCGCAACTTCGAAATCGAGATTGTTGTCGATGTTCACCTGAAAGGCGCGGGCGGCGAGAATGCCTTTATATTTGTCAACAGGCTTGCCCCAGATGCGTCCTTCCGGGCGGAAGCGATAACCGTAAATGCGTCCCATCGTGTGCAATTCTTCGAGAAATTCAGGCGCAAGCGTGGCGTGCCATTCCGGCGGCACATAGCGCAGGGCGTTTTTCAGAGCCAGAACGGTTTCGGCTTGCGAAAGGAAATAGCCGCGATTCGGCGCACGTCGAATTCCCGGCTGGAATTCCTTCTTCGGTGGGAGTTCTGATAATTGTACCATTTGGATTGGATTCATGTTTTCTTCTCTATGAAAAGTTAGATAACATTCAATCGTAAGATAACCGGAAAATCGATAAAATGACAAAGGAAAAATCTAGAATAAATAGGAGAACTTGAGTTAAGTCGCGATATTTCACAGATAAATATTTCACATTCTGTTACCTAAGCGACTTGACTTAAGTTCGGTCGGAATCGTTCAACTTATGTCAAGTCGAAGGGAAGAGTTTTGGTAACTGGGAAAGAGCATTCGGGTTCGACTTAACACAAGTTTCGTTTGAGCATTTGACTTAAGTTCAGTTCCGCTCAACTTATGTCAAGTCGAAGGGAAGAGTTTTGGTAACTGGGAAAGAGCATTCGGGTTCGACTTAACACAAGTTTCGTTTGAGCATTTGACTTAAGTTCGGTCGGAATCGTTCAACTTATGTCAAGTCGAAGGGAAGAGTTTTGGTAACTGGGAAAGAGCATTCGGGTTCGACTTAACACAAGTTTCGTTCGAGTATTTGACTTAAGTTCGGTTCCGCTCAACTTATGTCAAGTCGAAGGGAAGAGTTTTGATAACTGGGAAAGAGCATTTGGGTTCGACTTAACACAAGTTTCGCTTGAGCATTTGACTTAAGTTCAGTTCCGCTCAACTTATGTCAAGTCGAAGGGAAGAGTTTTGATAACTGGGAAAGAGCATTTGGGTTCGACTTAACACAAGTTTCGCTTGAGCATTTGACTTAAGTTTCACTTCAAAAATCATGGAGTAAATCAATGAAATCCGACTTTTCTGAATATTTCCTGTATTCTTCAATCTGAGCGGCGTAATCCGAAGGCACGGGAAAATAAGTATCACGAATTTCCGGGCAGAAAAGGACACCGTGACGCTTTCCTATCCATTCCAGATAATTTGAATATGGCCAATTATCCAATTCTCTGACTAAACCGGCTTTGATCGGATTAAAATGAATGTACTGACAAACAGCAAGTAAGTACTTTTCGTCTGTTATCGATTTATGCTGGAGTTTTCCCTGGAATAAGCATCCCCGTCTTTGATATTGATGGTTAAATTGCTGAACATAACGTGAAAACAAGTTGTTAAATACGTGAAATAAAGGTATCTGGTTATCCTGTCTGAAAAGAAAATGAAAATGGTTGGGCATTAAACAATAGACGAAAATTGAAAAGTTGAATTTTATTTGGAGTTGTCGAAGAATATTCAGTAAAAACAGGTAATCAGATGTCTGGCGAAAGAGGTTTTCACCGTCAACTGCACGGTTGTAAAAATGATAGATTCCACCTTCAATGAAGTTTTCTTTCTTGCATCGCATTTCTCACCTTTCTGTTTTTAAGAACTTGAGTTAAGCCGCGTTTTTTTTCAGAGTCTTACTAGTTTTTCGGTGACTGAAGCGACTTGACTTAAGTTCGGTTCCGCTCAACTTATGTCAAGTCGAAGGGAAGAGTTTTGGTAACTGGGAAAGAACATTCGGGTTCGACTTAACACAAGTTTCGCTCGAGTATTTGACTTAAGTTCGGTTCCGCTCAACTTATGTCAAGTCGAAGGGAAGAGTTTTGGTAACTGGGAAAGAACATTCGGGTTCGACTTAACACAAGTTTCGCTCGA
>Ga0210017_1000338_pt1 | contig 38738 bp, 39 predicted proteins | sample CryGeyCG2014_020_FD_183966 | JGI IMG/M metagenome (GOLD analysis project Ga0210017, IMG submission 183966) | Groundwater microbial communities from aquifer - Crystal Geyser CG08_land_8/20/14_0.20 (SPAdes) (version 2) | ecosystem: Environmental > Aquatic > Deep subsurface > Groundwater | place... | reverse complement strand
TATATGATTAATAGTTATATTTTAATAAAAAAATAAAAAACGATCGACGTAATCAACGTTACGCTTCATTATCACTAAGAGACTGTTATAATGTAAATGCATTTGTTTAATAATCAGTTAAAATACGAAGTGTAGTTCAGATGGTTTATACTGTAAATTTTTAAATTGAAATTTACAGTACTAGAACGTACATTTTGCACATTGAAAAATTCGTCGGGACGTAGTTCAGATGGCTAGAACGTACGCTTTGGGAGCGTAAGGTCGCGAGTTCAAGTCTCGCCGTCCCGACAGATTTTTCAAGTGTAAAGGAGCGTAAGGTCCCGAGTTCAAGTCCCGGCACTCCGACATTAGAATCCGTTTCCGAAGAATGAGGAATTAGCGACTCTCATATCCTCCTAAAATCGCTCTTCAGGTCGTGTGCGTTTACCCTGAGAGAAATCGAAAGGAATAGCACTGAAAAGACTTGAAGTAAGATTTAGAGAACAATTGAAAAGATAATAAGCAATTATTTCTTTGTTGATTTCGTAACAACTTCTTTTTTCTTCGGCATAGTGACTAAGGCAGCGTTTAAAACATCGTCGGCATGGTGGGCATAGATGAATTTTAAATCGTCAAGAACATATTTTGGCAATTCTTCCAAATCTTTTTTATTTTCTTTTGGCATAATAACAGTTTTAATTCCTGCTCGATGTGCTGCAATAGTTTTTTCTTTGATGCCTCCAATTTCCAAAACCCGGCCACGAAGTGTAATTTCGCCGGTCATACCAACATCACGCCGTACCGGAGTTTTTGTCAATGCCGAAACCATGGCAACGGCGATAGTCACACCAGCTGACGGTCCATCTTTTGGAACTGCACCTTCCGGAACATGAACATGAATATCAATACTACTAAAGAAATTTTTATTTAATCCAAACTGTTGCCAACGCGGTCGAATATAAGATAATGCTGCCTGACATGATTCTTTCATCACGTCACCTAAATGCCCAGTTAAAGTTAACCCACCCTTACCTGGCATAATTGCTACTTCAATAAACAAAACATCTCCACCGGCTTGAGTCCAAGCTAATCCTGTAGCAATCCCAATTGTATCTTTTTCCTCGATCATCTGTGATGAATATTTATAAGGACCTAAATACTTTGACAAATCATTTGGAGTAACTGCAATTTGTGTAAATTTATTCTCAACTACTTCGCGAGCAACTTTACGTGAGATTGTTGCAATCTGACGCTCAAGCTCTCGCACTCCCGCTTCTCGCGTATAACGACGGATTATCAAACGCAGTGCTTCATCAGAAATCTGAACATTTTCAGTTGATAAACTATGAGCCTTAATTTGTTTTGATTCTAAATAATTATTGGCAATATTAAATTTTTCCTCTTCTGTATAACCAGGGAAATGAATTACTTCCAAACGATCAAGTAAAGCGTCTGGAATTGTATCTAAAATATTGGCTGTGGTTATAAAAAATACGTCGGATAGATCAAAGTCCAACTCCAAATAATGATCTGAGAATGCGTTGTTTTGTTCTGGATCTAATGCTTCCAACAAAGCAGACGATGGATCTCCACGGTAATCACGCCCAACCTTGTCAATTTCATCCAACATAAAAACTGGATTATTTGTTCCTGCTTGTTTTATTCCTTGGATTATACGACCTGGCAAAGCCCCAACATAAGTTCTTCGATGCCCTCGAATTTCCGCTTCGTCACGTATTCCTCCAAGAGACATCTTAACAAATTTTCTACCCAGTGCTCTTGCTATTGATTTTCCCAATGATGTTTTTCCAACTCCTGGTGGTCCAACAAAACATAAAATCGTTGGTTGTTGTTCTTTTTTTTTGATTATTTTTTTTTCTTCTTTTTGCTTTTCATCTTTAACATCACGTACGCTTTCCACATCAGAAATACGTGTTTCATTTTTTCTTTTTAACTCTATTACTGCGAGATATTCAAGAATTCTTTCCTTAATTTTCTTTAATCCAAAGTGGTCTGCGTCAAGCACTTTTTGCGCCTCTTTTAAATCAATGTTATTCTCTGATGATATGCTCCAGGGCAATTCAACGAGCCAATCTAAATATGTACGAACATAAGAAGCTTCTGGATTAAACTGTGACATTTGTTGTAAGCGTTTTAATTCCTTAAGAGTCTTCTCTTGAACTTCTTTTGGCATTTTTGCTTTCATTATTTTTTCCTGATATTCATCAAGATCTTTTTTATCACTTTTTGATCCTAGTTCTTCCTCAATTGTTTTCATTTTTTCCCTTAAGAAATTTTCCTTCATTCCTTTTTCAAATTTCTTTTGCGTCTTTGAAGATATATTCTGTTCAATTTCTAAAATCTTTACTTCACGATTGATATATTCAACTTCTCTAATTAAACGGGGCTTCAGAACAACCTCTTCAAGTAGGATCTGTCTTTCAGTTTCTTTTATATCCAATACCATTGCAATTTGATATGAAAAATCATTTGCCGAATTCAAATTAAGAATATTCATTAAGAATACAAGATCTACTGATTTACCAAAATTAATTGCTCTCTTAATCTGTCCTGAGATGTGTTTGATCATCGCTTGCGTCTCTTCATCTTCATGAACATCATCTATCACCTCAACAATACGCGCTTCCAAATAACCATCTTTTTCTGTCTTTGTAAATTGAATCACCCGAATTTTTTTGATACCTTTAACTAAAGCATTTACTTCTCCTTTTTCACCTGGTACAATTTTTTGAATTTCCGCTATCACTCCAATTTGATGTAGATCTTCTGGTCTAGGATCTTCGCTTGTTGTGTTCTTTTGCATTAATAGAACGACACGTTTATCTTTCTTCATCGCAATATCAACTGCCGTTATACTCTTACTTCTACCAAAAACTAAGACGTTTTCCGTGTTTGGGAAAACAATTCCATCACGCACAGCAATAATAGGATATACGGGTTGTTCTATTGCTCCAGCTAATAATATCATAATGATTAGCAGTATAGCAAATTGATTGCTAACTGTCAATTGATAATCGATTTAAGTTGTTTATATTCTCCAATTTGATATATCCGTTCAACTAACTTGTTTAAAATTTATATAAAATCTCTCTCTATCAATTTAAAATCAACAAATTTTTCATTTTTTATTAACGTTTGTTTTGTTAATTGTGGCAATTGTTCGTGATACGAAGACTGTTGATTTTGATAAATAATTCCTAAAGGATATTTTTCTTTTTCAATATCTTGAATTATTTTCATGGCTCGATCTTTATTATTAACTTTATTATCTATTAATTTATATACCCTTTTACGGTAGTATTGATAACCGTTTATCTTATTAAAAGTAACACAAGGCTGTAAGACGTTTACCAAGGAAAAGCCCTTGTGATTAATCGCACTTTTTATCATTGAAATCATATGTTGAGCATCTCCTGCAAAACTTTGAGAAATAAAAGTTGCGCCCTGCGTTAAAGCTAGTCCAAGTGGATCAATTGGAGATTCAATTAATCCATATGGAGTTGATTTTGACAATGCACCTTTCATTGCAGTTGGAGCAACTTGACCTGTTGTTAAGCCATAAACCCTATTGTCATGAATAATTACCGTTATATCATGATTTCCACGACATGCATGTAAAAAATGATTTCCACCTTCACCATAACAATCGCCGTCACCCGCAACAACAATTATTGGCATCTTGTGATTTGCAAGTTTATATCCGATTGCTGTTGGAATTGCACGACCATGCAAACCATGAATTGCATATGCGTTTAAAAAGTCATTCATATTTCCGGAACAACCTATTCCAAAAACCACACCCACGTCAGATGGTGATAAACCCATCTGTGCTAAAGCGGATTTTATGGCAATTCCAATTCCCCAATCCCCACATCCAGGACACCAAGTTGGTGTATAACCGGAAAAATCTTGCATTGTGCTCGTGTTCATATAATTTTTATAACGATTATAAATATTATAATTATTATTTTACTTTGACCATAACTTCCTTTACCGTAATCGGTCTTCCGTCATAACGTAAAACTTTTTCCTTTATTTCTATCCCTATTTCCATCTGTAACAACTTACCAAATTGACCCGTACTGTTGTTTTCAACTAAGACATATCGTTTATCTTGATTAAATAATTTTATAACTTTTTCTTTATCTAGAGGATAAACGTGATTAAAATGAATCACTGCACAATCTGGTATTTGTTTTTGTGTTTCCAGTAAAATTCCTTTAATGCTACCCCATCCAACTAAAACAATTTTTGCACGTTCTAAATTTCCATAAACTAAAGGAGTAGAAAAATCATTTTTTAAATAAGTGTTAATTTTGACTGTTCGTTTTTTAACTTGAGCAATTCTCTCGTTACTATCTTCTGTTGTATGTCCATCTTGAAGATGTTCATATGAATTTGCTTGATAATAATAATCCTTTAAACCTGGTATTAAACGAGGTGAAATCCCATCCTCAGTTATTTGATAACGTGAATATTTGCCCTCATTAACAAAATCGATTGTCTTCCCTCGATTGACTTTGTAATTGTTTTTTATATTGTCTAAAATAGATTGTGTAATTGTTGCGTGTGATTCTGATAAATACATATCAGACATAACAATAACTGGTAGTTGATAAATTTCTGCCAGATTAAAAGCTTTTGCTGTTAAGAAAATCATTTCCTCAATATCTCCTGCAGCAAGAACAATTTTTGGAAACTCACCGTGACCAGCGTTAACAGCGAATAACAAATCTCCTTGTTCAGTCCACGTTGGCATTCCGGTTGCTGGACCTGGTCGTTGAGAAAGAAAAACCACCAGCGGTATTTCTGCAATCCCGGAAAAAGACAGACTCTCCACCATCAATGCAAATCCACCACCTGAACTTCCAACTGCAGAACGAGCACCTGCAAATGACGCACCTAATGCAGAGCTAACAACGGCAATTTCATCTTCACTATGACGAACAACCATTTGCGTTTTTCGTTGCCAATCAGCCAAAACAGTTAGCACTGATGAAGAAGGCGTCATAGGATATGCAGCGTAAAATCTACAATCACCTATCACTGCACCAAGCGCAAAGGCTTCATTACCAGTTAATAGTAATTGTTTATTATTTTTATTTTGTGATAATACCGGTTGAATTAAAGCTTTGTATCTATCTATCACATAATCATAACCTCTTTTTGCAAACTGACGGTTATAATCAACCACTTCTTTTCCTTTTTTTTCAAATGTTTCTGATAATAACATGTTCACATCTTGAAAATTTATTCCAAGTAATGCACAAGAAGCTCCAAGCGCAATTGTATTCTTCATCACAACTTGACCATTTAACTCTTTTAACATCTTCCCCGTTGGAATATCTAACATTTGTAGTTTCTTAGATGATTGTGGTTTAAAAATTTCTGAATCAAAAACTACAACAGCATTATCTTCTAACTGCGTTTGATGAAATTTCCAGGTTTCTTCATTAAGACAAACAAGAATGTTAATATTTTCCTGAAGACAGTAAACTTTTTCATCAGATAAGGTAAGTTTATAAGAGTTGTGTCCTCCACGAATTAAAGAAGGATATTCAATATAATCAAAGACTGAATATCCAAGCCTATTGGCAATTTTTGCCATTAAAATACCAGTTGTCATAATTCCAAAACCAGCCTCACCACCAATCATCCAGGTAGATTTCATAAATAAATTATTTCGGAAAGATTCGGTTTCCGTTTTCATCTTCAATAATTATTGCTGCAACCGGACATGCTTTTGCTGCTTCTATTATATTTTCATCTGTATCTTCAACAGTTGTGTCAATAAAAATTGCCTTTGCTTCAGAATCAAGAACGAAAGTTTTTGGAGCAACTGCAATACATGTTGCTGCTCCGATACATAAATCTCGGTCAACCCAAACTTTAAGCTTCCTAATTTTTACCGGTCCTGAGGGTTTGGTTGAATCCAACAGTTTTTGATTAGACATATAATAAAATTTAGAATTTATAATTTAGAATTCATAATTTTTTAGAATTTGTTTAAGTGCGTCTAAAGGTAAAAGCGCACACTTTAAACGATTAATCCCTAAATCAATCCCTAACATTTTAATAATAAAGTCTCGATTCAGTTTTCGCAACTGCTCTTTCGTTTTTCCTTTAACGTTTTCTGTCAATAAAGACGCACTTGCAATAGAAATCGCGCAACCTTTTGCTTGAAAACTAATTTCTTTAATTTTTTTTTCCTGAATATTTATATATAAAGTAATTTCATCTCCACAAAATGGATTATTTAATTTAACTGAATGTTGGAACTGCTTAAGTTTTCCAAAATTACGCGGATTTTGGTAATGATCAATGATGGTTTCTTTGTATATATTCATGTTTTTAATAGGAAAAGTAAGTATTGCTTCATGTTTTATCCTAATACTTTAGTTACTTTCTTTAACCCATCAATCAATCTGACAACGTCTTTTACATCATTATAAATATAAAAACTCGCTCTGACTGTGGCTAATACTTTAAGTCTCTGGTGCAAAGGCATAGCGCAATGATGACCAGCTCGAACACAAATCCCTTCATCAGCTAGAATCTGAGCGATATCATGGGGGTGGAAATGATTAAGGGAAAATGAAACTATACCGCATTTTTTTTGTAAATTTTTCGGACCAAATATTTTGATTTTTTTTCCAAACGTTTGATTTAACAACTTATAACAATAAGAAGTTAACTCCTCTTCATGTTTTAATATATTATTCAACCCGATTTTTTCTAAAAATTTTATTGCTTCTTTTAAAGCTATTACTTGTCCTATGGCCGGTGTACCTGCTTCGAATTTATGAGGTGGATTTTTAAATGTTGTTCTCTCAATATAAACTTCACTTATCATATCTCCACCATACATAAAAGGAGACATTTCTTTAAAGATTTTTTCTTTTCCCCAAAGTACCCCAACGCCAGTTGGCCCCAACATTTTATGGGAAGAAAAAACTAAAAAATCAGCTCCCAAATCCTGAACATCAATTTTTAAATGAGGTATTGCTTGCGCTGCGTCAACTATAACAATAATTTTCGGATTTATTCTCTTTACTTCAAGAATTATTTGTTTAACTGGATTAATCGTGCCGAGAACATTTGAAATATAGGTTAACGTTAATATTTTGGTTTTTCTCGTAATTATTTTGTTCCAATTTATTTCTAAATATCCTTCATCATTAATGTCTAGAACTTTAAATATTACCCCTGTTTCTGAAGATAACACTTGCCAAGGAACAAAATTTGAATGGTGCTCCATTATTGTGGTAACTATTTCATCTTCCTTTTTTATTATTTTCCTTCCTAATGAATAAGTAAGTAAATTTAAGGATTCGGTTGCATTTCTAGTGAAAACAATTTCTTCAGGTTTATTTGCATTGATAAATTTTGACACTATTTGCCTAGTTTCCTCAAATTCAATCGTGCTTTTTTCAGAAAGAGGATAAATTCCTCGAAAAACATTAACTCCGTATTGCTGGTAATACTCAATTTCTTTATCAATCACCTGTTTTGGTTTCAATGAACTAGCCGGAGAATCAAGATAAACTAAATCAGGATGGTTCTGAAAAATCGGAAATTGTTTTTTAATGTCTTTGATGTTTAGCATATTACCTATATTTAACTATGTCATTGCGAGGATTACTAGACGTAGTTATAATCCCGAGCACACTCAAGGAACAATCTCACTACTAATAAGACGTCCTATATTAACGGGATTGCTTCACTCTCGACTACGCTCCAGTTTACAATGATAATTTGTAATTCACATCATAAATTCTTATTTTATCAATAATTTCCGAGATGAATCCATTAATCAAACACGCCTGTGCTTGTTTTTTTGACAAACTACGCATTTGCAACAATAATAATTGATCTTTATCCAGTTGACCAGTGGTTGAACTATGTGTACAAAAAACATCATTGGCGAGAATTTCTAAATCCGGTTTCGAAGATACAAAGCAACCATCTGACATTAAGATATTTTGGTTTTTTTGATATGCGTGGGATTTTTGAGCGTTTTTGTCAATTCGAATTAATCCCTGATAATTAAACTTAGCTTGATCATAAAAAACTCCTTTGATTAATAAATTAGATTTTGATTTTGGCACTAAATGATTTTGAGAAGTTTGTAATATAAAGTTATCTTTCTTATTTCCAATATATGTTCCCATAATTTCCAAATTAACCCCACTTGTATTAATATTGAAATTATATTTTCCTGATAAATTATAAAAATACACAAAATAATCACCCGGTTTACTAAAGTTAAAGTTTATTTCTTTCGTTTGGTTTAGGTTAATTAAATGCATATGATAATAAATTCAAATTACAAAAATCAAAGATTCAAATCAATATCAAAGAATAAATTACAAATTTTAAATAAAATAAATTATTTTTGTCATTTGGGTTTTGGATTTGATTTGTTATTTGGATTTTGTTATTTGTATTTTATATTGCTAGCCTACACTCCCACTCATCTCCAAATTAATCAGTCGATTAAGCTCAATTGAATATTCCAGTGGAATTTCTTTTACAACTGGTTCAATAAAGCCATTAACCAGCAAACCTTCTGCTTGATTTTTATCAATCCCTCTTGAACTTAAATAAAATATTTTTTCCTGTCCCAATTTTTCAACTGTTGCTTCGTGTTGAACTTGTGTATCTGAATTTTTGATCTTCATGGTTGGATAGGTGTCACTTCGTGATTTTTCATCAATTAAAAGAGCATCACAGGTGACATAAGTTGAAGATTGTTTTGCTTCAGGCCTAATCTGAACTAGTCCGCGATATGATGTTCTTCCTCCTTCTTTTGCAATTGATTTGGAAATGATCCGCGAACTGGTTTGGGGTGCAAAATGAATCATTTTTGCTCCGGCATCCAGATACTGACCAGCTGATGCAAAAGCAATGGATAAAACTTCGCCGCGTGCCCCTTTTCCCATTAAATAAACGCTGGGGTATTTCATTGTTAAAGCACTTCCTAAATTGCAGTCAACCCACTCCATCAACCCATTTTCTTCAACATTCGCTCGTTTTGTGACAAGATTATAAATATTCTTACTCCAATTTTGAACCGTTGTATAACGTACGCGTGCATTTTTTTTAATAAAAACTTCAACAACTGCAGCGTGCAAAGATACTGTCGTATAGATTGGCGCTGTACAACCTTCAATATAATGCACCTCGCTATCTTTTTCTGCGATTATTAATGTTCTTTCAAACTGACCAAATCTTTCTGCATTAATCCGGAAATATGCCTGAAGTGGTAATTTCAATTTGACTCCTCTTGGAATATACACAAAACTTCCTCCAGACCAAACCGCAGTATTTAAAGCAGCAAATTTATTATCTTGTGAGGGAATCAATTTTCCAAAATATTCCTTAACAATTGTAGGATACTTTTTTAAAGCTGTATCCATGTCACAAAAAATCACACCTTTTTTATCCAATTCTTTCTTAATGCTTTCATAAACCACTTCCGATTCATATTGCGCACTCACTCCTGCTAAAAACTTCTTTTCCGCCTCAGGAACACCAATTTTATCGTAAGTATCTTTTATTTCCTTAGGTAAATCATTCCATAAACCAACGGGTTTATCTGTTGATTTAATGTAGTATGTGATTTTGTTAAAATCCAATTTTTTTAAATCTGGACCCCATTTTGGTAATGCTTTGTTTGCAAATATTTTATATGCTTTCAATCTTTCCTCCAACATCCAACTTGGTTCTTTTTTCCACCTCGAAAGTTTATTAATAAAATCCGTAGAAATACCCTGCTTAACTTTATATTGATTATTTTCCAGAGTTTTTTTCATAACCTGTGTTTTCAATTTGCTGTGCCAATTCCCAACCACCAGTTTGCTTTAAAACCCCTTTTGATAAAATCAATACTTTATCTGGTTTAAAATATTGAAAAATACGATTGTAATGTGTGATTACAATATAAGTACGATTTTTTTGATACTTTTTCATCACTTTAGCAATAATTTTTAACGAATCAACATCAACTCCGGTATCAATTTCATCAAAAATCATGACTTTTGGCTGTAAGATTAGACCTTGTAATAATTCTAGCTTTTTTCTTTCTCCACCTGATGCACCTTCGTTTAGGGGACGTTTTACTAACTCTTCTTTAATTACTAATTCTTTTGATAGGTGTTTGATTTTATTGTTCAAATCTATCGGTGAAATTTTCCCGCGCAACGCGACCCGCATCATTTGAAATAATGACACACCGTTTAAAACCAAAGGGGACTGGAATGATAGGAATAACCCGGCTTTTGATCGTTTATCAGGAGACAAATCTTGGATATACTGGTTGTTTAATGTTATTTTTCCAGATTTTATTTGATAAACCGGATGTCCTGCAAGGGCTAAGGCTAATGTTGACTTACCTGAACCGTTTGGACCCATGATGGCATATATTTTTCCTTTTTCAAAAAGATATGAAAAATCTTTAATGATAATCTTGTCCTTAACGGCAATCGTTAACTTATTAATCGATAACATATTTTATTTGAATAATTCAAGCAGTTTGATTTTTTTTAATTGAGAAGATACCAATAGATTCAGTCTTTTTTGGAGAAAGTTTTTATGTTGACAAATTGCTTCATATTCACATGAACCGGTTTTACATGAACAAAAATTAACTTCCCCGGAAAATATTTTTAAATAGTCAAATAATGTAATTGAATTTATTTTTTTGGTTATCACATATCCACCAACCCTTCCTTCTTTACTTTTTAAAAGACCATTATGAACCAAGGTCGCAGCTATCCTAGCTAAAAATCTTTGTGGTAGTTTGGTTATTTTGATCAAGCTTGAAAGCGGCATTTGCTTATCTTCTTTGATTAATAAAGACAAAGTAATCAGTCCGTAGTCAGCTTGTTTAGGTAAATTGAACATATACTATATGTGTAGTAGTTTATCAAATCCTAAAATAAAAGCAAGGAGGAAAACACATTGATCTAATAATTATTTTTTCCGCATTATAAAAAGATACTTAAAACCTCTTAAATAAAAATTATATTGTCTTGCTCGATTATGCCAAAGACTAGTATTTGATGTTTGATTATGACGAGTTAAACAAATTAAATCAACAGGTTCGAAATATTTTTCTAATCTTTGCCAAAGTAAAAACCCAACAGGAGTAAATTTCTTTTTAATCCATTGATCAGCTATCACCCAGCCCATCGCTTTTCCTTGTTTTAAAATTCTAACAATTTCACATGCGACTTTTTCTAACTCATCATAAAATTCCGTTTTTTCGCAAGAAATCTTGCCAATACATTCTTTGTTATTAGAATAATTTATATTGTCAGAGTATGGCGAATCAATAAATACAAAATCAACGGAATTATCTTTAAGTGGGATTTTTCGAGAATCATTTTTAATTACATCTGGCCTTACAACATTAAGGTCATATCCAATAACTTTTCGTTTTAATTCGTTTGCCACGTCAATTGTTGTTCCGCTCCCACACATCGGATCAACAAAAATCTAATCGCTTTATATCTTCGTCAGTTAGTCCATATTTTTTTAGCATTTGCTCATTTCTTAAGAATGCCCCTCGTTCCTGATGATGATTCTCTGGGTGATAATCAATGATTGAATCGGCATAACTAGAAAATAATGTCTCCCAATCCTTTTTGCTAATTTTTTTAATTTGTATTGGGAGTTCCCATTCTTTGATAAATTTTATTAATCTTTCCATTGCTTCCTCATTATCTAAAGAAGAAATACTGTTGTTTGGTTTTAATCCAACTAATTGTAAAATTTTTCTTGTATTCATAAGATTTTTATAATTATTTATTTTTTAAAAACATTTTTATTATGAAATTCTAAAAACGACTTATCTGGCAAAAAACGCTGAGGTAAAATTATTTTTTGATTTTTATAGCATAAAAAGTAATCCTTGACTGATTGGTTATCTAAATAATCATTGATACTAGTCGAAATATCTACAATATAATCTGGTGTTATGGAAATCAAACCTCTATCAAAAGCCCTGTCATGTAAAGTATTTAAACATAAACCGTTATGAGGATTCAAGCGATTATTAGAATCTACAGACCAAGGTACAATATGACTCGCATTTAGCAACTCTACAAAAGGCAAACCTGTAATACAACACTTATTTTGATATGAGGATAAAACAGCGTTTCTAAAAAAGTTTTGATTAATTCTCGATTTAACAATACTATCACGTTCCTTACCTTTGGGAAATTCAGTGATATTTTTTAGTTTATTTTCAAAATCAATAATTTTATTTTCACTTTCATATACTGTTTTTTCCCAATCATTTTTAAATAGCAACCAAATATTTTTATCCTCTTCCTCTATGTTTTCTAATGTGTCTCTGTCTGAATCTAGCTTGGAAAAATTCTTAAATCGTTTTGTAACTTCTTTTGGTGTTTTCCCTAATAATTCAGCGAACCTAATAATATTAGCATTTTGGGAATTTATTTCATTTATTGGTATTTTGCAGTATAAGTTATATCCTGATAATAATTCTTCCCGTGACCAACTATCTGAAATTTCAGCAAGTAATGCAACAGCATTTTCAATATCTTCTAAATTTTCAACTACAAAACTTATCTGAAAATTATTGCCAAAACTACCAGTTGTTTCTTGTCTTTTTAAAAATTTTATTTTTCCAATATATTTTTGTTTTATGTAATCAATGTTTCCTAAACACCATACATCTATTTTTGGTTTGTTTTTTGCTAATAAAATGTAGGCAAATCTTTTTCCGCCTTTTTGATATAAACCACACCATTTATCAGTTTCAGAAACAGATAAGGCAACTATATTATTTTTAAGTCGATTCGCTATTTGATAAAAAAGTTGTTTTGAAATACTTAGTTTTTCCATAATGTTTTTTTCGAATATTCAAAATCATATTGCTGTCAACTGGCGTAAGTTAGCATACTTGTATTAAATAATATAAGACATGAATATCCTTTCTTGTTTTATCAGCGAATGACCAAGAATGATCGATTTTAATCTTTGAAAATGTTTTCTGTATTTCATATAGTAACATTATGTTTCTATTATAACGGTTTTATAAAAAAATTTAGTAGCAATTTAAATCATTTTTGCTATATTAGTCATAGAGACGAACCTTCCCCGAGCAATCGGGGGATTTTTTATAGCTCAATTTCCCCTTTTAATTTTTTCAAATGCGATTGACATTAGTTTTTTTGTATGTTCTATTAATTATGTTTTACTGTACCGTCGAGCAATCGGCGGGTTTTTTTATCTGCTCTTTCATATCCTCCCAATGCTCCATCCAAGATGTTTTTGAGTATAAAAAATATTGGCTCCGTCAATAAACACATAAACCTTATCTTTAGTAAATTGTTTCAACATAGTTGCATTTTTATCCCAATGTTGGGAAATTTCTTTACCTTATTGTTGATTTTCATAACTAAATAATCTTAACAAGATTTGATTATTTTTACCAGTACTTAGCTGAATCCGCTTGAAATGAAACCGTGGAGCGAAAAAGTAGTTTTTTATTTTATAGAATATTTTCACATGCTTATTTTTACCATTTTATAAAAATAAAAACAATGCAAAACTTCCTGAACCAACCTCATCCATGTAAGAACTCACAGTTATTAACGCAGAACTATGTTATTCTGACTTGCTTAGAATCATCGTTAGATTCTGGATGCACTCTATAGTCTATTTCAGTGGGTCGCTTACCAGAATGACAAATGATATTGTTTATTATTAATTTATCAAAGGCCCTGAACTCTTACTTATTTTGTATTATGAAGCAAAAACTCTTTTTTCCAATGTAGTTACCCGATCATCCAATCGTCGGGATTGTTCTGAATTAACCGTATTTTCATCTTTTAAATCCCTATAATCTTTTGCTAGCCAGTCAAGAGTTTTTGAAATGTCATCAAGCATTTCAAGTTTTTTATCTATTTTTTCAAATTTTTCATCAACAGAATCAAATCTCATTTCTAAAAACTTTATTATTTTAGATGTATTCTTATCAAAACTATTTCTCAATTTTTCATCTAAGTACTTCTTTGTAACCAAATCACTATCTATATTATTCTTATTTTTTTTCATATCTTTATAGTAAACCAGAAAAAATATAAAATCAACGGAATATTAGGAAATAAAAAAGGGAATATACGAGAGTAACATTGACTTTGCAAAGACGGTTTTTACAAACTCATCCTTGTCACACGATCAAGATGATCTGAGTTTTTAACAAACTGATTGGCTTTTGCTTTATAACCAGCGACTATTCCGATCATTGCTGCGTTGTCACCGGTTAAGTATTTAAAAGGAGGAAAAATAATAGCTCCGTTATTTTTCTTAACCATTGCTCGTAGACGTTTTCGTAAATATAAATTAGCACAAACTCCCCCACCAATAATAATATTTGTTACTCCGGTTTGTTTAATTGCAGATTCAGTTTTTTTGACAATCACGTCAAACACGGCTTCTTGAAAAGAACTAACAAGGTATTTAATTGATTTAATTTTTTCTTTCTCTGGAAGTTCTCTAACATAATAATAAAAAGAGGTCTTTAAACCGGAAAAAGAAAAGTCTAAGTTTCTAGACTGTAGCATTGGTCTTGGAAAATGATATTTATCTATTTGACCAATTTCTTGAGCTAATTGTTCAATTACGGGTCCCCCAGGATAACTCAATCCTAAAAGTTTTGCTGCCTTATCAAGTGCTTCACCGGCTGCGTCATCAAGAGTTTCCCCTAAAACCTGATATTGTAAATGACCTTTGATTAAAACAATTTCAGTATGCCCGCCGGAAACAATTAAACCTAAATAAGGAAATTTTATTTCATAAGTCGGTTTACCAAATCGGTTTTGTGCAAAACAAGAATACAAATGCCCTTCTAAATGATTAACTGCAATTAATGGTTTTTGATATTGGATTGCCAATTCTTTTGCTTTTCGAATTCCCACCTCAAGTGCAATTGCCAACCCTGGTCCTTGTGTCACCGCAATCGCATCAATCCCATCCATATAACGCTCAATATTCTTAAATCTTAAATCATATATCATAAATCTCTTTAAAGCCTTTTCCACCACCCCATCAATCCTTTCTTCATGCGCCTGTTTTGCTAAAGTCGGATAAATTCCTCCCCACTTTTTATGTATATCAATTTGAGAATAAATTACATTACTGATAATTCTTCTTCCTTCAACCACTGCAACTGCTGTTTCATCTGCTGAAGTATCAATCGCCAAGATTTTCATGAGTTATACGAAACTCTTAACTTTCTCGATCCTTCAGTAATATATTCAATATTAATATATACAATATACGCGCGTTTATTAATTACTTTAATTAGATTGCCAATTTTCTCTCCCCACTCAAACATTAAAAGATTATTAGGTTTTAATACTTCTTCTATCCCAATTTTTTCTAAATCTTGAGCAGAATCGATTTGATACAGGTCAAAGTGCGACAGCTTATTAAAATACTTATCTTTAAGCGGATATTCATAGGCTATCGTATATGTTGGCGAGATAATATTATTAATACCCAACTCTTCACCAATTCCCTTAATGAAAACGGTTTTGCCTGCGCCTAATTCACCTGAAATTATAAAAACCATAGGTTTCTTAACTACATTTTTTTTATTTTGATTAAAAATTGATAAAGCAATTTTTTTGGTTTCTTTTTCGCTTTTACTGATATAGATTTTATCGACTGATCTATCTCCTTGACGTAAAACCTTTATATTTGCTTTTGTCAGATCAATTACAGTTGACGGTCTGTTCCTTGGTAAATTTCCTGCATCAATAGCCAAATCAATCAGTTGCGTTTTTTTTGAACTTAATTCTTTTTGAAATGTACTTAGTTGATAATGTGGTTGTTTTCCGGATAGGTTGGCAGAAGTGGCCGTAAGTGGTTTGCCGAAAGCTCTAACCAACTGGTTTATCAAGAGATATTTTATAAGACGTATCCCTAATGTGTTTTTTTCTGATTCCAATCTACTATCAACTTGATGTTTTGACGGTAGTATTACGGTAAATGCACCGGGTAATATCTCATGTAAAACTTGTTTTTGTGATGATAATATCTCGACTTGTTTATCTAACATTCCCCAACCGTCGACAAAAATGGAGATTACTTTTCCAAATGGTCGATTTTTTACTTCAATCAATTTATTAATCGCGTATTTATTAGTTGCATCAGCCAATAAACCATAAACTGTATCCGATGGAAAAACCACCAAACCACCGGAGGAAAGAACTTTTACAGTTTCCTTAACAATATAGGAATGATTGCCTCTTTTTAACACTATTGTTTTCATGTTTATAAAATATAATTTACCTATATATTAGTTGTCATTGCGAGCAAACCCCACCTAAGCGGATGAAGCGAAGCAATCCCGTTAATATAAGAATAACTCTATTGGTAATGGGATTGCCACGTCGCTCCTTATAGTCGCTCCTCGCAATGACATTGTCTGATAAAGGTCTAACGTACAAAATTAACAGTTTTATTTTTTTCCATTCTTATTCTACCAAAAATCTGTTAAAATGAACGACATGGCTAATAAAAAAAATAATCAACCAATTAAAAAAATTACTCAATTTAAACTTGAGTTGAATATTAAAACGGTTTTTATCATTATTTTTTCTATTTTATTTTTTTCTTACCTTTTCCGTTCGATTTCTAAAGAAGTAAAACAAGCCCTACCTGAAAAACCAATCGCAGTGATACTCCAGGATATTCGTGCTAGTAAAATTAATAAAATTGAAGTAATTGACAATAAAATTCTGGCATATTATAAAAACGAATCAATGGCGATTTCATATAAAGAAACCGGGGACAGTTTTAGAAAAATATTAAATGACTCAAATATAAATCCTGAATCTATCAACACGATTGTCAAAGACACGCAAGGATCAAGCGGATTGATGAATTTAGTCAGTAATGTTGTTCCAACTATTTTAATGGTTGTATTTTTTCTTTTTCTTTTCCGCCAAGCAAAAGGAGCACAAGATTCGGTTTTTTCATTTGGACAAGCACGCGTCAAACGTTTTAATAAAGACCTTCCAAAAACAACCTTCGCGAATGTTGCCGGCGTTGATGAAGCAAAAAAAGAACTTGAAGAAGTGGTCGACTTTTTAAAACATCCGGAAAAATATAAAAAACTTGGAGCACGAACTCCAAAAGGCGTTATGCTTGTTGGGCCATCAGGATGCGGAAAAACATTACTGGCAAAAGCAGTTGCCGGTGAAGCAAATGTCCCCTTCTTCTCTATTGCCGGATCAGAATTTATGGAAATGTTGGTTGGAATAGGTGCTGCTCGTGTCCGTGATCTTTTTGGGACTGCTAAAAAAAGTGCACCATCAATTATCTTTATTGACGAGATTGACGCAATTGGACGCGCACGATCGGTTGGAATGATGCCTTCACATGACGAACGCGAACAAACATTAAACCAAATTTTAGTTGAAATGGATGGATTTAATCCAACCGAGCAAGTGGTTGTGATTGCCGCAACTAATCGCGGAGATATGTTGGATACAGCATTGATGCGTCCGGGAAGATTTGACCGAAGAATTTTGGTTGATTACCCTGATGTTACTGGTCGAAAAGAAATTATTCGAATTTATTCAAAAAACAAACCTTTCACTGACATGGTTAATTGGGATAAAATCGCAAAACGCACTGTTGGTTATTCTGGAGCAGATTTAGAAAATATGTTGAATGAAGCCGCCATCCACGCTGCCCGTAATACTAAAGAAAAAATCACCATGGAAGATCTTGAAGAAGCAGCAACAAAAGTTAAACTGGGACCGGAAAAAAAACGTCTACAAACTGAGTCAGACCGCCAATTAACTGCTTATCATGAAGCCGGTCATGCAATTGTATCTCATTTTTTACCTCATACTGATCCGGTGCATAGAATCTCAATCGTTTCCCGAGGTATGACTTTGGGATATACTCTAATTCCTCCGGAAAAAGATAAACTCCATGAAACACAAAGCCATTTACTAGAACAGATTGCCGTAACCATGGGAGGACGAGCCGCTGAAAACGTGATGTTTAAAGAAATCACAACAGGTGCTGCGAATGATTTTGATCAAGCAACCAGTATTGCCCGGGCAATGGTGGTTGAATACGGAATGAGCACACTTGGGCCAGTTAATTATGGACCAACGCGGGACATTACCGAATGGGGCAAATCATATTGGGAGCAGAATAGTGTTTCCCAGGAAATGATGGCAAAGATTGATCAAGAAATAAAAACCATTGTTACTGCTGGTTATGAATTAGCGGTTTCCACAATCGACAAACAAAAAAAATTATTGGATAAGGTTGCAACAGCACTCTTAGATAAAGAAAGCCTTGATCAAGATGAATTTGAAAAAATTGTTGGTGTTAAATCAAGGCAGGATTTACTATCACTCAATCATAACCCCTAATAAATAATGAACACATCGTTGATCATTGACGGAAACGCAATTATGCACCGGGCGTTTCATGCAATTCCCCCTTTTAAAACTCGATCCGGCATTCCAACTAATATTCTCTACGGTTTTTTTTCCATGCTTCACAAAGTGACTAACGATTTCAAACCAACATATTTAACTGTTTGTTTTGACACTCCCGCACCAACATTTCGAAATAAATTATTTGATAAATATCAGGCCCAACGACCAAAAATTGATAATAATTTTATCATTCAAATACCCACAATTAAGTCAGCGCTTGACCAAGGGCAAATCTTTCATATCGAAAAAGATGGGTTTGAGGCTGATGACGTGATTGGAACAACAGCAAAAATTGCAGCTAAAAATAATATTAGAACTTTAATTTTGTCTGGTGATAAGGACTTATTGCAACTGGTTAATGATAATATTATGGTTATTGCTCCACAATTGGGACTTTCCAATCTTGCACTGATGGATTCTCCCGCTGTAATAAAAAAACTTGGGATAACGCCTGGACAAATCTCGGATTTTAAAGCGCTCATGGGTGATCCGGCAGATAATTATTCCGGTGCTAAGGGAATCGGTCCCAAAACCGCTGCGCTATTAATTAGTCAGTTTCAAACAATCGAAAATCTCTTTAATCACCTTGATGAAATTAAGGATAAAACCCGTCAAATTATTATTGATTGTAAAAAATCTATTTTCTTAGCTAAACAATTGGCACAGATTAAAACAGACATTGATATTGAATATGATATTAAGAAAACTCTCTTTACCGGATTTAATGATTCTCTAAAAAAGTACTTGCTTGAGTTTGAAATGTTTGGACTGGTTAATCGAATTTATCCAAACACGAAAAAAAGTACAATCTCAAAGAAACCTGTTAAAACGCAAACAGATCAAATAAGTTTATTTTGACCTTTCTTATGAAAATCAAAATCAATAAAAAATTGGTCAGTTTATGTTTGTTTGTTATCTTTTTAATTTATCAGACAATAATTCAACAAAATAATCCGATAAAAACTAACCTAAAAAATAACCAGGTCGTAAAAATATCCCCTACTCCAATCAAAAACGCAACTAAAGTCATTTCTGTTATTGACGGCGATACGATTATTTTAAACGACCAAAGTCACTTGCGTTATATTGGCATTGATACACCGGAGCTTCATCATCCGCTAATAAAACTTCAGTGTTTTGGTGAAGAAGCAAAAATTGCTAATCAAAAATTAGTTGAAAGAAAAGAAATAATAATGGAAAAAGATGTTTCCAATGTTGATCGCTATAAGCGGTTGTTACGCTATGTTTGGATTAAACAAGATAGTACAAATTCAGCTCTTTTTGTTAATGACTATCTTGTCCGTCAAGGTTTTGCTCATGCATCCACTTTTCCTCCTGATGTCAAATACGCGAAACAATTTATTGAAGCGGAAACCGAAGCGCGCGAAAACAAACGCGGTTTATGGAGTAAGTGCGAATAATGTCTAATTATTTATCGATATTTATTACCTTATTCTTACTTTTTAGACCACTAATTATTTTTACCCGAGAGGGACTAATATTAAAGTTGTCAGCTAATAATTTAATTAGGGCCTTATTTGCTTTTCCTTTTTCCGGTGTTTCGTGTAAAAAAATTTGATACGTGTTATTAGAAATTTTTTCAATACTTTCTTTTTTTGATTGAGTTTTTGCTTTTACCTGGATTATCATAATAATTTTTATTTTCAAGAGTTTAGAAATTAGTTTTAATTAATATATGTAATTTCAGTTCGGATAATGACATTTCTTGTTCTCCTTCGCTCAAATTCATCTCGTGGTTGGAGTTTATCCCGTTGAAGAACGGGATCCACGCAGCCGAATATTCGCTTCGGAAAGACTGCGCATTGTCAGTTTGGATAGTGACAACGCTTGTATTTTTTCCCCGACCCACACCAGCAGCGGTCGTTGCGACCGGGTTGTTTTTTTGTCTGTCCGGGCAATGTTACCTTAAAACCAATATCGTTTGCATCTGGTTGTGAATTAGTATTTGGTGAAAGATTTATCTTATTATTTACTTGCGTATCTTCTACCTGCTTTTGTTGTTTTTGAGTGAAGGGATCAATCGATGAGGCTGAACGATATGTCACTCCTGATTTGTACAAAATCGGAGCGGCTTCTTTCTTTTTCATCGTTTCCCTATCATTAACATTAATTTCTACCCGAAAAATTCGACGCGTAATCTCATAATTAATATCATTAATTAATTTTTCAAACATTTTAAATGCTTCGTTTTTATACTCAACCAATGGATCCATTTGTGCATAACCGCGCAAGTTTATTCCTTCCCGCAAATCTTCGATTGCCGTTAAATGGTCAGTCCAATATTTATCAATTGTTGATAAACAAATCATTCCAACAACATTAGTCCATAATCCTTGTCCATATTTTTTTTGTCGCTGTTCATAAACCTGCATTATTATATTATTTAGTTCGTTGCTAATTTTTTCTGCATTATTTCTTTTAGTAACAATTTGTATCTTTTCAGTCTCATTCGGAAGAATCATGCTCATCTCTTTTAAGAAAAGATCTTTTTGCTCGTTTGAAGGTTCATTTTCCGCGATAAAAAAAGATTGTGTGATTTGATTAATTTCTTTTCCCAAAATCGTAAATAGCGCTTTTTTAAATTCTAAAACATTATTTAGTTTCATTAAATTATTCCTCAGTTCATAAAGAATCTGTCTTTGACGATTAATCACATCGTCATAATCAACCAAATGTTTTCGAATATCAAAATTAAAACCCTCAACCTTAACTTGGGCTTGTTCAATTGCCTTGCTCACCATTGAATGTGTTAGTGGCTGATCTTCAGGAAAGTTAAAGAAAGTCATGATTTTGGAAATTTGATCACCTCCAAAAATTCTCATCAGATCATCTTGCAACGCTACAAAAAAACGTGTTTCTCCAGGATCTCCCTGCCGTCCGGCTCGACCTCGAAGTTGATTATCAATTCGACGCGATTCATGTCGTTCTGTACCAATCACATATAGTCCTCCCAACTTAACCACTTCATCATGTTGTCTCTCCCACTCTTCTTTTGCCTTAACTTTGAACTTTGCGCTTTGAACTTTTAACTCTTCTTGTTGTCCTCCCAATATAATATCCACCCCTCTTCCCGCCATGTTTGTAGCGATGGTAACCGCACCTTTTTTTCCAGCATCAGCGATGATTTGTGCTTCTTGAAGATGATTTTTTGCATTAAGAAGTTGATGCGGAATTCCTTTTTTGTTAAGAAGTTGAGATAAGAGTTCATTTTTTTCAATTGAAACCGTTCCAACCAAAACCGGTCGGCCAATTTGATAATTTTTTACAATCTCTTCAATCACAGCATTATATTTTGCGTTTTCAGTTTTATAAATCATATCCGGGTGATCTGCTCGAATCATCTTTCTATGAGTGGGAATCACCAATACATCTGTTTTGTAAATTTTATGAAACTCTTCTGCTTCGGTTGACGCTGTCCCTGTCATTCCAGCAATTTTTTTATACATTCTAAAATAATTTTGAAGAGAAACTGTGGCTAAAGTTTTTGATTCACGCTGAATTGAAACATTTTCTTTTGCCTCAATTGCTTGATGCAGTCCTTCTGAAAATCTTCGACCTGGTAAAAGTCGACCAGTAAACTCATCAACGATAATTACTTCTCCATCTTTTACAATATAATCCTTATTATTTTTAAAAAGCGCATCGGCTTTTAAAGCGGCTTCAAGATGATAAAGTGTGTCGAAATCCTTTTCATAGATATTCTCAACTCCAAGGTTTTTTTCAATCCGTAAAATTCCCGCCTCTGTTAAATTTGCTGTTCTTTGTTTTTCGTCGATTATATAATCGATTTTTGGATCTAATGTTTTGATAACCTGTGAATAACGATAATATTTTGATGTATCTTCATCATAAGGTGCAGAAATGATATGGGGAGTACGTGCCTCGTCGATTAAGACTGAATCTGCTTCGTCAATTATTGCATAATTAAAACCCCTCTGAACCATTTCTTCAGTATTAGCTGCCATGTTATCACGCAAATAATCAAAGCCATATTCACTGTTAATTCCGTAAGTAACATCAGTAAGATATGCTTCCCGACGTGTTATTGGACGTAAATGCGCCAAACGCCAATCCCAACTATCTTTTTCATTAAAATCTTTATCATAAATAAATGATTTTTCACCAATAATTGCACTCGTTGTCATTCCTAAAAAATCAAGCACCGGTCCCATCCATCCGGTTCCAATCCGCGCTAAATAATCATTCACCGTCACTAAATGTGCACCTTTTCCTGTTAAAGCATTTAAATATAGGGCAGTAGTCGCAGAAAGTGTTTTTCCTTCTCCTGTCTTTTGTTCTGCAATCTTACCATCATGAAGTGCGATTCCTGCTAATAATTGAACGTCAAAATGACGCTGACCTAAAACACGATATGCTGCTTCACGAACAAGAGCGAAGGATCGTGGTAATACTTCTTCGAGTTTCTTATTCCCTGATTGTATTTGTTCTTTTAGTTCATTAGTTTCTTCAATGAAATCTTTTTCTTTGAATCTCTTGATTTCTGGTTCAAGCTGATTAATCTGTTTTACAATACTACCCAATCTCGTAAGCTCTTTTTCATTAAAATCAAACCATTTTTTTAAAAACGACAACATATAAATGAATAAAATTATTTTTTAACAAAGTATTCTTGGGGAATTACTAAAATTCTTGTAGCAGAGTATCTTTGTTCTTCTTTTTTATCCCCAATAGATTTTTTATATACAATGTGAATTGTGTCTCCAACCTTAATTTTTGAAAAACCAATTCTTTCACTTTCTAATGTCTTGATATTAATCAAATATATTTTTGTATATATCTCAATGTCAACTAAATCATTTTCCTTATCAACATTTAATATATTTAAATAAAAATCTTCTCTATTAATATCTGTTACCTTACCAGACTGCAATATATACTGTTCCTCCAAATAAATTGAGTTTGCGTTGACATTTTTATCAATCATTGGCCCAGTAACTACAATATAATCGTCTTTAACAATATCATCAAACTCCTTTTCTTTCTTGACTCCATTAATTAATGAATAAATAAGCGTCAAGTCTTTTTCTATTGTTATCGTATATTCTTCATTATCTCTTGCGATTAATGTAATCTTATTATCCTTTATTGACTTAACATTTCCTGCTAATACTTGCTGATTACTTCGTTCTGCTTCTAAAGCCTTTTCCGTCCGTTCTCTAAACGCTTTAACAGTATCATCAACTTGTGTTGTGGCCGATGATGAAGCGTCAGCTGCTGATGCTGCCTCTTCAGACTGAGCAATAACTCTATACGATAAAAGAAATAGTGATAATATTAAGATATTTATGAACAGTGTTTTTTTCATTTATTCTGCTAAATAATAAACTTGTAGTTGTTTTTTCTGAAATGGAACATTTTTGTCATCAGGATAAACGCTCACCTGAATAACATTTTCTCCCAAGGATAATGGCATATCAACTTTAAAATTTATTTCTTTATTTTTAATAATTATGTCTTTGACAGAAGACTGAATAATAATCATTGAATTTTTTGTTGCTTTTCCATTAATGGAAACAGCTTTATCTTTGATAAGTTCGTTATCTTTTGGACTAGTAATCTCAAGATTAGTAACAAGGCTCTGATTAATCTGTTTTGTTGGAGCGCTTGATATTGAATTAGCAATTGTTTTAGTATTTTTTGTATTTTGTGTACCTGTCCGAATCACCATAAAAATTGCAACAATCAAACCAAATCCAATACCAAGAATAACTGCAATAATTGTTTCTTTTTTCATAAGTGTTTTATATAAGACTAGCCCAAACTTGAGGTACTGTCTGAATTATGTTTTCTATATTATACCAATACTTTTGCTTTGAAAACAAGCGGTCAGCAGCCATCTTCAAAAGAAGACTTCCACAAACAGTTGACAATAGTGGGGGATTTCTTGTGGAAATTGCCGCCACTAAACCAGCCAATAAGTCTCCTGTCCCTCCCTTTGTTAATCCTGAATTGCCGCCTTTAATCGTATAAGTTATTTTGCCATCAGAAATAATATCAACAACTGCTTTTAATAAAATTACTGTTTCATATTTCAAAGCCATCTGTTCTACTATTTTTATTTTATCTTCCAGTTTAGATTTACTAATATCTATACCAAATAAACATTTAAATTCTTGTTGATGTGGAGTAATAATTGGTTGTTTAAGTTTTGATAACCATTCTTTTTCCATCATTTGTAGTGCTCCAGCATCCAACACCCACTGTTTATTGGAATGATTATTTATCAAATAATTTACTAATTGATATGTCATCATCGCTTCATCTTTAAGTTTAGTTATTTTATTCAAATTTAATTCTTTATTCTTAATTCTTAATTCTAAATTATTGATTCTAAATTCTTTCCTTATCATTCCCGATCCGATCAAAATCGAGTCATCTTCATTCACATATGAATCAAGTTGATTTCGTGGGACAATGATTCCGTTTTGAAATTTCTTTTTCAAACTCAACATTATTTGGTTATTTTCTACAGTTGACGAATAATGCACCATATCTACAACATAAGAAGCTATTTCCGCTGCCCAAATTGAAGCGCCGTGAAAAAGCGACGATCCACCAATCACCAATAGTTTTCCATTTTGTCCTTTATGAGAGTTTAACGGTGGAATATATAGCTTTGAAAATAAAGCTTTTATTTTTTGCGTGTCAGTTGATTTAATTGTTTTTATTATATTCATAAATCATATATCATAAATCAATAATCATATATAATGTATAATCTTACATTATGTCAATCACTCATTTACAACTCAGAGAAAAATTTGCTAATTTTTGGAAAAGCAAAAATCATATCGAAATTCCTCCAATTCCTTTAATTCCCCGAGATGATCCCACCACACTTTTCACCGGATCTGGCATGCAACAACTTGTTCCCTATCTACTTGGCGAACCTTCTCCACTTGGTAAACGATTATACAATATTCAACGTTGTCTTCGTGCTCAAGATATCGAAGAGGTTGGAGACAACCGCCATGACACGTTTTTTGAGATGATGGGTAATTGGTCTTTGGGAGATTATTTTAAAAAAGAGCAAATCGACTGGTTTTGGGAATTTTTAACAAAAGAATTATTGATTCCAAAAGAAAAATTATATGTCACTGTTTTTTCAGGAGACAAAACAAACAACCTACCTGCTGACGATGAATCATATGAAATATGGAAAAAATTAGGGATTGAGGAAAACCATATTTTTAAGTATGGTCCCGAGAAAAATTGGTGGTCACGTGCAGGAGTTCCAAATAATATGCCAGCTGGAGAACCGGGAGGTTCCACTTCAGAAATATTTTACGAATTCATCGAAACCCCTCACGATAAAAAATTTGGAGATACTTGTCATCCAAACTGTGAATGTGGTCGGTTTATTGAAATTGGCAATTGTGTTTTTATGAGATATAAAAAGGAAAGAGATGGTACCTTTTCTTTGCTCCCATCTCAAAACGTCGACTTCGGAGGTGGGTTAGAGCGTCTAATTATGGCACTGGAAAATCAACCAGATTTATTTCAAACCCAAATATTTGCTCCGCTAATCAAAACATTGTCTTTAGAATGTGGAAAAAAATATGAAGAAAATAAATTCGCCATGAGAATAATTGCTGATCATATTAAAACCGCTGTTTTTTTAGCGCGGGAAGATATCGAGCCCTCAAACAAAGAACAGGGATATATTATGCGCCGACTTATCCGTCGATCTGTAGTAAAAATGCGTGATTTAAATATCATTCCTTCAAAAATCATACCCAAACTTTGTCAAGATGTTTTTGATATATATAAAATAATTTACTTTAAAGATAAAGATTTTACTAAAATAATATCTTCAGTGCTAAAAGAGGCGAATTCGTTTTTAAAAATAATTGATAAGGGTATAAAAATTCTTCAAACGCAAGAAAAAATTGATGGAAAATCTCTCTTTGATCTTAAACAATCATATGGTTTTCCATTTGAGATTGCGGTTGAGTTATTAAAAAAATGGGGGGGAAACGTGGATGAAATAAAATTGAAGTTAAACTATGATTCTGCATTATTATTACACCAGAATTTATCCCGCTCTGCATCGGTTGGAAAATTTAAGGGAGGATTAGCTGACAACAGTGTAAAAACACTAAAATATCACACCACCACTCACCTACTTCATCAAGCACTGTTTGATGTGCTAGGAAACGAAGTTCGACAGGAAGGGTCAAATATTACCGGAGAAAGGTTACGTTTTGATTTTTATCTTTCTAGAAAACCAACTGAAGAAGAAATAAAAAAAGTTGAGAGTATTATTAACGATAAAATAACTAAAGCACTCCCTATTACTTCAATAATTATACCCAAAGAAGAAGCATTAAAATTAAATGCAAAATCCTTTTTCCGTGAAAAATATCCTGATATGGTAAAAATATATTTAATCGGTGGTTCGACAAGCTCTCCGCAAGATGCTTATTCAAAAGAATTTTGTGGTGGTCCTCACGTTTCAAACACAAAAGAAATTGGTGAGATTAAAATATTTCGATGGAAAAAAATTGGGAGTAATCAGTATCGTATATACGCAAAATAATATGAAAAAACCATTAATTAATTATTCTGATTTTCAAAAGATTGATATACGAGTAGGTAAAATTATTTCAGTTGAGGAAATAGAAAAATCAAATAAACTATTAAAACTCACTGTTGATCTGGGAAAAGATTATGGAATTGTTACAATTTTATCCGGGATAAAAGAATGGTATAAACCAACTCAACTTAAAGGAAAAAGGTGTTTTTTTGTAGCAAATCTTGAACCTCGCGCAATGTTTGGTAGTCAATCGCAGGGAATGATTTTGGTATATGACCTGGAAAATAATCCAATTGTGATTAATGCCAAAAAAACTATTTATCCCGGTACTAAATTAGCTTGATCTGTTAATTAATTTTTTATTACGTTTGACAAATGTCATGTTTTCCACTATGTTAATATGATTAACGATAATTAATAATTTATTTTTATTTATGAACAGAGTTAAAAAAAATATAAAACCAACGGTTCGTCGTTCTGCTCCTATTGAAAATATTACACCTGTTGAAAAAAAATCAACTAAGCAAGGGTTTAATAAGGGAACTTTATTTTTTATGGTTATTTTGGTAATTCTCGCCGGTCTTTTATTTCGTAAACTTTCACAAAAAAACGCATTAACAAATATAAAAAATAATATTATTCCAACAGCAGTAAAAAAAGTAATAAATAATCCGGCAACAAAGTTTGAGATTGGAAAAATAACAGACACAAATGGTGTTTATGAGTTTGAATTAATATTGAAAAGTGGTGCAGATCAAAAATATAACTCATACATCACTAAAGATGGAAAGATTCTTTTTGTATCTGGAATAAAAGTTGATACCCTTGGCAAAACCACCCCAGCTGCTCAAACTCAAACAAAAAAACTTACATGTAATGATTTGACAAAGGTTAACAATACAAAACTAACTGCCTTTGTGGTTGCAGATTGTCCATTTGGTCTACAAATGCAACGTGTAATTAAAAAAACAATTGATGAACAACCAGCTCTATCTAATAATATCGATGTTAAATATATTGGCGCAGTTGAAAATGGAAAAATTACATCAATGCATGGTGATAAGGAAGCTCAAGAAAATCTTCGACAGATTTGTATCCGTGATGAACAAAAAGAAAATTATTGGGAATATGTAGGTTGTTATATGAAAGAAGGTAAGTCTGAAGAATGTTTATCATCAACTGGGATAAATACAACACAACTTAAGGCTTGTGTTGATGATAAGGCAAGAGGACTTGCCTTTGCTCAAAAAGATTTTGATTTAGCGAATAAGTATCAAATCGGAAGTTCTCCAACATTATTGTTAAACAATAAACAAGTAGTCTCTGAATTTGATTTTGGTGGAAGAATTCCAAATGCAATGAAAGAGTTGGTATGCTGTAGCTCAAAAGAAAAAGGCACATATTGTTCTCAAGACCTTTCAAAAACTGAGGTTGCAACTGCTTATTCAGTCACCGGAGAATCAACTAACCAAGGTTCGGGTAACGCTGCTAACTGCAACTAAATTTTTAATCAGTAATTATAAAAAGCCATCCAATAAACGGATGGCTTTTTTACCTCGTAACCAAAATACTCCTTCGCATAAATCCAAAGATGAATAGATATCTGTTATGAAGTAATCGTGAAAATATCCAGAGCGTAAGTTCGTGGTTACGGGGTTTATTGGAGTGAAACTATTTTATAGGTAATTTTTCCCGCAGGAATATTGATTTCAACTGAATCTCCTACTTTTTTTCCAAGCAATGCTTTACCAATTGGTGATGTTACTGAATATTTTCCGTTAACAGGATCTGCTTCATACTCTCCAACTATTGTGATTGTTTTTTCTTCTCTATTAATTATGGCAATAAATTTTTTACCCAATGATATTGTATTGTTGTCATTAGCAATATCAATCACTTCTGCTTGTTGAATCATTTGTTCTAATTCGGCAACTCTATTTTCTACAAATGCAAGATTTTCTTTTGCTGCTGAATATTCGCTGTTTTCTTTTAAATCGCCCATACTTCGAGCTTTTTGTAAACGATTTATTGCTTCTGGTAATCCAGTCTTCTTTAGACTATTAAGATCAGACTGTAATTTTTCAAAACCGGTTTTTGTCAGTTGAACTTTATTATTCATATAAAAATTCCCCTGATTCAAGTTGTTGAATAACTTAGGGGATGATAAAATATTACATTAGTAAAGATGGAAAGTCAAATTACAGAAATAATTTTGTCATTGCGAGAAATCCCGCTCAGCGGGATGACGAAGCAATTCCGTTAATATAGGATAACTTATTGGTAATGGGATCGCCACGCTTCGCCGAGTCAGACTCGGCTTTGCTTGCGATGACATTGTCTAATGTAGGTTTGTTGAAAATTACTTGTCCTGAGTGTAGTCGAAGGGAGAATTGATAATTGAAAATTCAGTTAGGTCCTATCGTCTAGTGGTTAGGACGGCAGGTTCTCAACCTGTAAACATCGGTCCGATTCCGATTAGGATCACAAAAAAATTATTTTCTCTTTTTGCAGAAACGATAAAAATTCCAAAAAGAATAAAAATACCACCGATTATTGTTGGTAAATTAAGTTTTTCTCCAAGTAATATTATTCCTGACAAAGATCCGATTACTATTTCTAGCATCGTAATCACTTGGATAATTTGACCCTTCACTTTTGCAATTCCTTTCATATATAGTAAAAATGCCAAACCTCCTGCTGCCCACCCTAGGTAAAGTAATGGAACAATATTATTAAAAATCAGTGCCGGACGGTTAGGTAAAGAAAACACAAAAGAAAGAATTATAATAATAAAATATTGCCAAAAAGCAGCGTACAGTGGAGTTGTCTTTTGTGTTAATGATTTTGAACTAATTGCCATGGCTGAATAGAAAAAACCACCTAACAGTGCAAAAAGCGATCCATAAAATTGTTGCGGGTTAATTTTTATTTGCGCTGGGTCACTAACAATAAGTACTCCAATAAAAGAAAAGACAATCGCCACAAGAGTTCTTTTTTCAATTTTCTCATGTAAAAAAATTGCTGCTAAGACAACGCTAAAAATTAGAGCTGTATAGATAAGAAGAATTACATTTGCTATTGTCGTTTTTTCTAATGCAAGATAATAAAAAATAAATAGATAGCCCTTCAACTAAGACCATAATAAATGTAGCTACAAGAAAACGTAATTTGAGTTCTTTCAATTTTCCAGTAACAATAGCAATACTAAAAAGAAAAATTGAAGCTAAAATTGCACGATAAAAAAAATTGTTGGGAATTTAAACCATGAATGGTTTTAACAAAATAACTTCCAAAACCTGTGAGAAATGAAAAACTTACAAGATAAAAAATGCCATTATTTAACATGCTAAACATTGTATCAAGTATGATAAAATATACTAGTAATTTAAAAAGCCCGAGTGGTGAAATGCTCAACTGTCAGTTTGCGATACGACAGTGAGCATTACTGACAGTTAGTCCCGCCGTTTAGGCGGGGGCAGACGAAGGTTGTAAAGTTAGCCCGAGTGGTGGAATGGCAGACACGCAGGACTTAAAATCCTGTGACGCAAGTCGTGAGGGTTCGACTCCCTCCTTGGGCACCATTTGGGAAATGGCGAAATCGTTGGGTGCGGCGCTCGCAACGCCGCCGCCCGATGCGAGCGCCGCAAGGGGAAAATTTGAGTCCGCCGAGAGCCGCCGATTCAGTAAAAAGAAGTTCGAGCCGACTTTTTTTGCCATCATTGATAAATCATGGCAATTATTTTTTGCGCGCGCGATTTTTTGCGCCTGCAAGGCGCAATTTACGAATTCTCTCATAGGTTCGAGCCAAACAGTTCCGTTTTTAGAAATCTGTGATTTTTTCTCCTCTAACTTTAGTTTTTCGTCAAACAACTCGTTCTTTTTTTGTTTGTAAATTTCCGGTTCAATAACTTGGTCGAGATAGCCGTCAAGAAGTCTATTCAGTTTTACTTCTGATTCCTGGATTTGTCCGTCCAGCTGTTTTTCCTCCATCTCGACAACCAGTTTGTCTTTTTCTTCGGCTTGGGTGATCCATTTTTCAAAATATGGTTCCCACCCCTCATGTAAGCCGCAATCACCAACAATTTTTCTTAATTGTATTTCTGTTTCGGATTCGGAAATATATTTTTGATTGCAGGGTTTTAATTTCTTCGTACAGCGATAATAGATAAAAGTTTGACCAGTACCGTTTTTGTATTTCTTTACGTGTTGCTCGGCTGTGATTGCGGCGCCGCATTCGCCGCAGGTCGCCAAACCTGCAAAGGCAAAATTGTGGCCTTTCTGTCTTGGTCTTTCTATTTTCTCAACTTGTTTTTGGACTTCATTAAAGAGCTTTTTGCTGATGAAAGTTTTATGAGTTCCTTGATAATATTCTCCGGCATATTTCAAAATGCCTAGATAAAATCTGTTTGAGAGCATATTTTTTACTTGCCCAACTTTTACAGGTTTTTCTCCTAGTCTTTTAATCCCAAACTTAAACATGAATTGAGAAACACCGGTAAAAGAAATATTTCCATCAGCAAAAAGCTGAAATGCTTTCTTTACAACTTTTGATTTTTCTTCATCAATATCAATTCCCCTCGTTTTGGGGTTATTGATGTATCCATACGGGGCTTTACTTGGCCAAACACCATTTCGAAGTTTTTGGCGATTTCCTCGTTTTACATTTTCGGAAAGATTGTCCACATAATATTTGGATTGGCCAAAGGCGATTGAAAGCATAAATTTTCCCTGTGGTGTGCTTTCAAACCAAAACGAGGGGAACTTCAAATCAAGGAGTTTGCCGGTGTCCAAAAGGTAAATTATTTTTCCGCCGTCAATTGAATTTCTGGCTAAACGATCCGGGTGCCACGATAAAATTCCGTTAGCTTCTCCTTTCTCTATTTTTTTAAGAACAGTTTCAAATTGCCCTCGTCCCGGAACTTTGGCGGTTTTGGCTTCCGTGATAAATTCTGAAACGGCCAGATTTTCTCTTTTGGCAAACTCCTTGAGTTCGGCTATTTGGGCTTCAATAGATAAAACCTGTTTGTCTTTTTCGTCAGTGGATTTTCGGCAGTAAGCGATGTATTTAATCATATTTTTGTTTCCTTAGTGTTTTTTAATTTTTGCGTTTTTCTTCATTCTTTTTTACGGCGGCTCTCGGCGGACTCAAATTTTCCCCTTGCGACGCTCACATCGGGCGGCGGCGTTGCGAGCGCCGCACCCAACGATTTCGCCATTTCCCAAATGGTGCTCGTTTTTGGAAAAATTCGAACTTATTTCAAAGAAAATTGTTAATGTGTTAGCTCGCCCCGCTTCGCGGGGCTCGCAACTGTCGCGCGGCGCCCCCACCCGCCGCGCTTCCGAAAAAGTCGGCTCGAACATCCCGCCAAAGGCGGAACAGAGAAAAACACAAAAATTTTAAAGAACTTTATTAAATTCAAATGACCGCCCCGGTTGTAGTCAGTTCCTTGCGGTTCTGCCCGAGACGGCCATCAAAAAATCGCAAGGTTATCACTGACTACACTTACACTATACAAATTTTTCAAAAATAAAACAATACCAATCGACCTTCTCAAAATCGGCGGAAAAAGGTATAATTAAACCAGATTTATACAAACTAAAATATTAGAAATCTCGGCAAGTAAATTTATGACTAATCCTTATAAATATGGCAGTATAGAAGCAAAAAGTTACGAACAGCAAAGAACAGCATACACTGATGTGGTTGACTTTTTTCTTCGTCATATAAAGAGCAATAATTTTTTAGATGCCGGTTGTGGCACCGGAAACGATTTGTTGGAGATTTTTAAAAGAAGTGGATTAAAAGGATATGGTTGTGATAAATCTGAAGAGATGTTAGCTAGCGCACGAAGAAGAAATTGTGCTACAGAAATTCGAGTTGCGGATTTAGACCAAGAATTTCCGTTTGATAAGATATTTGATTGCATTTATCTTCATGACGTACTGCATCATTTAAAACGCCCAGAAATTTTTATTGCAAATTCCTATCGACATTTAGTGGGTGGGGGTATTTTACTGATAGGAACTGAAACAGAAGATGATTTGCGAGTTAAATTTACATCAGTTTATTTCCCTGGAGCATTAAAAATTGATTTAGCAAGATACCACCCCCTTGGGAAAATAGAATCAGCAACAAGGACAGCCGGCTTCAGCAAGTTTGAAACAGAAACTTTATCTGATCCGGTTGTAATGAATGAAGCAATAATGAATCAAGTAAGGGCAAAATCTCACTCTATATTGGGGCTAATAGATGAAAAAAGCTTTCAGCAAGGGCTTGCCAGACTTGAAGAAGATTTTTCCGCAGGGAAATTAACAGAAATGCCTTGGCAATACACATTAATAACGGCGGTTAAATAAAATATGTCTAAAAATGTAGCTCTATCAGATATAATCCTTGAAATTCATGTACCTGACTTCAATATCGTAAAGGATTTTTATGGTAAATTGGGTTTTGAAAAAGTGTGGGAATATCCAACCAAAGAACAATCAGGTTACCTTGTAATGAAACGACACAACAGTATACTTGCTTTCTTTTGCGGGAACGAAGAAGTTTACAACCATTCTTTTTTCAAACGTTTTCCAAAAACCACACCAAGAGGATACGGAGTGGAAGTTTGTATCTATATTTCAGATCAAGATATTGATACTTATTACAAACACGTTCTAGAAACAGTTGGGGAAAAATACATAATTACTCCACTAGAGATAAAACCTTGGGGAAGCAAAGATTTTCGAATGGTTGATCCGTTTGGATATTACCTTTGTGTAAGAGAATCTGGTAATATAATGCATAAGTAATTTTGGGAGTTTCCGTGTCCGCGCATGAGCGGGTGGGGCAAGGACACTATAAATCTTTCCTTGCTCGAACGAAGTGAGAGAAAAAATCGCGCGCGAAAAAAATAACGGAAGCGCGGCGGGTGGGGGCGCCGCGCGACAGTTGCGAGCCCCGCGAAGCGGGGCGAGCTAACACATTAACAATTTTCTTTGAAATAAGTTCGAATTTTTCCAAAAACGAGCACAAAAAACCTCATAAATTTAATAAAAACTTGGGCTTCACAAATTACAGTTATCATTTTATTAAGGATTTATGAAAAAGACTTTGGATCAATATCAAAAGGAGGTTGCAGAAATAATAAAAAAGTTTAACTTTAATTGGTCAGCCCATGTTCAATTTATCCATCTGGTTGAAGAAGTGGGAGAGCTTGGAGAAGCTTTAACCGTTAAACAAGGCGATAGAAAAGGTGGAAGTGGTAAAAAAGCTTTAGCTGATCATGGAGACATTGAAGAAGAAATCGGTGATATTTTGTTTTCTTTGATTGATTTAGCTAATCGATACAACTTAAGTTTAGATAAAATAATAGAAGATACATTTAGAATATATCAAAAAAAGTTGTTGTTAAAAAAATGAAAATCATAATTTGCGGTTCTTTATCAGCGAGTAAGGAAATTATTAGTACTAAAAAGATTTTGGAACAAGCAGGTCATGTTGTTGAGATACCTGAGGGAGTTAAAAGAGAAAATCTAAGACCAACCAATACAACAACTTCATCAGAAAAAGCAGATACTAAAATCCAGCACGATTTGCTTCGTGGATATTTTAAAAAAATAAAAAATCATGATATTGTTTTGGTTGTTAATCCTGAAAAAAAAGGAGTTAAAGGTTATGTTGGAGGAAATACCTTGATTGAAATGGCATTTGCACATGTGTTAAATAAAAAACTTTATTGTTTATATCATTTACCGGAATTATCTTATACCACCGAAATTATGGCAACGCAACCGATTATTTTGTATGGGAAATTAGATATTTTTACAAAATAATTATGAAAAAAAGATTACATGAACTAGGTCAATTAATTGTTGCCTGTGAAGTATATATTGTTCACGAGGGAAAAGTACTTATGCATAAACGGGCAGAAAATAAGGAGAAGTTTCCTGGATTTTGGATCGGACCAGGCGGTCATGTTGATGAGGAAGAAGATGTTTTATCGACAGCCATTCGTGAAGTTAAGGAAGAGACAGGAGTTGATATTGGTGAAAAAAATATAAAGCTCAAGTTTTTAGCCTTTCATCATCACAGTGATCGCGGCGAAGTATGGATGGAATATTTATTTAGAGCAGTTATTCCCAAATCTCAAAAAGTTATCTCATCTAAAGAAGGCAAATCTCAATGGATCGATGTTGATAAAATGTTAAAAATGAAAAACGTTTTTCCGCCTTCTAAATATTATTTTAATCACATTTTAAATGATAAACCAGGAATTATTTATAACTTTAGTCAATGGAACGATGCTCATTTAGTTAAAGTTATTAGTGAAAGAGTAGGAAAATGAAAAAGATTCCATTTATTCAAAAAATAAAACAACCTTGTTTCAATATTTTTAACTTTTTGAACATTCATACGCGTATTTTAAGAAATGTCTATAAACTTTACAACTCTCCACTTATTATGACATTTAATAGTATTCTTGTCTACGGTTTATAAATAACAATCATTAGTAGTTAGGTTTTAGTAGTAAGGAGTTAGGATAGATATAACCAAAGAAAATTAAAATTAAATCACAACTTCTTTTTCAAAACACTAAACGCTCGGTCAACGTCTTTATCTTGAAAGATGATAGTAAATTCAGTATAGGTGGAAACCACTTCGATTATATTGATCTTTTCCCATGCAAGATATTTTAATATTTCAAAATACGATCCAGAGGTTGTCACTGTTTCTCTCGTCAGTTTAATCGTGATGGCTGAAAGATTTTCAAAACTTGCAATTATATTTTCTTTATGAATTATTTTATATAACTGCGCTTTTAAAGATTGTCCTGTGATAATAGTTGTTTCAACAACTCCTTGTGTGATTGTAAAAAATAAACCTTTTTCATTAGCTAACCTATGAAGTTTTGCCAACTGATCTCCCCTTTCCAGATTTTTTGAATTAACAGTGACCTCCATCAGTTGAGATCGAACCATCAAATCAGGGTTTTTAAAGGGTAGCGTCGGTTTTTTACTTATTGTACTTATTTTTATCCGTTTCAACGCCATAACAATTGCTCCTAACTGAACGGCTTTATATAGCTTTTCTTCTATCTCCAATCTAATTTTTCGCGCCAAAGAAGAATGATTAATTAATCCGTCGTTAATCATGTCAATTAAAAAAGGTTGCTTTTGAATAATTTCTTCAACTACTTGGGGAATGGTTATCATATATTAAATAAGTTTGTCATTCTGGCACCACTTCCAATTGTCCAGAATCAATCTTCGATTCTCGGTGCGTCCCGCTAAGCGGGACTTACCAGAATGACTTCAAATATGTTTGAATTTTAACATTTCATATGCTTTTTGTCAAAAAAGTTTAAAAATTTGAATAACGAAAGACAGTAGGCTATAGTAGTAAACTTATTATGGAAACAACATCATATCGTTTTTATACACAAAATCACGGGCATCCAATTGATTTTAGATTGGTTGATCGAGGAATTACCCGCGAATCAAGTCGGGTATTGCAAGTAACTACTGCCGATTTGGCAGCGAGTTTTACCAACGCTATGTCTGCCGTGGTTGGACGAAACCACCATCAACCAGGAGAAATGGTTGAAGCATTAGGACATGTGCGTTTTTCCCCTTTACTCGACCCACTTCTTAAGAACAAACTCGACCTACAAGATTGTCCGGAGATATGGGAAATGGGAACAGGTTTTATGGATCCGGAAACGTTTCGGGGAAAAGGACTTTATGGACCACTCCGAAATGAACTGTTAAAAATGTATATTGATAAAATCAGAGGAGGAGAGGTGATGATTATGGGAACAACCAAAACCAAAGCAGTTCTAAGAGTCTTAAAAGATGCGATGGCAATGGACATTGGCGCTTTTTATACTAATCCCCTTTCTCTTCCGTTTATTTCCGCATTTACCTGCGTGTATCATGGAAGTTTTGGACAAGGTTTTCAAAACGGAACCGACGCCTGTCCAAAGCGCGTCAACCAAACCTCTGCCCCAATTAAAACTTTTTTCAACGCGCAAGATCAACAACCGATTGATCGGATAATTCCAAACGAAAGAAGGCTTATCCCCTGTTATTTTTATGCCTATGGCAATCCGGAAACAGCACAAAAAATAGACGGAATTTTAAAAGGTCAATTTGGTACACCGGACAATCTGGTGACGCAATTAAGACAACCGGATATTAATTATTACCAGGAACCAATTAAATAATCATGGAAATCACTAATTTATTTATCAAACTTGTTAAAATCGATTCTCCAAGCGGTTTTGAAGATGAGATCTCAAAATATATTGTTCAATTTCTCAAAGCGCTTAAAATAAAAACTGCAATTGATCGTTTTGGGAATGTTTATTGTCGTGTCGGTAAGAAAAAAACCAAACCAATCTTTTTTTCCGCTCATTTGGATACAGTTGAACCCGGACGCAATATTAAACCAATAATTAAAAACAGTTTTGTGCAATCTGATCAAACAACAATACTAGGCGCAGACAATAAAATTGCTGTTGCAACAGTTTTATATACTGCTCAGCAAATAATAAAAAACCATATTGCTCACCGTAATTTTGAAGTTATTTTCACCCGATCTGAGGAGATAGGCAACTATGGAGCAGTTAATTTCAATACAAAGTTACTCAAATCAGATTATGGTTATTGTTTTGATAGTAGTTCCCCAATTGGAACAATTATAACTGCATCTCCATTTTACGAACGCTTTAATATTAATATAATTAGACAATCTGCTCATACTTCATTACCAAACAAAGCAAATAATGTAATTTTTCCATTAATCAAATTTATCAATAAAATATCTTTGGGAAGGCTTAATAAAGATACAGTTGCCAATATTGGCGTGATCAACCTAGGTTCGGTTCGCAATACAATTCCCGGAAATGCTTTTATCCAAGGAGAAATTCGTTCGTTTATTGAAAAAAAAATAACGACGTATAAAGAACAGTTAATTAAAAAACTGGAAAAATCTACAAAAAAATATGGCGTTAAGTTTACTCAAAATTTTGTCCAAGAAAATACCGGTTATCTTCATAAAGATCAAGTATCTGAACAGTTGATTAATAATCTGAAAGTAATCTTCAATTGCATGAATGTTGTTCCTATTGCTCAGTCATCTTGGGGTGTTTCCGACGCTAATATTTTTAACCAATGCGGCAAAAAATGTATTAATCTTGGAAATGGTAGTGAGTTCACTCATTCGGTTAAAGAACGCATTAGTATTAAATCGATTCTTAATTTACAGAAACTCATGTTAAAATTAATAATATGACCACTTCGGATAACATTCGTGAAGAACGTTTGAAAAAATTGGAGAAAATTCGCGCACTGGGAATTAATCCCTACCCGGCGAATTTTGATAAAAAACAATCCATTGCTCAAACAAGGGAAATGGAAGGAAAGGTTGTTAAAACCGCCGGAAGAATTCTTTCTTTTCGAACTCACGGAAACATTGCTTTTGCTGATCTAAAGGATGAAACCGGAAAAATCCAATTATTTTTCAAAAAAACCGAACTTGGTGATGAAAGCTATAAAAATCTAATGCTTTTAGATATTGGCGATTATGTTGGTGTTGAGGGAACGGTTACAAAAACAATTGCCGGCGAACTTTCAATTATTCCAACAAGCTATACGCTTTTATCAAAATC
>Ga0210017_1000334_pt1 | contig 38794 bp, 37 predicted proteins | sample CryGeyCG2014_020_FD_183966 | JGI IMG/M metagenome (GOLD analysis project Ga0210017, IMG submission 183966) | Groundwater microbial communities from aquifer - Crystal Geyser CG08_land_8/20/14_0.20 (SPAdes) (version 2) | ecosystem: Environmental > Aquatic > Deep subsurface > Groundwater | place... | reverse complement strand
CCATAGTTATTGTTGAAGTAAAAGAAAATTTATTTGGGTACATTTTCCAAAACTCTAAACATTTTTCCTTGTTAAAAATTCTTAAACCTGAGTTTAGGTCTGGTATCTTTTTTCTTACAAGAAAACCTGCAAACTTATTTAAAAACCATTTTGGGATTATCCTAACTAAGGGAATATTAAGATTCTTACTACTTCTGGCTCCAACAACCATGTCATATGTGCCTATATACTTAACTAATGATTGTATGCTCTCTGGGGAGTAAGTTCCATCTGCATCTATAATTAAGATCCAATCCCCATCTGCTTCTTCTATACCTCTTTTTAATGAAGCACCATATCCTCTGTTTGGCTTATTATGTAAAACTTTTATTCCATCTATTTTATCAAGAATTTCTCCACTTTTATCTTTAGAGCAATCATCTATAGTTATAATCTCATAGCTATACCCTTTAATATGATTTATTATTTTTTTGATAGAGTCTATAGTTTCTTTTACAGCTTTCTCTTCATTGTAAACAGGGATAACTATGGATATTCTTTGTACCATTCTATTCACTGAATAGTAAGTTATTTAAATAAGTTTCTATGAGGCTAAAGCAAGGGGTTATATAAAGAATGAAAAAAGAATATATCTTTTTAATAATAATTTTATTATGCACTTTTCTCATAAGAATTTATAATGCAAATGAGCTTAGTGGCGGTGATGACAGCCAGTTCGCACAATTAGCAACATTTGCAATTCAATCACCAGAAAAAATAATATACCCTTCACAACCAAATGAGCCAATGTCTTGGGGGAGTATATATTATACAAGACCATTTGCAGTAATGCCATTGGTAATATCAATATTTATTTTTGGCTATAATAAGTATGCTATACTAATGCCAACTTTAATATTTAGCGTGCTTTCAGTGCTTTTGCTTTATCTAATAGTAAAAAAACAGTTCAACACAAAAACAGCTTTCATTGCATCTATTCTTTTTGCTTTCTCCCCCTTTCATATAGCATTTACAAGAAATGGTTTTCTCCATGGAGCACTAATATTTTACTGCTTGTTAGCAACATTCCTAATAATAAAGGCAATAGATGAAAAAAAGAATTTATTTATTTACCTTGCAGCTTTTGTCTGCCTGATAAATGCATGGACAACAGATTTCAGGGGGCTTATCCCAATATTTGCCTTGGTTCCATACCTGTATTTCAGAAAAATAAGCAAAGAGCAGCTTAAGCATATTATATTTGCAGTGTTTATTATATTATTACTATACTTTATTTATATGCTAATACCCTTAATATTCTTTAAAAATTCAAAATTCATTGAGGCATTTGTATACATGTTTATTTATGCCCTTCCGGGCCATGGAATAACAACTTCAACTATGTCAGTAATAGGTTCTGCAAAAACAATGCTCAACTATCTTGTTATGACTCCTTTTATGGGCCTTATCTTTATTCCAGTATTATTTGGCTTTTTATATTCACTAAAAAACATAAAAAAGCCAAAATATGCATTATGGCTGTTCTGGTTTTTGTCAATCATCATATTCTATATTCACGGGAAGCCTTATGTTGAAAGGCAGGTTGTAATTGTTCCTGCATTTGCTGTTCTGGCATCAATAGGCATAACACATTCTTTGGATTTTTTTGTTAAAGAGAAGAAAGGCCTTGCATTTGCATCTTTAATTGCATTAACCATTTCATGGATTGTTTTGCTGGCAGCAAGGTTCCCAATAACATATGCATCTGAATATATGTCCATAACAAAAACAAACTATTTTTTATCATTGATTTTTGGCTTCTTAAACAACTATTATATCTGGATAATAATTTTCATACTACTCTTAACAATGCTTATTTCTCATTTCTATTTTAGGAATATTAATATTAAAAGACAAAAGAATGTTCTTTCAATTATAGTCATAATATATTTACTACTAAATGTTTCTGTTGCATCTGCATTGGTTATTGGAGGATTTGGGATCTATAAAAGGCCTAATGAAGTTAAAGTTATTGCAGATTACATAAATGAAAACCTTGGCAATGAAAAATATGCCTGTGTTGCAGGAGTGCATGACAAATCATTTATTTTCTACACACAGAAAGTTTGTGCATCATGGCTTTTAGTTAATGTAAGCTGGATACAAGAGCAGGTGGAAAATAATAACCTAAAATATTTTGTTTTAAATCTTTATTTGTATGACGGCTATACACCTGGCTTTGGAAGGATTGACCAAAGCGGGGTTTTTGATAACACCAGCTGCACACAACCCAGTGAGTGGCACTGCAATGAGCCTGAAAAATACAACTGGCTTATGGAAAATACTGTTGATATAACATACAAGACTGGCCTAAAGCCAGATAACCCTTATTTCAGGCTTTATGAGTATATTAAATAAATGCTTGCCAGTAAATATAAAAGCTTTTATATAATCTAATAAAACTTTACTTTGGGGGTAAGATGAACATACTAATAACAGGCGGTGCAGGTTTCATAGGGTCTCACTTGTGTGAATTCCTTTTGAACAATGGCAATAAAATAACCTGCTTGGATAATTTCTTTACAGGTCGCATAAAAAATATAAAACATTTGGAGGATAACCCTAATTTTAAGGTAATTTCACATGATATAACCCGGCCATTAAGAAAAGTCATCAAAGAGCATATTGACCAGATATATAATCTTGCATGCCCTGCTTCTCCAGTCCATTACCAGTTTGACCCGATAGACACTATTAAGGCAAACACTCTCGGCGTAATAAATGTGCTTGAGTTTGCAAGGCTTAATGGCTCAAGGGTTTTGCAGGCCTCAACCTCAGAAATATATGGAGACCCAGAACAGCATCCTCAAAAAGAAACCTACAGAGGAAACGTAAATACCCTCGGCCCACGTGCCTGTTACGACGAAGGGAAGAGAGTTGCTGAAACATTGTTCATGGATTATCATAGGAAGTATAATTTAGATATAAGGATTGTAAGGATATTCAATACTTACGGCCCAAGAATGGCTGAAAATGATGGCAGGGTAATATCTAATTTTATTGTTCAGGCTTTAAAAAACAAAAATATAACTATTTTCGGAGATGGCTCCCAGACAAGAAGCTTCTGCTATGTTAAAGATCTTGTTGAAGGATTATATAAAATGATGAACCAGGATTATATAGGCCCAATCAACCTTGGCAATACAAACGAAACAACAATAATTGAAATTGCCAAGAAAATAACCAACTACACAAAAAGCTCTTCAAAAATTATCTTTAATTCATTGCCAGAGGATGACCCCAAGCAAAGGAAGCCGGATATCTCCTTAGCAAAAGAAAAGCTTAGCTGGGAACCAAAAGTCAGCTTTGAAGAAGGCATAAAAAAGACAATAGAATATTTTAAGTCATCTCTTTCTTAAATCAATGAAAAACTATAAATTATAGTAAGTTTCGAAAATTATCGAAACATTTATAAGTAAAGACATATTTTATCGAAATATGAAGAAAACAGAAATAATCTATCGGGAGATATTGTTTGATACAATTGAAAGCAAAAAAAATAGATTTACCCAGCTTGAGCTGTCTAAAAGGCTAAATGTTTCTCTAAGCACTGTTAACAATGCATTAAGGCCGCTTGATAAAATAGGAGGAATAAGCATTGAAAAAAGATTTTTTAGTATAAGAGACATTGAGAAAATACTAGTCTTTTGGGCAACCAAGAGGAATCTTGATAAAGATATTATTTATAAAACAAATATTAATTTATCAATCCAGGATATTGAAAAAAATCTGCCGTCAAAAATTGTTTACACAGCTTACTCTGCATATAAATTTAGGTTTGATGATGTGCCTGCAGATTATAGCGAGGTTATTGTTTACTCAAATAACCCTGATGAAATTAAATCAAGGTTCCCTTTTAAAAAAGGGCATGCAAATTTAGTTGTACTCAATCAAGATAAAGAAATGAGCAGGTTAGCAAAGAATAATATTGCGCCATCAGCACAGATATATGTTGATTTATGGAACCTTGGAACTTGGTATTCAAAAGAATTTTTAAAGGCATTAGAGCAAAGGATTTTAAGCAGGTGAAAAAATGGAGTTTTGGCCGGAATTATTAACAAAGGCAAGCTGGGAAAGGTTGGTTTTGCTTAAAAAAGAATTTGAGTTTATACTGATAGGTGGCTGGGCAGCTTACCTTCACACTGGCTTGCATAAGTCAAAAGATATTGATATAATTGTTGATTACACTACATTAAAAAAACTGGAACAAAAATATGATTTGGTTAAAAATAGCAGGCTTAAAAAATATGAAATAAAATCTGGAAAATTTGACATTGATATTTATGTTCCATATTTTTCAGATTTAGCAATTCCTTTAGATGATTTAAGCAACCAGACGATTATGATAAAAGGCATTCAGACTTTAAGAGCAGAGCCGCTTCTGATATTAAAACAGGGTGCTGAGGTTGACAGGAGAAACAGCATTAAAGGTGAGAAGGATGCAATAGATATTATCACCATTATATTGCATTCAGATATTAATTGGAAAATATACGCAAAACTGCTTAAGAAATACAAGAAAGAAAAGTTCAAAGATGAACTTACATTTGTCATAAACAATTTTTCAGACAAGAACATTCATTATTTAAGGATTGATTTTAATGAATTCAAGAAATGGAAAAAGAAAATTATTCAATTACTAAAAAACATTTAAGTCATCTCTTTCTTAAATACCACCAAACTATTGAAGGAAACCTCCCAATATATTTCTTTCTCGTTTCCTCATAAATATCCAGCAAAAGATGGATTACAACACCAATAAGAACAAAAAAGACTAATTTAAAAGATAAAGATAATATTAACAAAACAAGCAAAAATTCTACTGTATGAAAAAACAAGAGAAATGACTTTTCTTCATTAAAAAAATAATTATGTGCCTTAACTATATCAAAAGATTTGAACTTAAAAATATAAAGAATGTAATGGTCAACATCCAATAAAATATTTGTAAAAAATATTATCAGAACATTAATGCCATAAATAGGATAGAGGGCTGATGATACTATCAAACCCATAAAAAAGTGATATAGTAAAAGCATTTTACTCAAAGTCTATCTCAGAGTTATCCCCAACATTAATCTTTTTAAAGGCATCTTTAATTAAGGCATCATCTCCAACAAGTGATTTGTTTAAGGCAGCATTTTCAATGACAGCATTCTCACCGACTATAGAATCCTTTACAATAGAATTTTTTATCACACAGCCAGATGCTATTGAAGCATTAGGCCCTATGATTGAGTTCTCTATTTTAACCTTATCTTCAATATAAACCGGGCCGATAATAACAGAGTTTGTTGTTTTTATCTCTTTGTTAAACCCATTTTTCAGGAGATAGCGGTTTGTGCTTAAGAGTGTTTCAGGCTTTCCGCAGTCAAGCCATTGATCAACCTCCAAGGCATTTAATCTTGCACCATTCTTTATCATCAGGCCGAGTGCATCAGCAAGCCTGAATTCGCCTTTTGATTTTAGTTTGCATTTTATTATCTCATCAAGGCAGTGGAACATCAAAGAGCTGTTTTTTATGTAATAAAGGCCTATAATGGCAAGGTTGGATATTGGCTCATCCGACTTTTCTATTATTTTTTCAATATGGTCATTTTTTAAAACAACAACACCAAAACGCCTTGGATCATCAACTTCCTGAACCCAGACAACACCGTCTGACTTAACATTTTTTATTTTGGATAGGTCTGTTTCAAAGATAGTATCAACAAACACAATAAGAACATCCTCTTTGACATATTCCTTTGCAAGATTTATAGCATAGCCGTCCCCTAAGAGTTCATCTTGTTTTATGTATCTTGCCTTATATTTATAGTTAGAATTTACATACTCCTTTATTTTTTCCTGCATGTCTCCTGTTATAAAAATGATTTCTTCGACATCCAATGGCTTTAGCTTGTCAATTATATGCCCTAAAACAGCTTTTCCGGCAACCCTTAGCAATGGCTTTGGTTTTGAGAATGTGTGCGGCCTTAATCTTGTTCCTTTTCCGGCTAATGGAATTATTACCTTCATTTTATCACCTATTTATAATTAATATTTAAACTTTGTTAAATTACCAGCAGATGCCCTCATAGTTCTTTGGCTTGTTATCATTATCAAATAAGTTTTTGCCGTCAATAACTAATTTGTCACCATAATTGATTCTCTTGAATTCAGGCCATTCTGTAAGTATTAAAACAATATCTGCATTATCAACAGCATCCTGCGCTGTTTTTTCATAGGTTAAGTGAGGAAAGATGCTTTTAACAAACGGCATTGCCATGGGGTCATAAATATGCAGTTTGGATTGCTCCAATAAAAGCTCTTTTATGATGCTTAAGGCAGGGCTCTCCCTTATATCATCTGTTCCTGCTTTGAATGTTAACCCTAGGATTGCAATCTTCCTTTCTTTAAGAGGTCCTGTGTTTTCCAGAATCTCCAGCAGCCTTAATGGCTGGTCATTATTAACATCAAGCACAGCCCTTAATAATCTTGTGCTGTAGCCAACTTCAGTTGCCTTAAAAACAAGCGCTGATACATCCTTTGGAAAGCAGGAGCCGCCAAAGCCGATCCCTGATCTCAAAAAGTGAGGTGATATCCTGTAGTCAAGGCCAATTCCCTTTGAAATGACATTTGTGTTAATATTAAGCCTCTTGCATATATTCCCAACCTCATTGATAAACGAAAGCTTTGTTGCCAGAAATGAATTAGAGGCATATTTTATCATCTCTGCTTCCTTGAAAGATGTTTCAAGAACAGGGCATTTAAAGTTTTTGTAAAGCTGCTTTATTGTTTTTAATGACCTTGGGTCAGAAGAGCCAATAACTATCCTGTCTGGATTAAAGAAATCCTCTAATGCAGAGCCCTCTCTTAAGAACTCAGGGCTCATGACAGCGCCAAAATGAATTCCATATTTTTTTCCTGAATTTTCTTCGATTAAAGGGATAACCATTTTTTCTGTTGTTTCAGGAACAACTGTGCTTTTGACAACAATAAGATGCGGCTTATTCTTGTTTTTTAATGCAGTTCCAATCTCCCTTGAAACAGTATCCAGCTGCTTGAAATATGTGTCGCCTTTTTTTCTTGAAGGTGTGCCAACGCATATAAAGGTTATCTGGGAATTTAATATTGCCTTGTTTAGGTCAGTTGTGGCCTCAAGGTTTTTTGGAATTAGCTGGTTGAGCAGTTCTTTAAGCCCTTTCTCATAGATTGGCGGCTCCTTGTTGTTGATTTTGTTAACTTTTTCTTGGTCAATATCAACGCAGATTACATTATGCCCTAAACTTGCAAGGCCTGCCCCTGTTATCAGGCCGACATAGCCTGCTCCTATTATGGAAATCTTGAATTTTTTTGGTTTTTTAATTAATTTACTTATTCTCATTGTTTTCCTCTTTTAACATTTATTTCTCCAGCTTTTCAAGCAGGTAATCATAATTTCTCAATGAAGAGCTTATTGCAGCCCTTAGCTGCGGCCTTAAATTATTGAATTCAGATTTTAAATAGTCCTCTAAACAATCCTTTTTAAATTCCACTGGCTGTATATTGCTAAACTCTTTTTCATTATCTGGAATCAGTTTGAAAGAATCCTCTATTTCCTGCTTTTTCATGTCAAGAAATACGAGGTGTGTGAGGCTAAAAGAACTTATTTCAAGCATGTCCATAAGCATGTATGGCTCACAAAGCTTAATCCTGCAGTTAAGGTCAAGAAAATGCCTCTTTGCACTACCAGCTAGTTTAAGGTTTCTTTTCCTAGTTCTTAAAAATTCTATCTCAAACTTATCTTTAACTGCTTTGTATATTGGTTTCTTTTTCAATGCCTCTTCATATAATTCCCTTTTAACAGCATAATCAAGTCCAAAGTCATTTATTGGATTTATTTTTCCTGCTGGAAGAAGATGGATTTGTCCAGAGCCTATTTCATTTAATCGGCTTTTCTCGCCAACCCAGATCAAATATTCTTTTCCATCTTTTGAAAGCGTTATTCCAGAGCATCCAAGCCATTTTGCGCAATCCTTTTCATTATTAATATTTTTCCTTGTTGCAACATGGCAGAAATATGTTGTGTGCTGAAGGTCTAATGAGAGTATTCCGTTATCAAAAGAATAGGTTGATAATCTAATGCCTGGCCCGTCAAACAAGCTTGGGTCATCTCTTGCTTTCTTCCTCATTTCATTTATTTTGGCCTTGCTTTCCTGGCTGTAACCATTATAGGGATGGGGATTATAATTTACATTTACGTCCTTTATTCTCTCAGCAAGAATCTTATAATTGCCTTTTTCATTAACTATCTTATTAAATGCCATTTCTGAATAAAACATAAAGATTCTTTAAATATCTTACCTTTATCCTACTTTATGCGATAAGTTTATATATTAGCTATGTTTGTACAAGATTATGAAGCAGAAAATTTCCATAACAATTGACAGGGAAATGCTTAAAAGAATAGATTCTGTTGTTGATAATGTCATTATAAGAAACAGGTCTCAGGCAATAGAGCATCTTGTGAATAATTCTTTGGGAGAGAACAGGACAGCTGTTATTTTATCAGGAGGTGATGAGAAAAGCATGAAAATATCTGATAAAGAGTATAGGATAACAGCAAAAATAGGCAAAAACACTCTTGTTGAAAAAGCAGTTAAAAACCTGAGGCAAAATAGCTTTAAGAATATTTTTATTATTGCAAGGTCAAATATCCTTACAAGCGTGTTTGACATACTGAAAGACGGCTCGTCATATGATGTTAAGATAAGCTATATTGAGGAAAAAGAATCAAGCGGGAGCGCAAGCTCATTAAGGCTTGTCAATGGAAAAATAAAAACAGCTTTTCTTGTTGTATTTGGTGATATTATATTTGACAAAATAAATATTGAGGAATTATGGAACCAGCATGTGAGGCAGAATGCAATTGCCACTTTGATGCTGACAAGCTCTCCAAAACCATCAAGCAAGGGAATTGTAAAGATAGAAGGCAATAAGATACTAAAGTTTGAGCAGAAGCCAAAGCATTCTGAAATTTATATCGGGTTTTCATCAATGTTTGCTGCAGAGCCAGAGATTTTAAGCTACAGGGGCAATAGTTTAGAGTATGATGTCTTCCCAAAGCTGGCTGAGAAAGGGCTTTTGGAAGGCCACCTGAGCTCTGAAAAAGAAATACATATCCACACCAAAGAAGACATTAAGAAGTACTGTTAAAAATACTTTTGATTTTCTCGGAAATTTTCACTGGACATCTGAAAATCTTTTCCGACGATAAACATTAGACACTGGACACTATGGCGTGAGACTTATATACCTTATTTTATTAGTAAGGAATAGAATGGTATTGAGAATCAAAAAGTTTATATATTCTGGTTATATACACTTATATAACATGGTAAAAGCAATCAAAAAGCAGGTTCTGCACTACCCACAATTAGACACAGTTCTGATGGTAGAGGAATTTATAAGAAAGCGCGGAGGAGAGTTCAAAAAAAGAAGCTTATGGGAGAATCTTCCAAAGAAAATGATGTATCAAACCTTTTGTGTTATTTTTAATTACCTTTCAGAATCCAATAAAATAGCTGTTGACAGAGAGGGAAAAATCTGCTGGATATGGGACCCAGAAGGTGTAAGAAAATACTTAGCAAGACCAGAACTCTTCTGGAGAAAATGAAATCTAAAGTTGTTTTTGGAAACAGTAAATTAAGGAACTCCTTTAATAAACTAAAAAAGTCAAAAACAGAAGATAAAAAGCTATATGAATGGCTGGTAAGAGCATTTGAGGATTTGGAAAATGATTCCTTCTGTGGGATTCAGGTTCCTAAAAAGCTTATTCCAAAAGAGTATGAGAAAAGATTTGAAAAAATAGATAATTTATGGAAATACAATCTTCCTAATGCCTGGAGATTAATTTACACAGTAAAAAGCAATGAAATTATTGTTCTTTCTATTGTTTTGGAGTGGATGGATCATAAAAAATATGAGAAAAAGTTTAATTATTAATTTTCGCAGATTAGCAAACCTCGCTTCAGAAAGCAGGCATTAAGGCATTTGCTTAAAAACCTCAACATTTCTTGATTATATAATTCTTTTAACCTATTAAATAAGTGTTAGTTTCAATTAGCGGGCTCGCTTAGAAAACCTTATCTAGTAAAGTATATAATAATATATATTTTGCAGCTATAAAACCTCCTGTAAAAACATATAATCCGACTTTATTTTCTGGATTAATTTCACTTTCTAATTTAGCCTTTTCAATCACAATTTTATCTCCAAAATATGGAACCATAATTTTCCCAAACCATTTTAAAAAAAATCTTGCAGAATCAGAATCAGATAAGGATCCTTCATCTATTATAGTTCCATCTTCGGAAAACTTAATAGGACATTTCTCTGAGAGATCCTTCCCCATTATTCTTTTTCTAAAATCATTTATTCTATATTCTAAATCTTTCCCCATTATTATTGTTGTGACTTTAAAGTTTATAAATCTTTTGCTCGCCCGCCAACTCTTCAGACGAAATTTGATCCCATCTGCCGAACTACTGCTAAACCAAACATTAGTTCTGAAAGCAGGCATTAAGGCATTTGCTTAAAAAATTCCAAAATCACTTGGGCCACATAAACTTTTTAATTCACTAATAGATGTTAAATACAATAAATGCCCGGAACTTAGAACAGAAGATTTATATAGTTTATTATAATCTTATAATATTATGGATGTAGGTAATGTTGTAAAAAAAGTATGGAAAGAAATTATACCTGAATTAAAAGTAGACAGAGATACTAAACAAGTTTACTTAAAAGAAAATCTTTTTTTTAGCAACATTATTGAAGCATATCATACTTTAAAAGGATATTCTGTAGAAAGAGTTTCTCATATCCCTCAATACAGTTCCGAGCATTAACTCCTCCTCTCCTTGCCCTTCGGGTTGCGGTGCTCGGTCACGTTGCACTTTCGCTTCGCTTGGGTGATTTAACAGGAATTCTGATGTTAAATCCAATAATAAAAAGCCTTTTAAATGTATACAAAATAATCAAGTTATGATAGAAACACACGCATTTGGTAATTTTGTTCCCCAGGATGCAAAATATTTGATTTTAGGTAGTTTTACAGCAAAACAAGCTGCCAAAGAAAATACAGCTTATGATGGCTCTTATGACTGGTTCTATGCAACAAAAAGAAATCAATTTTGGCCTATTCTAGAAGCTGTCTACGAACTAGAGCTAAATAACAAGCTTAGTAAACAAAAGTTATTTTCCGATCTTGGCATTGCTATGGCTGATATAATTCTTCAATGTGAAAGAAAGGAAGACAATAATCTGGATAATAATCTGGTGAATTTTGTTTACAATATAGATGAAATTGCGAAAATCTTAGATAAAAATCAAATTGAGAAAATATTTTTTTCTAGTCGTTTTGTAGAAAAAAAGTTTAAACAAATCTTTAAAGGTATAATTGACCGCTATCCCAATATACAACTTATTACTTTGCCATCTCCATCTCCCCGTTTTGCGCGGATGAGTAAAGAGCAAAAAATTATGAAGTATAAAGAATTACTCCCTAAACTTAATTGAATTTTTTTAAGAGATAGGTAGGCTTTTTATTACTTTTCCATTCCTCGGGCTTCGCCCTGCGTTATGCTTTGCACTCTAAATTCCAGAATGAAACTAAGCCTCTGCAAGTTTTTGTTTTGATTTTTAGAAAATAGTTTAAAATAAAGGTATATTATATACATTTGTATGTCTATCTATGTATATCTATATATTATAATATATATACTAAATAACAGAAAGTGTTATATATTAATATACTTAGTAAGTAAGTAGAGGAGACTTACTGAGTGTAAAAGAGGCTATGCCTAATCCCAACCAAGAAATTGGTGTTTATCGGTTGCTCTCGATAAATCTCCTCAATTTTTCTAATTTTTTAAAAAAACAATCATAATATAATGATTTATTGGAATTTATAATTATGACTAAATCATAAAAAGATTTTTTTCTATGTATATTTTTCATCTTTTTAAAATTACGATTTATCCTTCTAGCAAAAGCATCAGCTTCGGATTTGTATTTGTTATTTCCAAGTTCTTCTCTTAATTCGGATAACGATTTCAAATGACCAAATACTAGTTCAGGGTGTAAACTACATATACAACTAAACACTTTTTCGATAGGTTTGATATCTGGACAAATTATTGCTCTTTTGAAAGGAATCAAATCTTCTAACAAAATTGAAATTAAACCTGCATGTAATTGAACATCAGTATACTTCTTCATTAGTTGATTTCTTAATGGGTCTGTTAATACAATGCCTTTTTTAAGTTGATTATCTTTCTTATTATTGGAATCAACACTAACCAATGCAATAGCAGTATAATTTTTTTGTTTATAATTATTTGACATGTCTATATGAAATATCATAAAAGCTCAAAAAAAGTATTTGTTTATAAATTTGATTATTATTTATTATATAAATTGACTTAAGTAATTACTTAACATTATAATATATTTGCAAAGCCTATAAATCCGTAAGTCTTTCAGAAACTCCGTAAAAATGCTTTATTTTAAGCTGCCAAAAACCAAAATCTTTATAAATAGGCTCCTACTCCTGTTATATGAGGACGGCCATAGTGGCTTGGAAATACCCGATCCCATCTCGAACTCGGAAGTCAAGCAGGCCTACGTTTTGAGGTGTACTGTTCTTATGAATGGGAAACTCAGAAAGCTGTCCCACTTTATATTTCTATTATAATCTTTCTTTTTTGCTTATTTTTTAAATTCCTGTTGATTCCCTTCTTTTATAATTTAAAAGTAGTAATAAAATAAAAAGATTTATAAACATAAACTAATTTTTTTGAGTTACTATGGAAAAAGCTGAACCTAAATCCTTAATAGAGAGGATAAACACAGAAAAAGCAGATATAATAGTAGCTAATAGATGCAATCCTAAATTTGGTAAAAGCCCAATAAGTAAGGAAGAAGAAAATAAAAGAATTGAAACAATTCTAAAGGACTTTTTTAAAGAAGACCTTTTATCATATGAGGTTGCATTAAGCAAAAAATCATATGCTAAGATGACTGAACCAATTATAAAAAAATACAGTTCATTATTGAATATACTTTTTGTTAAAAGGGACGATGAGTTTGATAAAGAAGCCATAAAGCCTCTTCAATCCATGACGAATGTAGGGTATGTTATGCCTGACTTAACAACAAAAGGGATGATAGAACACAGAAAAAGGTTAATAAAACATTCACTCTCATTTGGAGCAGGTCTTACGGTTGTTATGTCAATATTTGCTGGAGGACTATATGCAATAACACCAGAGTTGCAAGGTATTAGTTTAATTGAAGGGGCTAAATATGTTGCTATGGGTTTCCCAGCTTCTACTGGTTTATATTATTCTTTTAGTAGCTTAATGGAGATTCCTTCTATGAAAGTTGATATAAACAATATGAAGAGAGAGGCAAAAAAGGCTGATGAATATCTCAGAGAACAGTATAAACAGTATGTTAAATAATTGAGTTTATTGTATTTCTATTGTGATTTTGCTTTCTTTCTCATCTATTTCTTTTATTATCTTGTGGCCTTTCAGCTTCTCTTTAATCTCCTGCCAGGAATATTTCTCTCTGGCCTTTTTTAGCTCTGTGATTATGCTCTCTATTAGCTTATAATTAGTATATAGGAGTTCTGCCTTCTCATTGTTTGCCTTAACTGAGGCCTCCATTCTCTTAATCTGATTTTTCTGCTCATCAATTATCTTGTTCAATTTGTCAGCTTGCTTTTTATGGGCAATCTCTGATTCATCTGTCTTTTCTTCCTTAACCTGGCCTGTGAAATAACTATCCAAAGCTTCATTATAGCCCTTGAAATCTTTTTTTTCAAGTTCATTATACAGTTCCAGACTGAATGGAGTAATATTAACAAGTTCTTTTTTATCATAAACAGAGCAAGGCTTTATTTTCCCGCTGCACAGGTTTTTAATTGCTTTAACCAATTCATTTAAGCTATCCTCAGTTATTTTCTTTGGACTAATTTTCTTATCTATCCCTGCCAGCAAGCATGATTCCTCTGCATAAACCCCACCCAATCCAAGGTCAATTGCAAGGCATGTAACTAATGAGTCTTTTTCAGTACTTTTCAAAAGCTCTTTCAGCTCTGGTTTCTTTAAATCAAAAAAGTTTATTTCCCGCTTTGGAAAAGCATATTCAATCCCTCCCCTTATTGTCCGGTCTTTCCATTTTTTTGTTTCCAATGCAGAGATTATTATTCCATCTTCTTTGCATAAAACAATATTTCCCGGGCTGAAAAGCTCAATAAAGAGCTTATGCTTTTCCTTTTTCTCAAACAAAAGCTCGACAATCCTTTCACTTCCAAACTGCTTTATGGCAATTAATCTTGACTGCTCAAGATTTTTTCTTAACACCATGCAGAAGCCAGACGGATTTTCAGGGCTTTTCTCTTTATAGTCAGTAAGGTAGATATAGTCAGGAACAGAAATTCTCAATATTTTTTTGCCCTGACCAGTTATATGAAACTGCAGCAAAAGCATTTTTTTATCAGGATGATATATTTTGTCCAGCTTTGAATCTATTAAAGCATCTAATTCCTTAATAACATAACTTAACTCTAAAGCAGCAAGATTTTTCTTCATAAATTAGAAAAAAGATTAAGTATATTTAAATTTGTTGTAAAATTGAAATTGTTTCCTTATCAAGCAATTCATTTGCTTTTTTTCCAGTTGTATCAATTATCAGGATTGTGTGGCTTTTTTCAATTGCTTCATTAAGGCAGATGTCAAATATCTCTGAGTCAAGGTTTTCTCTTATTTTTGCCTTGCTGTACTTTCTTTTCTCAAGCCTTTTTTTGAGCTCTTTTAAATCACACTTTGTTAGTATGCACAAATTAATGTATTTTGCAGGCATGTAATGTGCCAAATGGGAATCAATAACCAGGTTTTGCTTTGACTTCTTAATAAAATCAATAAGAAATTTAGATAATTTTTCTGTATCAACAATTTCACACTTTTTTTTCCTGTCATATCCATCAGAAAGATTATTTTCTTTTATCAGTTTGTTTACATCAATATACTTATAATTCAGTTTTTTGGCCAGTGCTTTTGCAATTTCTGTTTTTCCTGTTCCTGGTGTTCCGCTGACTATTATTGTTTTCATTTTAATAAGGCCTTGCATTTGTTGTCAATACACTCACAAAATCCCTGGCCGCAGTCAAGTGTTCCTGGCTTGCATTCCATAGAGCACATCATGCCTTCACAAGTTGGGGCTTCTGAAGCTGGAACACAGCTATCAGAATGGCAACAGCTGGCTGGAACACAGTCTGAATCAGAAGAGCATTCTGCATCACCAGGCACATTAGCGCATCCACTAATAAAAACCATTGCAAAAACCAAAAACAATAGATATTTTCTCATTTTATATTAAACAACAACATAATATTTAAATAATTAACTATGCTTTTAACAATAATGCAAAAAGAGATAATATTAACAACAAAAGAGCATAATGAGCTGATTGATATAACAAAAGAGGTTGAAAAAATAGTTTCTGAGTCAAAAGTAAAACATGGCCTCTGCAATGTATTCACAATGCATGCAACAGCAGCCATACTGATAAATGAGAACTATGATATAAACATAAGAGAAGATATCATCAACACATTAAACAGGATAATACCAGAGCATAATAACTACAAGCATGACCAGATTGACAATAATGCAGCTTCGCATATAAAGGCTGCAATAATAGGCCCATCTGAAACAATACCAATAAAAGATGGAAAGCTTTTGTTGGGAACATGGCAACAAATTGCCTTTTGCGAGTTTGACGGCCCAAGAAGCAATAGAAAGGTTATTGTTAGTGTAAAATAATTTTTGGAAAGATTTATATTGCTCTGGTCAAAACAAAGCCAGATATGCCTAAGAAACCTGTTTTTCTTGATAAACTAAAAGAAAAAAAAGTTGTATTTATAATCTTAGCAATTTGTTTTCTCTATATTTTTCTTAAATCAATGATATACCTAAAGGGTCTTGTTTTTTTTGATGAGGGGGTTTATGTAGGCATGGCAAAATATTTTGCATCCGCAGGAAAAATTGGCTACTTTGAGTCAATTAGGCCCTTGGCACTTCCTCTTTTGATTATGCCCCTACAATTAATTCCCATAAATCCATTGATAACCGGGAGTTTGATTGGGCTGTTATTAACACTATGTTGCATTCCTGCTGTTTATTATTCAACAAATAAATGTTTTGGGAACAAGACAGCCTTATGGTCTGCTTTTCTTTTTTCTGTGAGTGTTTCAATTATTATGTTTGGCAGTTATATCCTGCCTGATGTGCCTGCATATGTGCTTGCATTGCTTGGAGCAGCTCTTGTAATAGAAAGAAAATATATTTTAGGAGGGATTACCGTTGGAATTGGATTCTTATTTAAGTTTCCTGTTTTTATTGTAATATTCCCGCTCTTAGCTTATATACTAATAAAAGAAAAAAAACCATTGCCTCTAATAAGATTTGGTTTGGGAGTTGCCATAAGTTCTCTTCCTTATTTTATTTTTAACATGTTTTATTATCAAGGAAGCATTTTAAGCCGCTTATTTAAACCCTTGATTGATGCTTCCAGGCTTATTGAAAACCCTACATGGGTTTATACAAAGGCAAGTCTGTGGATTTACCTAGCACAGATAATCATTACAGAGACAATAGCAGTATTATTACTGGTTTTTGCTTTAGTTAAGAATATAAAAAAACATAAAGAAAACATGATGGTTATATTGGCCTGCATGGCTTTGTTTCTTGCTTATTTTTCTTTCAGGGTACCACGCTATGATATGCGCTATGTGCTTCCTGTTGTAATATTCATCATGCCCATAGCAGGCTTGGGTGCAGCAGAATTTTTTAAATCAAAAAGAAAATATTTTGCTTTTTTTGTTATGCTTTTTATTTTTCCAGGGATTGTTTCCATATGTTTATTTGGGATTCTTAAAGAACCAGTAAAGCATGATCTTTTCATGAAACAGATAATAGAAGAATACAATGGTACTGTATTTGTTACAAATAATGGCATTCCACTACTTTACTCAAAATCAAAGGTTGAATTAATGCCCGGATCAAACCTGGGAAATACTTACTTAACTTACAGAGAGAATGATAATGCTGATTGGTTCATATTTCATCCTGATGGCTATCCATGCCCACCTGGAGATGATATATGCGAACTGAACTTTAAGAAGAAGACAGATATTATATTATCAAGGAACAACATATTGAATTGCGGTTATTTGAATGGAGCAAGGCTGATTATACTGACAAAAGACAAACCATATATTTCAAAGGAAGAATGCACTAAAAAGATAAACTACTACAATATAACCTCATCAGAAAGCAGTGTTTTTATAAGGATAAGCAGTGCAGGGTTTACGCTTGAAGGAGATGTTCAAAACAAGGATGCGCTTCTTGAGATAATCAATATCGCAGAGGATAAGAAAATACCTTTAATATTGGTATTGACCTCAAGCAGTATAAAGCCAAACAATGATGCAATAGATTTTATTAGGAGTATTCCGGAAGAAATAGAATTAGGGGTTTTACCCATTGAAAATATTGAGACAAATGTCTTCATAAATAACATATATAAGTGGACAGGCAGGAAAATAACAGCTATAGCCCCATTAGGAGATGACTGGAATAAGAAAGAAGTTAGTATTCCTTATGGAATTAACTGCTCTATTGTTGGTTCATGGGACCAGACAATTCTGCCAGTCAACAAAAAGGGAATAGATTTATTTGTGGTAAGTGATTGGCAAAGAAATGAGGTTTATGATTATGAAACCCTTAAGTCCTGGTATGATATACTATATGATTGTGAAGATGAGATAGGGATAGATATTCCTCTCTATCTTATGAGCAAGGATAATTTTATAAAAGTAAAGAGGTTCATTGATTATATAGGAATAAAGCAGGAAATTGGCTTGAGTGATGGTTAATATGGCTAAAATAAAAGATATTATAAAGTTGTTAAGGCCAAATCAATGGTATAAAAATTTACTTATTTTTATTGCCATTATTTTTTCAAAGAATCTCCTTAATTTATCTTATTTAAAGATAACTTTCCAAGGATTTGTTATGTTGATTATAATTTCTTCTGCAAATTACATATTTAATGACTTAGTTGATTTAAAAAAAGATATACTTAATCCTGAAAAGAAGGACAGACCAATTGCATCAGGAAAAATAAGTAAGAAACTTGCAATAATTTTATTTTTATCCTTCTTGGTTATTGGATTAATATCTGCATACAAAATTAGCCTTGATCTCTTTTATATTGTCTTAGGGATTGTCCTCATTTCAACATTATATACCCTCTTGTTAAAGAACATAGTATTTGCAGATTTACTTGCAATTTCTTCAAATTTTGTTTTAAGGGCTGTTTCTGGTGCAGTTATAATTGATGTGTTCATAAGCCCCTGGTTGGTTATAGGAATTTTCTTCTTTGCTCTTTTTCTGGTAACAGGAAAAAGATACAGTGAGTTGAACTATCTAAATAAAAATGCAACAAAGCACAGAATTGTCCTAAAAGATTATTCCAAAGATATAACCCTTTCTTTATTTAACATATTTATGGCATCATTGTTTATTGTATTTGCCTTGTATTCCTTTTCATCTGAACACAAGCTATTAATTTGGATAATTCCTTTATTTATGTATTTAATTTTGAGATATTATCAATTAATAATAAAAGATGGTGAGATAGCAAGAAATCCAGAAAAAGCAGTGAAGGACCCTTGTTTATTGATAGGTGGATTAATATTCATTATATTAAGCATAATATTAATAATGTTATGAAGATGATACCAAAAAAACTGAAGACACAAGTGGTAGAAGATATATCAGTATTTGGTGCTCTGCCTTTTTATTTGTTCTTGTCAATTTTTGTAATGCTGCTGGGGGAAATTAAGCTTTTTTTATGGTTGATTATTGGTTTATTCCTGGCATATGGAATCACAATACTAATAAGAGCATTCTACTATAAAGATAGGCCTACCAAGGAAAATTATAATGGCTTTATTGAAAAGATAAATACCTCATCTTTTCCGAGCTTACATAGCTTAAGAGTTACATTAATATTCTGCCTTTTTGGTTTTTACTATAAATCAGTATATTTAACTATATTGTTCTTTTTTATAATGCTATTGGTATTTTTCAGCCGTTATAACCTAAAGAAACATTTTAAGATAGATATTATCTTTGGATTTGTTTTAGGGGTGATTGAATCATTTATTATTGTTTTTTTATTTTAAAGCAAAAGCTTGCTGAATCAAAAGATATAAATATACATTAGTATAAAAAATAAAGGGGTGAATTCTTATGCAATGCGACCTCTGCGGTACTGAAACAGAAAACTTATTCAGGGCAGTAGTAGAAGGAACAGAGCTTAATGTGTGCAAAGATTGCGCTAAATATGGAAAAGTTGTTGAAAAAAAACCTGTTAGAGCAATAGAAGAAAAAGAAGAATATGCTAAAAAACCAGCTGAGCCGGAAAGAGAAATAATCCAGGTTATTGTTCCTGATTTTGCACAAATAATCAAAAACAAAAGAGAATTACTTGGGCTAAAGCAAAAGGATTTTGCAAAAAAAATCTCAGAAAAGGAGTCATTAGTTCATAACATAGAAACAGGCTCATTTGAGCCGAGCATAAGCCTTGCAACAAAACTAGAAAGATTTCTTAAGATAAAGCTGATTGAGGAGTATGAAGAAGGGCATCAAAAAGGCTCTAAAACAGAAGCAGATGGATTTACAATAGGTGATTTAGTAAAGGTAAAGAAATAAAGTTAATTATAACTATCGCAGTAATCAATATTTTCTTCGTATAAGGAGCATATTGTCTTAAGAATATTATCCTTTGATACAAGGTCTTCAAAAACATGACCCTCAATAACTAATGTAGGGTATTTTGTTATTCCATACTGGTTTTTCAGCATTTCAATCATTGGCTCATCAGCATATGTTGAGTCAAGTGCAAAAATAAGCAGCTTATCCTTAAACTCATTTTTTAAATAAGTTAAGATAAATGCCTGCTCTCCGCAATCAGGGCATTCCTTATCAGTAGAATAGAAGTAAAGTATGGTAACCAGGTCACGGTTGCATATTTTCTTTGTCCTCTGTGCCAGAAGCCAGTAATTAAGCTGTGCAAGGATATATTCTCTTTTGAGGGTATAAAGATCTTCTTTGTTTAGGTTGGCGTTTTGCTCATAATTTTCCAATCTCTCGCTTGTTTCAATCAGGCTTTTTACACTGCTTTCAAATGTCTTTGAAACAGCATCACAGTTTTTTTCCTGACTCAGCTGGTCAATATAAGCATACTGAAGCTGCAGGCTGCTGTAATCAAGTTTCTCTATTTTGTTCAATGACTGGATATACTGAACCCTCTTGCCCTCAATCACCAACCCAAGCATAAGCCCAAGGGTGAATATAAACAATGTAAGCAGAGCTGCGATAAAATACCTTTTTTTGTTAAGTTCCCTTACCATTTTTTAGCCTTTTTAAATATCAAATCCTTTGTTATTCCAAGCCATATTGCACCAAGCAGCAGGTAATAAAATAATATGAATGCAAGTAAAGGTGTTACTCCCTGGCTTGTAAGCCTTTGCTTTGTATATTTGTGGGCAAGAGTAAATACTGTTAGTGATAGTGTTATCATTACAACTATTATGATTATCTTATAATAATTGAAATCCAATAAATTGATGTTAATGCTGATATTGGCTATAAATGAAAATATGTCAAAATCAACAAGGCTCAGGTTATGCAAACCGGTAAACAAGGGCTTAAAAACATTATAAAAAAGCACAAGAACTATTATTGTCATAGCAATAAATCCGGCGCACAGCACCATTGGCATCTGCAGCATTCCAAAGTCACCATATTCTTTCTTAAACATCATTTTCCTGTAGTCCCAGACATTTAGGATTGAGCCTTTGTTCCATCTGTTTCTCTGGAAGTAAAAATCTTTCAGGTTTTTTGGTGAATAAGTGTGTACATCTACATCAAGCAGCTGTATTATTTTATATTGGTGTTTCTGCAGCCTGAATGCAATCTCCATGTCTTCTGTGTTATGGCCCTGCCTGAATCCGCCAAGCTTATCAATAATATCTTTCCTGTAAACGCCGAATGGCCCAGGCGTAACATGAACACAGTTAAGATAGCTCATCACTTTCTTATAGAAGAAGTTCACAACATATTCATAGCATTGTATTTTCTGCAAAATTCCCTTTGGATTTTTAATTTTGATTAACGGCAGGACAGCAGCCACATTATTATCAGTAAAATAAGGCAGCATTTTTTTAAGTGCAGCTTTCTCTGCAGAAGAGTCTGCGTCAAGGCATGTGAAAAACTCACCTTTTGCTATTTTTAATGCATTATTCAGGGCAACCCACTTGCCCTGGTTATCCTGGTTTATCAGCTTAATATCCTGCTCTTTGTGCACACCAATAAATTTTTCTATAATATCTCTTGTTGAGTCTGTTGAGCCGTCATTTATAATAATTACATCTAACTTATCTTTTGGGTAGTCAAGACCAACAATAGAATCAAGGGTTTCCAAAATAACATCTTCCTCATTATATGCAGGAACAATAACAGAGACAAATGGAAATTTTTTAAGACTTTTCTTTTTTTCTTCCTTGCTGTCTAAAAAAGTTATAAGCCAGAATATTGTGTAGAATAAGGTTATTATGTAAACAACTGGCAGGATTAAATTTACTAAATCCATCTTAAACCTCTTTGATTATTTCCCATATTTCTATGCCTTGGTTGTTGTATATATTATTAAATGTTTCGTTATTCCTGAACAAAAACAAGAGGCCCTGCTGCTCTTTTTCCCAGACCAGGCCATTTTTCATCTCATTGTCAATCCATATATAGTTTATATTGTATTTTTCCAAAAGGATTTTTGTATCCTTTAGGTTCCTTGAATAAAATATTTCCAGCGAGTCATTAAACCTTTCTTCTGCATAGGGATAGTATTCAAACATCTTGTCTGTTACAACAGGCCTTTCTGCAATATCAGCTATCCAAAATCCCTTTGAGTAGTGGGAAAAAACAACCTCATCCTGCCTTGAATAGTGCTTAAGCCAATCAAGGCTTTTTATTATTTCATTATCAGGCTGCATATTGCTAACCCTGTTTAAGTAGGATATTGCTGAGAATGCTAATCCGCAGATTATAAGCAGTATAGTAAGATTTTTTATTGTTTTGACCTGCCAGTTCATATCCCTTATTTTAATAAAAGCGTATCCTGCAAAGACAGAAAAAACAAATGTTAAGTATATAATAACATTTTTTGCATAAAAAGAGGATATGATCATAATTAAAAGCAGCAGGAAAATAAATAAATACTCTTTTTTCTTTTTCCACATCAAAAAAAATCCAGCAATTGCAAGAAAAATATTAAAAATGCCTATTCCTATTAAAGCTCCAAAGTCAGATATGGAATTCTGAAGTATATTTTCTGCAGGAAGAACATTTGTCTTTTGATGAAAGTAAAGCGGAAAACAGAGAACTGATATTATGAAGAATATAAACAAAAAGGCTGCGGCTTTTTTTGATTGAAAGGAAAACATTGGTTTTTTAGGTTTAAGGGGGCTTTCCTCTTTTTGTTTCTCCTCAATCAGATAGGCTAAAATCATAGTTATCGCCAATAAAGCATTGAACATGCCAAAGGGTATTGCTGCAGCAAAAGCAAGCAATGAAAAAACTGTAAGAAAAATATTCTTTTTGAAAAAAAGATATATGCCCAGCAAAGACAGAAAAACAGGAACAGAATTAGTGTTTGAAATTACAGATAAATAAATAAACGCAGGAGATATAACCAGTATTAATAAAATAACAAATCTCTGCATTATTTCTATTTTAAACTCTTTAAGAATTAAATAAAACATAAGAACAGAAAGCAGGCCTAATAAAAAAGGGATTATTTTGGATGCCAAATCAATGCCTATAAAATATCCTGCTGAAGCAAGTACAAGATGGTATGGATTAAAGACATAGTTTGGGTCTTGAATTAATGACTTCTGCTCGATTATCTGCCTTGCAATATTTGCATGATAGTATGATTCCTCTCCAATCATAATATTATCGTAGAATAAAAACCTAACTAGGTAGGGTATTAAAAGGACTATAACAGCTGCCAGTATTACATAAACTAATGTATTCTTTTCTGTCAGTTTCATTTTTCTTCCATCCTGCACAATGATTTGTATATCTTAACCTCTTTATCATAGACTAATTCAAAACATTTTTCATCTGTCCTGTAATTTAAATCAGCTATATTATAATAATTTATTGATCTCTTAGATAGGAGAATATACTTTATGTTATACTCATTCAATAAAGGTATTGCCTCTGTTTCATAAGAGGTTGTATATATTTTTTTTACATCCTCAAGGCGCTGCTCTGCATCTTTTATTAACAGGAAGTTTTTGTCAATGACATTTTTTCTTTCTGCAACAGCATTTACAATGTAGCCCTCATCAAGGCTTGCAAGAATAACATCTTTTTCATCACTGTTGTTTTTTAGCCATAAAAAGGAGTTTATTTCATTCTCTGATACTGCTTCTTTAATAACACTGTTTGTGTAACTAATAGTAGGAATAATTGAGTTAAAGATAAAAATCAGGAAAATTGCTGCAATAAAAATTCTCTTGTATTTTGAAAATTTTGTCTTGTCTATAAACAAAAGAGAATCAGAGTAAAACTTACTAAACAATAAAACGAAGATTACACCAAAGAAAATAAGGCCTGTCTTCAATGGTATAAGCTTAAACCACAGTAAAAAAAGCCCTGAAAGGGCAAATGCCATTAAAAGGTAAATCTTCCTGTTTTTCTTCTTAAAAATATATTTATAGATTAGATATATTCCTGAGATAATAGGTATTATTCCAATATAAAACAGCGCGTTCATTATGCTTAACTGTGAAAAGGATTGACTAAGCAGCTCTTTTGGTATGTTCTGCCAGATAACAAACTGGCCATGAACCAGAAATGCGTTTTTGTATATAATGAAATTAAGCCAAGTAACAAGAATTGTTGAAAATGTTATCAACTCTAGCTCTGACCTGCTTTGTTTCAGACGTTCTATTTTAATAAACAAAACATAAAGTAAAAAAGCCATGATTAATAAAAACGCAGATGCATGCATTAATGCAATTATCATAATAGAAACAACAAAATGGTTAATAAATTTTTCATCTTTGTTAACCTTTATCAGAAAATATATCAAAAAGAACATAAGCGGGATAACCAGCGAGAATACTGAAACACTGTTTACTGTTTCAGCAAAAAATATTGGGATAAAACCAGAAATAAATGATGAAAATAATGCTGCACCCTGGCTTTTGGTTATCTCCTTTGCAATAAGGTATATAATAAAAATAAGGCATGATGCAAATATATTGGGCAATAGCTTGCAAACAAGGTTTAAAGGCATGAAAAGGTTGAAAAAAGCCAGAATATACTGAAAAAATGGCTGGAAGAGAAAATTCCTGCCAGAGTAGCTTAAATCATCCTTAAACAATGGCAATCCTGTTTCTCTTATGTGTTCTACCTGCCTTATGTTAAAATAAGCATCCTCACTGAAGTAGGGTGTCTGAAAAGCAAAGTAAAGTCTTGTACCAAGCACTAGACTGAATATAAGGGCTAGCCATAGGTATTCCTTTTTAATCATTATGCCAAGAAGAAGATTATCTTATTTATATCTTAGGGTTTTATGTTAATTCGCGGCCAAGGTTTCCATATATATCCTCAACATAATTTACTGATTCGGTATTTCCCCTTCTTAAAAGCTCTTTTTTCATTTCTTTCCAATTAGAGTTCCAACCAATTTTGTTCAGAACATCTTTAGTATTTCCTGGACCATAATTATAGGCAACTAATTTTAGCCATAGTTCTGAGAATCCCTCCTCTCTTTCAAGAACTGCAAGATATCGGTCAGCTACTTTGGCATTAAAGTAAGGATCATTTTTAAGGTTGTCAACAATATCTTCTTCATAACCAATGTCACTGCCTCCATGAGACTCTTTATACTTTGAAATGCTGTATTCGCTAAACTCTGGATAATATTTTCTCATTACATCAAGAAATGCAGGATATCCTACTTGACATAAACCAACAAGGTCCCCTTTATTCATATTGGGATCAGTTCCAAATGTTGATTCTTGACCAGCTACAGCTGTAATGAGTGCCATTTCATCTATGCCTTCAACAACCTGTGCAGCTAAATCATAAATTGAATACTTTCTTCCATTAGAATAAACAAAATATTCCTGGGATTCTTTCATAAGATTACTTAATGATTTTGGGTAACCTCCAGAATCAAAATAATCATATGGGATAACCTTACCCATTATTGTCTTTTTCTTTTCCTCTTCTTCAATTCTGAAAAAAAGCTCCTTTATGTAATCTAATGCTTCTAAATCCGAAATGTCACTTACTTCAACTGCCCCTTCCCCTATTTTACCATTTATCATTATCCTAACAAGTTCTATAGGTTTGCCTTTTGATTCTTTTATTTCCTCCCTTATTTTCTCAACTTCTTTTTCAGATTTATAAAATGTAAATATTATATCCTCGTCATTATAATTAAATACTGCATTCTTGTTTAAGTCAATATATGATGATAATAGTTGTTGTCTTGATGTTGGCCTGCCAAGTTTGGCTATTCCATTTTCAAATTTAATAGCATATATCTTAACGCCTTCATTGTATTTTGTTATTTTGGCGTTGCCATTAATTTTCATTTTTTCATAATTTTCCTCATCAACATATGAAACACAATTTCCATTGCATATCTTATGGTATGCACCTATGCTCACAATTAATTCTGTCTCTTCATCAATATTATCTACTTTAAACTTCTCGTTATTTTCTGTGTTTATTTCAACACTGCTGTATGTTCCATAAAGCTTTATCTGCAAAGGACTAGTATCATAATCAACAGAAATCTCTGCTTTTGGGTTTATCACAACAGGAATCCCGTTTTCATATTTTATTTTTGTTCCATCACTTACTGATTTTATTCTGCTTTTGTCTGGACTTGTCAAAACAGCTCCCTCACTTAATGTAAACACTCCGTCCTTAAATTCAATGATTGCATAGCCTTTATCTGAAGAGAGGCCAAAAGTTTCACCATCAATTTCTATATTAGCAGGTTCCGAAGGCAATGAGGGAAAATCTACAGTTTCTCCTGCTCTTTGAATTGTTGTAGTTTTTGTAAAGGTTATTTTTGCAGAGCCATCCTCAACAATAATAGAATCAATGTAATCAATACAGTTTTCAATGTTTATGATTCCCTGCTTTGAGTTAATTTCCTTAACACCATAGCTTAAGAGCATATCATTGTGGAAAGTATAACTTCCTTTTGAACTTGCAACATCAAGATAACCCTCTGTTAGGCTTACACCTGTAATACTCTCTGTTGTTTCTTCATCAGTCTCAGACATAAAAATGTCTTCAGGTTTTATTATAAGGCCTTCTGAAGGGGTGGTTTTATCACCATTAGCATATATTTGGGTAGCAATAGTTATTACAAACATTAGTGAGAATATTAAGATTTTCAGTAATTTGCTTTTATTCATTTTTGTGGGTATTTTGTAAACATAAACTTAAAATTGAGCAAGAGTTTTATATTTTATGGTTATTTATTAGCATTCTTTTTTATATTGTTTACATAGTTAATCATTATTTCAATCTTTCTCTTAATTTTAGCATTAACCTTGTCAAGGGCATCATTATCTTTGACACCATATGATCTTTTATATTTTTTAAAGATATTCAATGCCTCATCTGTATACAGAAAATCCTCTAAATCATCCCAACCTCCTCCTCCATTATTTTTAAATTCAGTTAAGATATCTTTTGTTACAGTGGGGCCAGCATTATAAGCCATTAAGAGTATATCTTCTTCATTGCCTATATATTTATAATTAGACTTTACTTTTTCTTGTGAGAATCCGTATGCTGTCTTTAGTAAATTCATATAATCAAATCCAACTTTCAGATTAAGGAAAACATCGTCTTTTAAGGCTTTTCTTAATTCTTTAGGTGTGTAGGATAAGTATTTCTCGTATTTTTCTGTATTTCTGTTAATAACATCTCTAAGAGATATTGCAGATGCTTGTGTAAATCCAATACAGCCTCGTAGTTCTGCATCTTGACTCATTGAGGATTCTTGGTTTATCCATGCAAGAATAAGATTTTCACTCATCAGGTCTCTTCCCTCTGAAAGTATATATTGAATATTTTTGTATGAATCAGATTTTTTGATTTCACTACTAAGATTTTCAAGATCGTTTTGTTTTTCTTTTATTTCATAAGTAATACTAGGTGTAGATGTCTCTTCAGTATTAAGAAACTTGTTATCAATTGTTTCTTCTTGGGCAAGAACCACTGTACCTAAGATGGTAGCAGTCAGAAGGCCACCAACAACTGTGTATATGCCTTTCTTATCTTTGTTTATCATTTTATTTAACTGTATCCAAGGTGTTCACGCATCTTTGCAAGATAATTAGAGGTTATGCTCATCTTTCCTGGGATGTCATTATCATAAAGGTAATCATATGATTCAAGCAGTTCAACCACCTCGTCTGTTTTTAGGAAATTTTGAAGATTCTCATAACTACCTCCTCCCTTAGTGGCAAAACTATTAAGGACTATATTTGCTGCGGTATAACCAAGATTGTATCTTAAGAAAGCAACATCCCATTTATTTCCTTTATATTTGTATTCCTCTTCCACTTTTTCTTGGGACCACAGGCAATATGAAAGATAATCTGCACCAACATTCAGGTCAAGGGAGGGGTTGTTTTCAAGTAAATTTCTTAGTTGATATTCCTGAACAAGAAGCATGTTATCATTATTTTCGTTTATCATAACTCCATCTCCGTTAACTGGTGTATAATCACCAAGTTCAAAGTCTTCTCCTTTTTTTAGTAAACTTCCTTTTTCATCCCAGAAAAACTCATCATTTATGCTCACAATCAAGTTTCCTTCCTTATCAAAATACCCTTTATATTTTTCAGGATTTTCAATAAGCACCTGGTGAAATGCAATGCTTTCTGACTGTGTTGGTTGGTTGTTTTCTATATCATCTGTTACTTCCTGCTTTATGAGGGCTAGCATTATTGTAGTATCAATTTCATCATTTCTCTCAACAAGTTTTTCATCTACAAAAGAATAAAGGTTTGTTTGTTCTCCTTCAACATAAACTTTTTTGTTCTTTGCCGTGCTAATCAGTTCTTCAATGTTTTCCTTGCTAAAATATGTTTTTAATTCGTTTAGTATATCTAGTTGTTTTTCATTTGATATTATTAAATCTCCATGTATATAAACATTTGATATTCCATCTTTTGGTTTGACTTCAATATAATCTCCCTGGTCTCCAGATTTCAAAACATCAATCACTAAATCTCCATTGTTGTAGTTTATAACCATTTTCTTGCTGAATTCTATGTCATTAAGGTTGTTGAGTCCCTCCCTGTTAATCAAAAAGTTTCCATTTTCAAAGTTCATTATGTAAGCTATTTCATCATTGTAATATTTTGTTATTAATGCTGTCCCGTCAATCTTAAGTTTGTTGTAGTATTTTATTTCTCGAGTTTCAGGGATTTCTTGTTCCTCTTCTTTATATGATATGCAATTTTTTTCTTTACATTCATCGCTGTTATGGTAAAACCCAAGGTTAATATAAATATCACCTGGATCATCTGAGTGCATGAAAACAAGCTTTTCATTATCATCCTGTATCACTTCTATTATTGATTCCTTGCCTGCAAGAATTAATTCATAGTTAATTTTATCATTGTACTCAACAGCTGCATAGCCTGAAATTCTTATTTTTCCATCTTCCAATTTTATTTTTGTTCCGTCAGAAAGAATTGATATTGATTGGCCTTCTGAAGTTGTAAATTCCATATCTTTCTCAAAGACTAGGCCGTTTTCAGTAAGTTTTACTAAGCCTTGATTAGCTGAGATCGTATAGGTCTTACCCTCTTTCTCAAAAGTTATTTCTGTTGGAATGTCTTTTTTTGAAAAAACAACCGTTGCTATACCGTCTTTAACATCTATCCTTTCTATGCCCTCTTTAAGGTTTATTACAGAACCATCTTTTGATTTGATATTGGTTACACTGTTTTGATTGAGGTAATTCATATCAAAACTTGCTCCAGCAACATTTGAAACAGTAACAGTTCCTGTCTCTTTGTCAAAAGTGGCTCCTTTGTCCTCAAGTTCAGATACAAATGGGTCTTCTTCTGTATTGCCTTCAAAGGAGGTAGAGTAAGTATCAACTTCATCTCCTAATGGAGTGGTTTCATCATCCGGAGCATATATCTTAAGAGCAAGGATTACAATAAACAAAGACATTATAACAAGAATTTTGGGCAGATGGTTTTTATATAATCCTCTTTTTTTCATATTATACTTGTAAGAGAAAGAGTATTTAAAGGTTTTTGATTTTGTGATTGGCTTAATTAGCTTACCGCAACTGGTTCTTTTACGATTGTTGGATGCTGGTAACCACAAAGATATCTTTCTGCTCTTTCGAGTTTTGTACTCTCATCACCTGGCTGGTGTATAACCGATGCTATACACTTATCTATATCTACCCATTTTTCAAATATTGCATTATGACCCTCACCATATTCATAACCTTCAGGCCTATATTCTATAAGATCAGCAGCTGCTAAATAATCTCTTTGATCTCCATATATATTGACAGCCCTATCATCTTCTTCTCCCTTAAGGTTTACATAAACAGTGAGAGGATATTCAGTAAAACCAGCTTCTTTATAGATATTTATTACTGCTTCATAACAGTCTGGCCCCATATTTTTTCCCAAATTTTCGTAAGCAATTTCCAGTATTTTTTTTGCATTATCATCAGGCTCAACATCTATGCGTTCAATTGGTTTTCCATATTTTAACAAAAGCTGATCAGAGGTTAATCCTTGGTCAATTTCAAGAGGGTTATAGGAAATTAGTAAATCATATTCTTCATATCCTGATAATTTGGCTATTTCCTCTTCTTGTTTGTTTTTATCAACCCATTCTTTATATTTTGCCTCCAATTCTTCTGAAGGTAAATCAAGACCTTCTTCCACAAGCCATTCTTTATTTTCTTCTACCCAAAGGGCAAATGTTTCGCTATCTTCGTTAGGTATTTCTATCTTGCCTTCTTTAAGTGCTGCTATAATCTCATCAATATCTTCTTCTAAAGTTGGAAGGGGTTTTTCCTCAAGTTTTTCACCAAGCATGGAGTCAAGTTTATCTCCTTCTTCTATGGTTACTTTGTCATCTATTTGAATTGTTTTTTCAGTAGTTGCTCCTATGCCTGCTTTTATTGAACCAGAAATACCTATATCTATTTTTATAATTTCTTCAGTAGAATCTATTACACCTACTCCTCCACCTCCTCCCCCTTCTGAACTAGTTGGTTGTGTAAATGGAAAGGAAATTGTAGTTTGAGGTTTTTCTTCTCCAACATCATATTCTCCTGGTTTAAAAAAATAGTTAATATCACTGATAGCTTTATTAGCTGCATTTTTTATTAAATCCCAAGTACTAATCTTAACTGTTTTATCTTCCTCACATTTTGCAGTTACTTCACTTCCCCCTTCAATAGCTGTTGTGATTTCAACTCCGCTGGATTGAGTTGCATCAATCTGGGTTTTTGTTTCTTCTACTCCTTCCTTAATATCACCAAAAGAGTATATTATCTTGTCCTCATCATCCCCTATCTTGCCCTCGTCGCAATTCATGTAAATATTTTTTTCAGTTGGCTCTTTTCCAATAGAAGATATTTCTATTAGTTTCATACCAATTTGATCTTCATGTTCTTCAATTATTGTAACTTCTGGTTCATCTTCCTTGTTTGGCAAGAGTGTTATTTTAAGATTTTCTTCTTTGCCATCAACAGAAATACTCCCTTTAATTACAGTCAAATGAGTTCCTTCAATGTAATTTGAATCTTTTTCAAGAGGTTCCACATTCATCTCAAGGTCTGTCTTTGCAATTATTTCAGAATTTTCTTTTCCGCTTATATCTATGTTAATGCCTGCTGTAGCCTTAATGCTAATAGTTCCTTCTCCAAATTCATTTATCTGTATATTAGTTTCTTCAGATTCTCCCTCTTCTGGTGTTGAAGGGGAAAACCAAAGCCCTTTGCCTTCTCCAGAAGCATACAAAACCTCATTGAGATTCTCATTTGATTCATCAATCTTGCTGAAAACTATCTCAGCTATCTCGCCGTCCTTTATAATAATCTTCTCTATGTCTTCTGCCCTTGAAACATCAAGGACTTTGCCGCTTTTTGATGTAAGTGTCTTAAATGGATTAAGGTCAAGGCCTCCATTTAGTTCATATGTTCCTATTGTAGCACCAATATTACCATCATGTGTCTCTGTATTAAGGGGTATTTTTACATCTCCAATAGTTACACACCCAAGATTATTTTCTTTCTCAATTTTTTTTATTGTGTCTAAATCTTTAGTAGTCTTTTCTTTCTTGTTAATAAGGTCAAGATAACCTTCAGGAAATTCCTTTGGTTTAGTTATCTCTGCAGGAGAAGAAGGTGCACTTTCAGGAATAATAGTTTCAGAAGGAGGAGTATAAGTACCAGTATTCGCTTCTAGAATTTGGTTAATATCAGAATATACCAAAGGGGTAATCAATATAAAAAAAGCAGATAAGAAAATAAAAACTTTCATTAGATTATTTTTATTCATTTTATTAGGATAGCTCTTTACTTTCATTAAAGCCATTTGCAAACAAGAAAATAAATTCTTCTCCATAATCCAATTTTGAAGTATTATCCAAAATTGAATATATCAAAGTTTTTTCATCATAAGGATAAATCTTGAAATCAAGGTCCTGGCTAACCAGATAAGTCATATCCACCCAGTCAGGGTCTTCAACCTCCTTTAGAACTATTTCTTCTGCTATGTTGTGTATATGTCCGAGCCTTACTGGAACCATTTTATAGAATTCACTTATTTCTGATTTAGACTCTCCTTTTATGACTGTTATTGGGTAATCAATATTAAATTCAACATTATTTTGATTTATTTTTGTTTTTGTATCAATTTCGCCAAATTCAAATTCAAAGCCCATATCCTTGAAAGCATCAAGGTTTTCAATGCATTCTGGCAGTGCCTTATTCACATAAGATGAAAGCTCCTGCTCCATTTCCTCAATTGTTGGGTATATATCATACCCATTGTAATACCAATAAGCTATTTTTGCATAAGCAGACTGGAAATAAAGTTTTGGCGGAGTTGTATAACCGCCCTGCACACCAAGCAGATATAATGCATCAGTTGCAGATGATTTAGCGCACAAATCAACATAATTTTTTATGGGGCTCATCTCACTCGAATAAACAGTGCCTATTTTTTCAATGCGATAGCTTTTGGTAAATAAAATAATCAAGAAGAATAGCAAGAATACTAATCCAAGTATAATAAACGGTGTTATCTGCCCTCTTTTTTTCATGCTTGTTTAATAATTTGAATGGATATATATAAAACTTTTGATGTTTTAGTTCTTAAAAACAGCTATTTCAAGTTTTTGCTGCCCCTGCCAGATAATCCTCTCTTCTGCTATCTTAAAACCATGCTTTTCTGCACTTTCTTTTAGTAAATCCATTGATATTGATATCAAGGCAATTTTTCCTTTTTCTGAAAGAACGTATTTTGCAGCATAAAAGAACTCATCATATGTTTTTTTTATTTTTTGAATATCATATTTTGAAAATAGCGGCTTTGCAGCAATCAAGTCAATTTCATTCTTATTAAATTTTGTGTCAATCCATTCAAGGTCTATCCTTGAAAATTCTATATCCTTGTTAGCTGCAGCTATCTTTGCATTCTTTTTTGCAGACCTTACATGGTATAGCTGCTGATCAGAAGCTGCAATAAATGTCTTATTTTTAGTGTCTTGTTTGTTTAGCTTGTTAAAGAATCCCTCAAAATTTTCCTTTTCAAATGGCTTTAGTTTAAGAAAAGCAAAATTGTCCTTTCTGTAATAGTTGACAAAGCCATTGCTGTAAAGTGCTGCCTCTATTGGAATTACTCCAGAACTGCAAAAGGGGTCAAGAAGCTTTTTTTGTTTTTCATACTCAGCAATCCTCAATAATGAGTAAGCTATTGTTCCCTTTATGTCAGATGCACTGCTGAAAACCTTATAATCTCTTTTGCTCAGGTCAAATCCGCAGAAATCAATCCCTAAATAGCATCTTTCACCAAAAATATAAACATAAAATATCAGGTCAGGGTTTTCAAGGTCAACTTTTTGTTCATATGCTTTTTTTTGCTTTATATTTTCTATTATAAAAGCGCCTGCTTCTTTTTCCATATCCTGGCTGCTGAAACTATTGTTAGTTAAGTGCCTGCATAATACTTTAAAGCTCTTGTCCTTATCAAGCCATTTATCAAAGTTTATTTTTTTGATTTCTGCTTCTATTGCTTTAAGGATTTTATTAAAATCAGTCTGGATTTTAAGCTCATCAAATAAATAGACAACTCTGGATATTGACTGCGCCTTATAAGCCAGTTTGCACAAGTCAATCATATTCTTCGGCTCGAACAATACAACTGTCTCATTAATCTTGGAAGTAGCTTTAATCAGCTCTTTAATTTCTAAAGCAGCTATGTCCTCTGTCCCTTTATGGGTTATTGCAATTGCTTTCATAGAAAAAAGTAAACTTTTCATTTATTTAAATGTTTAGTAATGAATGGGTAAGCTTCTCCAACAACAAAGATTGAGCCGGTAATAACAACAAGGTCATCTTTATTAGCTTTTTCAACTGCATATTTTACTGCATTTTTTAAATCAGGAATAACCTCTGCGTTTTTAAAATATCCTGAAATCTCTTCTGGCTCTCTTGACCTTGAAACACTGGCTTTTGTAACAACCACTTTTGGATTAAGCTTTTCAAGCTTTTTTGCAATTGATTTAATATTTTTGTCTTTCATAACGCCAATCACAACTATAAGCTTTTTGTAATTAAGCTTTTTAATTGATTTCACAAGCGCTTTTATTCCGTCAGGATTGTGGGCGCAGTCCAATAATATATTCTTTTTTATGAATTCGAAACGGCCGCGCCAGTATGCTTTCTTCAACCCTCTCAATATTAAATCATTACTCAAACCAAGTTCTTTAAGAACTGCAAAGGCAGTTGATGCATTTTCTTTCTGATATTCCCCTTTTAACCTTAATTCAATGCTGCCAAGTTTTTTTGCAGCAACAACCTTTGAATTGTGTTTTTCAGCTATATCCTTAATTACAGAAAGCGCTTTTCCTTTTGCGCTTGTAACAACAGTTGTATTTGATTTTATTATTCCTGCTTTTTCCTTTGCAATATCTTTTATTGTATTGCCCAAAACATCCCGATGTTCCAATCCAATATTTGTTATCACAGAAATAACCGACTCAGTAACATTTGTTGTATCCAGGCGGCCGCCCATTCCTGTTTCCATGACTGCATAATCAAGCTTTTTTTCATTAAAGTAAATGAATGCCATCGCAGTTAAAGTTTCAAAGAAGGTTAAACTGATATTATTCTTTTTTTCTGTTTCATAAATAAAATCAGCAATCCTTTGGAAGTCATCATCGCTTATAAGCTTGCCATCAAACCTTATTCTTTCATTGACTTTCATCAAATGCGGCGAGGTAAACATGCCAACTTTTAATCCGGCTTCATCCAAGACAGATGAAATCATTGCGCACACAGAGCCCTTTCCGTTTGTTCCTGCAACATGGATTATCTTTATTTTCCTTTCAGGGTTTCCTATTACATTGAGAAATTTTTTTATGCTTTCAAGGCTGAAGGTCTTTGCCTTCCTTTCAACTAACAAAACCTCTTCAATTGAGTTTATGTCAATGTCTGCAAGTTTCATCTTATCTAGCTTAAGAAAGAAATTTATAAACTTATCTAAGAATTTGATTTAATTAGTTTCATTACCTTTTCCCATACTTCTTCTGAGATGTCCTCTCTTGTTCTAAGCTCACCATTCGGTGCACAGTCAATCTTGTCCCATCCATATTTTTTAGCAGCATAAATATAAGCATCAGCAGCATTTTTAAGGTGATTTAGGTTTTCCTCATAAATGTCTCTTTTCTTATTTTTTTCAATGTATTCCCTAAGATCTTTCTGGTCAACAAGCTTCTGTCCGATTTCAGGAGGCATATAAAGCAAAATGTTTTTGTCTGGTTTTGGAATTCCAAATATATTAAACTCCAGGTCAAAAAGCCAGTCAAGGTATTTATTCCTTTCCTTAAGGTCTTTTATTTTTCCTCCCTGATGGCCGACGTTTGCAGAAACATACCTGTTTGAAATAATTATCTTGCCATCATCAATCCATTCTCTCATTTTAAATGAAGCTGCATACCTGTCACATGCATAAAATATTGATGCAATGTAAGGCCCAACTTCATCTGCTGAACCAAATTTTCCATTAAGATGTTCTTCAACAAGAGCAGCGCTTTTTTGGCCATATCTAGGAAAGTCAACTACTTCAACACTATATCCTTCTTTTTTTAATCTTTCAACTAATAACTTAGTTTGCGTTGCCTTTCCGCTGCCATCTGTTCCGTCAATTACTATAAGTTTTCCTTTCATTTTAAATCTTTATTCCCTTATACAATAGATGCTTTTCGCAAAGCTCAATTATGTCCAGATTTACCTTTTCAATTACCTCTTTGTTGTTTATGTTCTCAATTATCTTGTTAATTGCATCTGCAATAACTTTCATGCCATCTTCCTTAAAGCCCCTGGTTGTTATTGCCGGAGTCCCAATCCTTATTCCGCTTGGGTCAAATGGGCTTCTTTTATCAAAAGGAACCATATTTTTGTTGCATGTTATTCCTGCTTCATCCAAAGCAATTTCAGCCTGTTTTCCTGTAACACCTTTATTTGTAAGGTCAATAAGCATAAGATGGTTATCTGTGCCGTCGCTTATTAACTTAAATCCATGGTCCATCAGTCCATCTGCGAGTGCCTTTGCATTCTTTAAAACCTGTTCAATATAATCCTTGAACTCTGGCTTTAATGCCTCGCCAAAAGCAACTGCTTTTGCAGCTATCACATGATCCAAGGGGCCGCCCTGCATCCCTGGAAATACAGCAGAGTCAATCATTCCTGCAAGATTCTTTTTTGAGTCTGGATGGTATTTCTGTTTTAAACGGTCCTCCTGCATCGAGAGTATCATTGCTCCCCTTGGACCTCTAAGTGTTTTATGTGTTGTTGTGGTTACAACATCGCAATGTGGAAAAGGCATCATGTGTTTTCTTGCAGCAATAATGCCTGCAAAATGCGCAACATCTGCCATTAAGTAAGCATCAATCTCTTCTGCAATTTCCCTGAACTCCCTGAAATCAAGATTTCTCGGGTAAGCGCTGTAGCCTGCCAAAATTAGTTTTGGTTTTTCCTTTAATGCAATCTTCCTCACTTCATCCATATCAATCCTTTCAGTTTCCTTTGAAATTCCGTATGATGTAAAGTTGTAGAATTTTCCTGAAAAGTTCACAGGGCTTCCATGGGTTAAATGCCCACCATGAGACAAGTTCATTCCAAGAATTTTATCCTTTAAGTTAAGCAGTGCAAAATAAACCTCCATGTTTGCCTGGCTTCCTGCATGCGGCTGGACATTCGCGTGCTCTGCGTCAAACAAAAGCTTTGCCCTTTCTATTGCCAAGTCCTCGCTCATGTCAATAAACTTATTCCCGCCGTAGTATCTTTTGTGGGGATATCCCTCTGAATATTTGTTTGTGAGCCATGTTCCCATTGCCTGCATCACAGGAATACTTACAAAGTTTTCAGATGCAATCAGCTCAACTGATTCGCGCTGCCTTTTAAGTTCCAGTTTAACTGCTTCTGCAATCCTTGGGTCTGATTTCTTAAGCTCATCAATGTTTATCATTTTATAACGGCTCCACCCTCTTCAATTTTTCTGTCATCTCCTCTGATTTAAGCCTTCCAAGCTCTTCCTTGCTATAGTTGCATACAATATATTTTGAGAGAAGAGGGTATTTTTTCTTCATTATATTATATATTTTGTATGCAATTTTTCTGTAAGAATAATGTGCAAGAGGAGTCGTCCTTATCTTCACAAGGTGATATATTTCCCTTAAATTCATTGTTATGATATATCTTTTTTTAAATCCAAGGGGGATTATATACTGTGCATTTAAAGGATATTCCTCTCTTATTTTTTCATAAACTTCCTTTGCTTTTTCCATTGCTGTTTTGTATTTTTCTTCCATTCCTGCATTAATTATGTCTTCTGGAACATCATAACCCATGTCAGAAGTAAGAACCTGACTTGTTTGTGTGCAAATCCTGTGTCTTTGCAAGTCCCTAAAAGCGCCATAATCAATTACTATATCAAATGTAAAGTTCAGATGTTCAAGTTCCCTCATCGGGTAATCATATTTACTCACATTGTTAAGGTAAGAATCAAATATTCTTTCTTTTTCATGCTGCTTCATTGATTTTACTTTTTCCATTATTTTATTGAATGGCTGGTTTTTATATCTATAAAGAATTGCTGCAATGAGTGTGTTGTCTGCATCTTCAGGTGATTTTACAAGAGTTACTGGTTCTGTTTTTTCATCATCAATATCAATTTTGTTGCAAAGTTCTGTCATCTCCTCATTTGTTTTTATAAAATAATCATTCTTATCAGCAAATTTAAGCAATGATGGAAGAACCTTTGTTGCTTCTTTTTTTACCATTTCACCTATCTGGTTCATTTCCTTTAAAGGATGAGACAAAAGCTTTGATATTGCGTGTGAAAGCTGTCTTGCATTCACAGTCCATCCCATGCTTGTCTTTGTGCACGTTGGCAGTAAATATCTTATTGCATCAAAACGCCTTGCCGCACATGAGCGTTCCCATGCACTAACAGGGGTAACATCACACCTTGGAGAGCATTTCTTAACATAGTCAAGAACAGGCTCCTGCAATTCGCAATATGTTTTGAAAAGAAAATCAATCATTTTTTTTATCTCTTCATAATACTCAGATTTCTTTAAATCCTCATCAATATAGAATGATTTTTCATCAAAAGAAACATATCTTGTTGATTTTTCTATAAAAGAACAAAGTCTGTTATCCTCAATAACCTTTGTTGCGAGTATGCTTACTCCTTCAAGGCTAAGGCCTATAACAGCACCCTCTGCTATTGAACTATGACCATAACCAAGGACCCATCTTTCCATGAACTGGATGGCTTTTTCGGTTGCATTCTTTGTTTCAACCCCTCCCTTAATTTTTTGTATCTCTTCCTTAAGCTTATTGAAATTATCAGTATCTTCTTTTACAAGTTTAAGGAAACTCTCTCTTAAACCCTCTCTTGAACGGCTGTACCTTGCCTGCATAAGTGCCCATACTTCAGGATGAAAATTATGGGTGGCAAAAACTGGTTTGTCTAAATTTGTAAAGAAATAATCAAGAACAATTTTATCTTCTTCTGAATACTGCATTAACCAACACCCCCTCTTTTTTATAACTTGCTTTTATTTAAAAAGATTGTTATTAGCTAGAATATTGTTCAATTTGATAATCAGTTCACACTTTTAACTTTCTTCTAATTTTTTTCTTTTTGGTGATATTAATGAATGAATTAACCAAAAAGAAAAGGAAATGGATTGTACATCAGTTTAGGGCTGGCAGGAGCGCTACTTCTATAGCAAGAATCCAAAAAATTAGCAGACGTTATGTA
>Ga0210017_1000332_pt1 | contig 38833 bp, 32 predicted proteins | sample CryGeyCG2014_020_FD_183966 | JGI IMG/M metagenome (GOLD analysis project Ga0210017, IMG submission 183966) | Groundwater microbial communities from aquifer - Crystal Geyser CG08_land_8/20/14_0.20 (SPAdes) (version 2) | ecosystem: Environmental > Aquatic > Deep subsurface > Groundwater | place... | reverse complement strand
ATTTATGGGATATGAAAAAATCAGAAACGTCCCCAATTACCCAACTAACTTGACATATCCGAAATGGTGGGCACGGTTGGACTCGAACCAACAACCTCGGCCTTATAAGGACCTTGCTCTGCCATTGAGCTACGTGCCCGCACATTTTTCCAACCATTTCGGCAATTCGGCTATAGAGTTTATAACATATTTTCCATTTAAATTTCCGTATCTTTTCCATTTGTTCTTTGAATCTATGGGACCGGTGCAGACTCCTAGAAAAGCAATCTTAGTTCTTCTTGCAGTTTCCAATCCGACCAAAGTGTCATCAATCAGTATCATTTCTTTTTTAGAAATTCCTTTCCTGGCTGCCCATTTCAGAATTGGGTTTAAAACGTTGGGGTTTGGTTTATGATAGTTGCAAAATATATGATTATTATGAACTCTTTCTATCTCAGACTGACGGACGGAAGGACGCCAGCTTTGAATGATATCAAAGAGATTTTCTAAGGGGTAATTTTTAAAGTGAAAACTTAGATTGCGAAACCTCGCAGTTAAAAGAGCAATAACTTTCTTCCTTTTTCTTAAGTATCGCAGAGTTTTAAGGGTCCCCCTTACTAAAGGAATTTTTCTTTTTAGTTCATTTCTCACCCAGCAATCAGTAATTACTCTTAACTCTTCTTTGGTCAAGTCGGGGAACATTAATTCTGAGGTTCTATATCCAGGATATCCCCAATATTTTATAAAAGTTTCTTTAGTTATTCTTACTCTTTTTAGGGGGACCCCTTTTTTAATTAGCAATTTTCGACCCTGAAGCACCGAATTTTTACTTCGTTTCAATGAGTCTAAAATCGGACCATCAAAATCAAAAATGATTAATTTAAACACCAAAATCGATACCAATATACGAATTGATACTAACTAAATCGATGCATTAGTATATTGGCATCGCGTTATTCTATCGTTTTTACTTTAAAACCGCTTTTTACCCCATTAGAAATCGAAAATTTTCTAACGGGGTTTACTGAAGGCTTTTTTTCTTTTGGTTGGCGTCCAATTAACTTTTCGAATTCTTCTCTTTCAATAGTTTCTTTTTCAGCCAAAGTTTTAGCCACTTTATCTAAAAGCTTTCTTTTTTTCTTTAGTATTTTTGCTGCTGTCATCCAGGCTGATTTAATTAATCGAGAAACCTCAGCGTCAATTTGGGCAGCAACTTTTTCGGAATAATTTCTTTGTTCTCCAATTTCTTTTCCCAAAAACACTAATTCTTCTTTTTCTCCAAAAGCAACCGGGCCCAATTTTTCCGACATTCCGTATTCTTTTACTAATTTTCGAGCAAGTTCGGAGGCAACTTGCAAATCAGAGCTGGCTCCGGTAGTAATTTCTCCAAATATTAATTTTTCAGCGCAATATCCGCCCAAAAGAGTAGCCAGCTCGGAAAGAAATTCACTTTTTGTTTTTAAATATTTTTCTTTGACAGGCAATTTAAGCGTGTAACCTGCTGCTCTTCCCCGAGCAATAATTGAAATTTTTCTAACCGGTTCTGCATGGGGGAGAAAACTGGAAACTATGGCATGACCTGATTCGTGATAGGCAGCAATCTCTTTTTCTTTTTCAGATAAAATATGACTTTTTCTTTCCGGGCCCAATAAGACTTTGTCTATTGATTCCAATAATTCTTCTTGATAAACCCGATGTTTGTTTCTCCTGGCAGCTAAAATAGTGGCTTCATTCACTAAATTAGCTAAATCGGCTCCTGAAAATCCCGGAGTTCTTTCAGCAATTTCCCTTAGGCTAGCATCTAAGGCCAAAGGTTTTCCTTGACAATGAATTTTTAAGATTTCTTCCCGCTCATTAATATCCGGCAAATCTAAAACTACTCTTCTGTCAAACCGACCCGGTCTCAAAAGAGCGGGGTCAAGGACATCGGGGCGATTTGTAGCAGCAAACACTAAAGTTGTAGCTTCTCTTTCAAATCCATCCATCTCTACCAAAATTTGATTGAGAGTCTGTTCTCTTTCGTCCTGTCCGCCTCCAATGCCTGCTCCTCGCATTCGGCCGATAGCATCTAATTCATCAATAAAAATAATACTCGGTTGATGTTTTTTCGCGGTGGCAAACAGATCTCTTACTCGAGCACTTCCTACCCCTACAAACATTTCGACGAATTCTGATCCAGATATTGAAAAGAAAGGAACGCCGGCTTCAGAAGCGACAGCGCGGGCAAGAAGGGTTTTTCCTGTTCCCGGAGGGCCCATTAAAAGAACTCCTTTAGGAATTCTTGCCCCCATGCTTAAAAATTTTTTAGGATTTTTCAGGAAATCTACTATTTCTTTTAATTCTTCTTTCGCCTCAATCAAACCGGCCACATCTTTGAAAGTAATTTTTTCTTTGGGATGTCCTTCGGCTCCAAACAATCTAGCTTTAGCTTTTCCGAAACTGAAGGTCTGAGTTATCCCGGTTTTTGCCTGGCGAAAAATCATCCAGAAGAAAAAACAAAAAATCAAAAAAGGAAGGAGAATTAAAAGAATCGGTCCCAACGAAGTCATAAATCCTTCTTTTTCTTCGTGACTGATTTCTATTGTTTGAAGAACCTCTTTTGTTACCCCATAATTTATTAGAGACTGAGAAAAGCCAATTTCTATTTCTTTTTTTGACTTAGCTCTGGTGTCATCTTGATAAGTAATGAAAATATCGTTTCCGGAAACAATAATTTCTTTTACTATTCCCTCATTTATGTCTTTAACCAAATGGGAAAGAGGAATTTCCTTTTCTTTTTCAGAGAGATAAGAAAACAAGGCAAAAATTCCCCCGATTATTAGAAGAATGAGCAAAACAATTATAAAATTTTTCGTAAGATATTTAATGGGCGAGGATTTTGTTTTCATACCTTTAGATTATATACATTTTGAAAAAAATTCAAGTCGATTTTTGTATTTTAACATAATTTTTCAAAATGTTAAAAGCCGTCGGCTTCGACTTAGCTGGCGGCTTTTAAGGCAAGGGATTAAATTTCTGCTTCGTCAAGGCCTTGTTCGATGGCCTGGCGCTTCGCAGCGGAGCGCCCACCTTTCGGTGGCTTGACTATTGGTGACTTACCATCTTTGTCAGAATCCTGAGCGATCTTTCGACCACCCTTTTTGAGTTCTCCCGGGGGTGGGGAAGTGGTTAGCCCTGGGTCAACTGATTTTTTGGCGAATTTTTCAGAATGAGCCGCTCTGTACTCGGCCTCGTTCTGTTTTACTTGATCGGCCAGATACCCGACTAAGCCTATTTCTACTCTATTCCGCCAGTCAGTCGGTAGAAAATGGCGCATGCGACGATCTTCAGACAGAAAGTCATAGACATGAATTCCGGCATTCAACACATTTGGAGGAATTCCGACTTCCCCGCTTTCCGTCCCAGTCAGTCTCCATTTTCTGGAGACTTTACCTAAGTAAGTCCACTCTCGAGCAAGTCCTATGCGGGAAATCTCCTCGCAAAGTTGGAGGGTTCGACCTGTGTTTAGTCTTCCCTCCTTTTCTACTTCTTCATGGTAAAGGTTGGCCAATAGCCCCCTTACGCCTGGATACTTTTGAGCGATTTTAATTAATCGATCAAGGGTCTCACGTCTGGTTCGGAGAGTCATATCCGTCAAATATTGTTCCTTTTTCTTTCGAGTTACCTCGAAGAGAAAAGCAACAGCCTTGGGGAGCACTTCTCTGGCTTTTTCTTTTGGAAGCCCCTCGGCTTCCAAACCTCCCAACACTTCATCCCATTGAGTTTCTAAAATATCTTGTGCCATTTGTTACTTATACCTCCCTTTCTTTTTCTTCGGTTAGAGACTGGAGTTCTTTTAGCCAGTCTCCCTCAACTGGTACTTCGACAATCAACTTTTCGACCTGTGTTTTCTGTGCCACTTTTACTTTTTCCAACTTCGGCCATTGCTGAACCGAAGTTTGTTTCGGCTGTTTCGAGCGTTGTGATTTTTCGATATTGACATGTCCATCGGCGATAACAGTCACTCCAGGAGTATTTACTGCTTCCCAGATTTCCCGGAGAGACTTAAAAGTCACCGAGGAATCCGCTCGAATTACTAACCTCATTCCATCTTTTGCCATCTATTTTCCTCCAATTAATTGATTATTTCCCTTGCCTTTTTACACTATTTTAAGGTGCAAATATTTATCAGTCTAACACTCTATTATACACCTAAACAAAAAATCTGTCAAGACCTTTTGATGTTTTCGTCAAAAATCTTGACAGATTTATATTTTCAAATTACTTTTCTCTCAAAAGAAAAGTCTTTGGCAAAAATCTCTTTCATGTCCTCGATTTGGGCTTTTATTGCCATTTTAGCTGCTCCTTCGGCGGCTATATCGTACGTTGTTTCGTAGGCCTTTACAATCAATGGAAAGTTTTCCGGTTTGGTGGTTAACTTAACCCCTGCTTCTTTCCTGATCTGAAAGGGTATGCCGACAAAGAAATGATACTTCGATTTTCCTTTTACCCCTCTTTCTTCGTAGACGCCGCCGCTTATGATGGCAGTGTAGAAGTTAAGAGTTTTTCCGTTAAGCTGAAGAGCTAATTTACGAAAGAAATTGGCCTTTTCTAGTTCATTTGACTTATCGGCTTCCTCTTTAATATTCCATAACCCAAAGACAATGTTCTGACCGTCAACAAGGTTAAGACGTTTTTCTATTATCTTGGGTCGGATTTGCATTAATCCTTCCCAAAGAGGATTTTTTTGATAATCGCCAGATTCAGAAATCTCGACCAGTTTGTCTCGTAAGTTTTCCCTGACAATATCAAGAGCCAATAAATCATTATCACTCCGATTCTGATTATAATATTTGTATCCCACTGTTTTCGTTAATTGAACAATGTTTGCAACATTGTTCCTCAATACATTATCTTTGATTTTATCAATCCAACGAGGATAACTGTTTTTCCTTTCACTCATTTTTTCTCTCCTTCCCCAAAATAATTATGTTATCAGATTACCTCCCTTAACCTGACCTCTTATTATACCTCTAAACAGATTCTTTGTCAATGCCCCCGTTAGTCAGATTTTTTTAACGACAAATAAACCTTATCTTCGGCAATTTTAATAATCCTGGCTTTTATCTTCTGACCCATTTTAAAAGTTTTTGGAAGGTCATTTACTTTATTTTTTTCAATTTCAGAAATGTGAATCAATCCTTCCAGCTGGACTGACTTCTTTTTCTTTGAATCCTCTTTTTTCAATTCTTGGTCAGAAGTTTCCTTGGAGGGAATCTTTGCCTTCGTCGAAATTACTCGTGTCTCAACCGAATTTTTAGCGAAGGACGGAAATTTAACAAAAATTCCAAAATCTGTAATTCCGGTGATTTCTCCTTTTACCATATCATTCACTTTACAGTTTTTTAAAATTTCTCTGAGATTTTGAGCCTCTTTTGCTTTTTCTGAAAGAATAAGTTTTTTTTGCCTCGGTTCCAGATTAAATATTTTAACCTCCAGAGTTTTACCTATTAATTTCTGAAGTTCCTGAACAATTTTTCTACTATCTCCTCCTTCCACCCGGGGGTAATGAGCTAAAGACAGCTGAGAAAGGGGCAAAAAGCCGGAAACTCCTGCCATTTCCGCTATTAATCCTCCTTTGTTTACCTTAGAAACCTCGACTTCAATTATTCCATCTTTTTCTTTGATTTCTTCTAATTTTCTCCAGGCAAGCTCTTCTCTGGCTTCATCCAGAGAGAGCTCAAAATATCCATCTTCATTTTCTAATTTTATTATTTTGGCAAAAATTTTATCTCCTTTTTTAAAATTTTTCAAACTATCTTTGCTTCCGGCATCGATGTTATAATAGGAATGTTTAGTTTTATCAAGCTCTTTTTTATAGATAATTCCGGCTCCGAAAGCATTCAAATCAACAAATAGACCGGGACTTCCAAACCCTACTATTTTTCCCTCAATAATGTCGCCTATTTTAGGAGGTCTTAAGGCATCATCTTTTTCAGAAATATTTTTTATATTTATATTCATAAACTCAACCTATCATACTTATTTTATCTTGTAAAGAGGGAGGGAGTGTGATAAAATGAACCAAATAACTTACAACAAATAACTCACAATATTTATAGTTATTGGTTGTCGGTTGTTAGTTACGAAGGTATGCATATTATTTGGCATGGACAATCTTGTTTTCAGATTATCGCTATTCGTGGTAAGGGGGAACAGGTTTTGATTGTAATTGATCCTTTTTCTGAAAAGATTGGTCTCAGGCTTCCCAAAATTGAAGCCGATGTTTTATTAATCACTCACAATCACCCTGACCATAATAATATTAAAGCAGTTCACCCTGTTAAATCCTTGCGGAGCGAGGTGTCCGTCGAAGGCGGACAATCTAACAGGGTAAACGATAATCCTTTTTTGATTAACGATTTCGGAGAATACGAAATTAAAGAAGTTTTTATTCAGGGGATTTTCTCTTATCACGATAATTGTCAAGGAAAAGAGAGGGGGACTAATACAATTTACACTATTGAAGTAGAGAAAATGAAACTTTGTCACCTGGGAGATCTTGGTCAAAAAGAACTAAACTCTTGCCAGCTCGAAAAAATTGGTGACATTGATATTTTAATGATTCCGGTGGGAGGGGTTGGAACCCTTGATTCTAAGGGGGCGGCAAAGGTCATTTCCCAGATTGAACCCAAGATTGTAATACCAATGCATTATCAAATCCCTTATTCGGGCCGACGGCCCGACGGCCAGTATAGGCCGAAATTAAGCATGGCAGTTGAAGAAAAATTAGATGGCGTAGATAAGTTTTTAAAAGTAATGGGACAAAAATTAGTTGAACCCCAGCCTAAATTAGTGATTAAAAAGAAAGATTTATTAGAAGAAAGAATGAAAATAGTGGTACTGAAACCGTAAAACCTGAGACCTGAGACCTGAAACCTGAAACATTTATTATTGAGCATGCCAAACAAGTCTAAACAATTAAATACTGAGATTGGTTACATTAAGCCCCAAGAAATTGTTGAAGAGATGAAAGGGTCTTATATTGATTATGCAATGTCGGTAATTGTTTCTCGTGCCCTACCAGATGTCAGAGATGGATTAAAGCCGGTACATCGGAGGATTTTGTACGCGATGTTAGAAGATGGTTTAAGACACGACGCTAAATTTAGAAAGTCAGCAACTGTTGTTGGATCCACCCTTGGTCGCTATCATCCCCATGGAGATGTAGCTGTTTATGATTCTTTGGCTCGAATGGCCCAAGATTTTTCTTTACGTTATCCTCTTATTGATGGTCAAGGAAATTTCGGAAGTTTAGATTCGGATCCGCCAGCTGCCCAACGTTACACAGAATGCCGGCTCTCCAAAATCGGTGAAGAAACCCTTAAAGACATTGGTAAAAACACGGTTGATTTTATCGACAATTACGATGGGACAAGAAAAGAACCAACTGTTTTACCCTCGCCCTTGCCCCAGCTTCTTTTAAATGGTTCTTTAGGGATTGCCGTAGGGATGGCAACTAATATCCCTTCCCACAATCTTTCCGAGGTTTTGGACGCTTGTATTTATTTAATCGGTCATCCAAAAGCCGATACTGAAGACCTTTTTAAGTTTATTAAAGGACCGGATTTTCCTACCGGGGGTTATATTTTTAACCAAAAAGAAATTATTGAGGTATATTCTCAAGGGAAAGGGCCAATTATAACCAGAGGAAAAGCAGAAATAGTTGAACCCCCCACCACTTCTCCGAGAAGTGTTGGGGGGCAAATTATAATTACGGAAATTCCCTATCAGGTCTCAAAGTCAACTCTTCTTGAGCAGTTTGCTAATTTGGTTCAGGAAAAAAAGATAGAGGGGATAAAAGATATTAGAGACGAATCGGATAAAGAAGGAATGAGAATTGTCATTGATTTACAGCGGGAAGCTTTTTCTCAGAAAATTTTAAACCGACTTTATAAATTCACAGATCTTCAAAAGACTTATTATTTAAATATGTTGGCCCTGGTAGACGGGATTCAACCCAGAACCCTTTCTCTGGCAGATGTTTTAAGTTATTTCCTCTTTCATCGAAAGGAAGTAGTTTCCAGAAGGACTAAATACGATTTGGAGAAAGCCAAAGAAAGAGCCCATATTTTAGAAGGATTGCACAAGTGTTTGACTAAAATTGATGCCGTAATTAAAACTATTAAAGCTTCGGAAAACCGGGAAGCAGCTTTAAAAAATCTCATAAAAGCTTTTAGATTAACTCAGATTCAGGCCAATGCCATTTTGGAAACAAAACTTTCAGCTCTGGCAAAATTAGAGAGAAAGAAAATAGAGCAAGAGCTTCAAGAAATAAAAGTTAAGATTAGAGAATTAGCCGCAATTTTAAAGAGTCCCCAAAGGATAAAAGAAGTGATTAAAAAGGAGCTGAAGGAATTAAAAGAAAATTTCGGAGACCAAAGGAGGACCAGGGTCTATTTGCAAAAAGTGGGTGATTTTTCCGAAGAAGATTTAATTCCCCAGGAAGAAACTATTATTACTTTGACCAAAGGAGGATATATCAAAAGAGTAAACCCCTCTCTTTATAAAAAACAAAAACGAGGAGGTAAGGGATTTTTAGGTTTGAAAACGGTTGGAGAAGATATCGTTGAACATTTTCTCTCGGCCCAGACCCATGACAACCTTTTGTTTTTTACTGATTCGGGAAAAGTTTTTCAGGTTCCGGTTTATGAAATTCCCGAAGGAACCAGAGTGGCTAAGGGCCGGGGACTTTTGAATTTTTTGGAAATTTCTCCTCAAGATAAAGTTTTAGCTTTATTTTCCCTGCCCCGTAGTATCTCGATCAAGTCGGGATTACTGCGGGGTTTAGACAAATCTCCCACCACTTTTTCTGATAAAAAAGTGGTGGGGGACGAGATAAGATATTTAGCAATGGTGACCAAAAAAGGTATAATAAAGAAATCGGCCTTAGAAAAGTTTAAAAATGTTCGAAAATCAGGATTAATTGCTATTTCTCTTAAAAAAGGAGATGCTCTGCAGATGGTCGCAAAAACTACCGGTCAGGACCAAATAATTTTGGTGACTAAAAAAGGTCAGTCAATCCGATTTGAAGAAAAAGAAATAAGGCCGATGGGAAGGCAAACTTCGGGAATTAGAGGAATTAGGTTGAAGAAAGGGGATGAGGTAATAGGGATGGACATAATAAAATTAAAAATTAAAAATGAAAAATTAAAAATTAACGAGTATTTGTTGGTGGTGACGGAAAATGGTTTTGGCAAGAGAACCGATTTAAGAGAATATAAGCTTCAGGGCAGGGGAGGAAGCGGAATTAAAACGGCAAAAATAATCCCTAAAATCGGAGATTTAGCAAGCTTTAAAGTTTTAACCGACGAGGAGGATTTGATTGTTATTTCCCGGAGGGGACAGGTAATTAGGGTTAAAATTGGCTCCATTCCAAAATTAGGAAGGTCAACTCAGGGAGTGAGAATAATAAGACTGGAACAAGGAGATAAGATAGCGTCAGTAACATGTATTTAAAATAAATCAAAAATCAAAAATCAAAAATCAAAATGTAATGCAAAATGTAAAAAGGATTAGAGCTAAATTTTCTTTTTGGATTTTAATCTATCATTTTGCATTTTGACTTTTGCATTTTGAATTTGAGCGAAGTGCTTATGACAGAATTTCTAAATCCACAACAAGTTTTGGATCAGCTCGATTTAAAAGACAATTTGGTTGCCGCTGATTTTGGTTGTGGCTCGGGCGGCTGGGTTTTGCCTTTGGCAAAGAAATTAAGCGAAGGAAAAGTTTACGCCATAGATGCTTTACCAGAGCCAATTTCGGTTTTAGAAGCCAGAAGCAAATCAGAGAGGATTTTTAACATTCAGACAATCCTTTCTGATTTAGAAAGTAAAAAGGGCTCTACTTTAGCTTCCAGCTCTTTAGATTTGGTTTTAATGACCAACCTTTTGTTTGAGTGCGATGACAAGAAAAAAGTTTTGGAGGAAGGGAAGAGGGTTTTAAGGCCGGGCGGAAAAATTTTAGTGGTAGATTGGATAAAAGATAACCCTTTGACTAAAGAAATAGAATATGTTTCTTTTGACGAGATAAAAGAAATAGCTAAGAACCTTGATTTAAAACTGGAAAAAGAATTTGCTGCCGGCAGTTATCATTATTGTTTGTTGTTTTCCAAATAATGTATTAGAATGAAAATATGAAAAAGTTTTTTATTCTTATTTTTGTTACTGTTTTATTCCTTGGAGTTTTCGGTTGGGCAAGTTTTGCGGAAGCTGTATTGACGCCCCAAGAAATATGCGCTGATACATATACAGATGTAACAGGAAAAACGTTGACTGCTGACCAGTGGTGCTCATTCTGCAGAGGTGCTGGATGTAATGATGTTTATGATTTTTGTAAGGACGGAAAACATTTTCATTTCAGATGCGAGACTTGGCTTCCTTGGCCTGATTGCAGATGTGATTATCGTGATCATGACCCGCCAGTAACCTGGGCTGTGCCTTGTCCTACGTGCACAAATTGGACTTGTGAACAAGGTTGTGATTGCGTGGGTAATGTTTGTTGCTCGGCCGGAGAATGTCCTTGTCAATGTCTTCCGGATGGAACCCTTTGCGATGAATGCAAAACTGGCAGTCCTCCTTTGTTTTGCGATAGTGCCACTAGAACCTACACTGATAGATGTAGCGTTTGTGGTTGCCCGGATGGCCAGGTTTGTCAGCCGGATGGAAGTTGCTCTGAACAATGCCCGGATGGAACTCCTTATAATACATGTAAACCTGGCAATCCTCCTTTGTTTTGCGACGGTACCACTGGGACCATAATTAACAAATGCAGTGTCTGTGGTTGTCCAGCCGGCCAGAATTGCCAATTAGATGAAAGCTGTGTTGTTGGACCTCCTTGTCAATGTCCGGACGGAACCCCTTGTAACCAATGTAAGTCAGGTAATCCTCCCTTGTTTTGCGATGGTGCCACCGGGACTTTGATTCATAAATGCGGTACCTGTGGTTGTCCAGCCGGTCAAATTTGTCAGGCAGATGGAACTTGTCAAGTCGATAGTGGCCCTGGCCCTGGTCCCGGCCCCGGCCCTGGACCCGGTCCTCTCCCCGGCATCAGATTTGAAATAAAAAATCCTTTAAATGCCACTACCGTTACCGAGTTGATAGATGGAATCATCAACCTCATCTGGTATATAGCGATTGTGTTTGCTCCGATTATGTTTCTGGTGGGCGGATTTACATTTTTAACTTCGGGCGGCGATCCGGAAAAATTAAGGAAAGGGAAAAGTATAATGATATATGCCGCCATTGGTTTAGCCATTGTTCTGGTAGCTAAGGGTTTGATTGCTTTAATAAAAGACATACTGGGGGTAAAACCGGAAGCAGAACCGATTCCTTACTTTAAAAACTTTTATTTTTTTACTATAATTGGGATAAGTAAAATAAAAAAATTTTTCAAAGGTCGAAAATAACCCTACGAATTACGAATAAGTACGAATATACGAATATGTATTTGTAAATTATTCGTAAATTCGTAAAAAATTCGTAATTTTGTAAGGAAACAATGAAGAAATTTTTACCGGCATTGGTTTTAATAGGTTTATTGGTAGCGCCGGTAGTATTAGCCGACGGTGTAAGACAGATACCGGAGTGTATGTGTACACAAGTAAAGCATAATTTGGAAAGCTATATAACAGGTTGTAGTCCAGGTACAGTAATTTGTGCAAGTACCACCGGGGAGTACATCAAAGACGGCGCCTTGTGTTGTGTTTTGGATTTGATGGAGACCATTGTTGATTATATGTTTGTAATTTTGCTGATTCTTGCTGGAGTTATAATTAGTATTAGCGCTTTTCAATTTGCCACTGCCTCCGGGTCTCCGGAAAAAGTGAAAGCGGCTCGAGATAAATTAATCTGGGCTCTGGTAGGAATAATAGTTGCTTTTGGTGCAAAAGGAATAGTGAAGTTGGTTGAAACGATGCTGACTTAATCCTTTATCCTTGGCTAAAGGTAAAGGGTTGAGATTCTAAACTTTGAGCAAATTCAATCTATTGTTGTAGATTGACCCCGTACCTTTTGTAAGCAAAAGGTGCGGGGTTGAGTTTTGTTTTTTTGATTGCGTTTTAGTTGCGGACGTAGCCGAATTGGAATAGGCGCCGGGCTTAGGACTCGGTGGAGAAATCCGTGTGGGTTCGAGTCCCACCGTCCGCACAATCAAAAATGGCAGAGAACAGTTCTCCGCCATTTTTGATTAGATTAGCAAAGCAATCATTCTTCCTCCCTAATTTCGATTTTTTTCTTTCCCTCTCTTTGAATTTTTGGAATTTTAATCGTTAGAACTCCTTCTTTGACGATTGCTTCAATTCGAGAAGGATCAATCTCTTCTGGCAAAATTATTTTTCTACAAAAACTACCCCAGTAGCATTCTTGATATAGATATTTTCTTGTTGCAGGTAGGCCTTCATTAGGTTTTTCTCTGTTACCCCTGACAACTAACATGTCATTTTCTACTGAAATATCTAAATCCTTTGCTTTTATTCCGGCAATAGTAGATTGAACTACCAGTTCTGCATCGGTTTCATAGAGATCAATAGAAAGTTTTGCCTCAGTTTTTTGAGAAGGCAGCCATTTGCCGTTTGGAAGGGTGAAGGATGGTTTGTAGTTTTTTGTTTTTTCCTTGTCTTCCGATTCCTTAAAGGAGGAAAGTTCTTGGCTTTTTAATTTTTTGAAAAAAGACACAAAACTATAATGCGAATGCCGCGAATTAAATGCGAATACTACAAATAAAAGTATATTTTTTTTCGTTGAATTCGCATAGAATTTGTTGTATTCGTATTATGTTATTCTACATATGCTCTTCATTTTTTTAACTTTTTTAAAACCATAAGAAACAAAAATAGCCAATCCTATCAAAATAATTATAGGACCAATGAATTTTAGATACCCTTCTGTTATTATAAGGAAATCGTAAAGTCCGTGCAAGGCTACGGCTAAAGTAAGGCCCACTGCAGTTAATTGAAACCTTTTTTTTGCTTCAAAAAAAGATAAAGCCAAAAAATACCCTATAACTCCGGCGCATAAAGCATGCAAAAAGGTAGTTCCCACAAACCTGAACCAGGAAGCTGTAAAAATTTCCAGGATTCCCTTAAAAGGAAATAGCGTTAAAATATTTTCTGAAGCAGCAAAACCTAAAGCGGCGATAATCATATAAAGCATAACATCTACCGGTTCATCAAATTCGGGGCTTGATAGAACTTTAATTTTCACCACCAGATATTTCATTATTTCCTCCGGCAAACCCGCTCCAAAAAAACAAAGAATTCCCAAAATCAGAATTTGAGGAAAAGGAATTAATTCTAATTGTTTAGAAATTCCAAGCTCAATTAAAGCAGTCGGAATTACGGCCAGCATCCCGTATCCAAAAATTTTAAGAACTTGAGAGTTAGATTCGGGACGAGCATCTTTTCTTAAATAAAACAAAAGCCAGATAATACTGGGAGCTAAACCAAAAAAAATTAGAAGAGGATAGGACATCAAAGATTAAAGATTAAAAATTAAAAACACAAATCAAAAATGCAAAAATATTTTTACATCTTTAAGTATTTGTTTTTGGTCTTTGGTTTTTAATTTTTGGTTTTAGCCGGGTTCAGCCGGCGCTGGGCCACTTTTCCACCATCAAACATTTCTTTTTATTTTTCAAAGGCAGTTTTTGGTATATTTCTTCGGTGACAAAAGGGATAAAGGGATGTAATAATTTCAATGAGGTAAGCAATACATACAACAAAATCTTTTGGGTATTTTCTTTTTCGGTTTTGGATTTTGGGCTTTGGATTTTGGATTTCGCCAATTCTATGTATTTATCGCAGAAGTCGTGCCAGAAGAAATTATAAAGAGAATGGCTTGCTTTTCCAAACCGGAAATTTTCTAAATCTTTATTTACTGATTTAATTGTTTTATCCAACGCTTTAAGAATTCTTTTATCCGCCGCGGTTTGGAATTTCAAATTTTGAATTTGTTTCGAATTTCGATATTCGAATTTCAAATTTCCGATTTGTAGTAAGACAAATCGGCTGGCGTTCCAAATTTTATTACAAAACTTTCTTCCCATTATTATATTGTTTTCTGAAAACTTTATGTCTTGAAGTTCAGTAATCTGGTAGGTAATTCCGAACCGAACAGCATCGGCTCCATATTTCTTGATAAGAACTATTGGATCCACTCCGGTGCCAAGTGATTTAGACATCCTCTGGCCTTCCCCGGTTAAAACCGTAGGATGGATATAAACTTCTTTAAAGGGAATTTTTTTCATAAATTCCATCCCGGAAAAAATCATTCTTGCCACCCATAAATTAATAATTCCCCGGTCGGTGCTTAAAACATCTGTAGGATAAAATTTTGCCAAGTCAGAATTTTTTTTCGGTTTACAATATTTTTGATTTTGAGCGCAAGCGATTGGCCATCCCAGAGCGGCAAATGGCCATAGGGCCGAAGAGAACCAGGTATCAAGAACATCTGTCTCATCCTTTAGGGGAATTTTGTGTCCCCACCAAAGTTGTCTGGATATGCACCAATCTTTTATGTTTTTTAGCCAATCAAAATAAACTTTTTCCCAACGCTTGGGACGAAATTTAATTCTTCCTTCTTTTACTGTCATTTCCGCCAATTTTGCCAGTGTTTTCATTTTTAAAAACCACTGTTGAGAAGGAATTAATTCAATAAGAGTCTGGCACCTGTAACATCTCGGTACCTGGTGTGAATAATCTTCAACTTTCTCTAAGAGTTCTATTTTTTTTAAATCTTCAACTATCATTTTACGAGCATCAAGCGTTTTTAATCCTTGATAAGAAAAAGGAGCAGACTTAGTAATTTTTTCGTTTTTATCAATAACCTGGACAATATCGAGGCCGTGTTTTAATTTAATCTCATAGTCAGTTAAATCATGGGCCGGAGTAATTTTTACGGCTCCGGTTCCAAATTCGGGATCAACTGATCGGTCAGCGATAACCGGAATTTCTTTATTAACTAAAGGGAGAATTACCTTTTTGCCGACTAAATCTTTGTATCTTTTATCGTTTGGATTTACTGCTACTGCCGTATCTCCCAGCATTGTCTCTGGTCTGGTTGTTGCCACCACGATATAGGTTTTAGGTTTTAAGTTATAGGTTTTAGGTTTTAGGAGGTATTTGATGTACCAGAGGTGTCCTTTTTCTTCTTTATGTTCCAGCTCTAAATCTGACAAACTGGTTTGGCATCTCGGACACCAATTGATTACTCTTTCTCCTCGATAAATCCAACCTTTCTTGAAATATCGTAAAAAGGCAGTTTGGACAGATAGAGTATAATCTTTATTCAGCGTGAAGTGGGTTCTGGACCAGTCAAGAGAAGCCCCCATTTTTTTAAACTGGTCTAAGATAATGTTTCCGTATTTCTCTTTCCATTCCCAAACCCTTTCAACAAATTTTTCCCGACCCAGATCAAATCTATTTTTACCTTCCTTTCTTAAGGTCTTTTCCACTGCATTTTGAGTAGCAATCCCGGCATGATCTGTTCCCGGTACCCAGAGAGCTTTAAATCCCTGCAGCCTCCGCCATCTGATTAAAATATCCTGGACTACTGTGTTTAAGGCGTGGCCCATATGAAGTTCACCGGTAATATTTGGAGGAGGGATGACAATACAATAAGGTTTTTTGTGACGAGGAGGAAGTTTATCCGGATTAAAAAAACCCGACTTCTGCCAGAGTTTATAAATCTTGTCTTCGACCTCTTGAGGGTTGTAGGTTTTCGGTAGTTCCATACAAGTTTATTTTAGCACAAGATAAGTTTATTTTAGCACAAGAAACTAGAAATGCGTCAATGATTAATAATTACGCACCTGCGTAATTATTAATCAAAAGTGTTAGTTAGTTAGTTAGTTAGTTAGTTAATGGGAACTAGAAATTAGTCCATTTTCCGTTTTCTACCATTTTCTATTTTCTATTTTTTAAAAATCTATTTCTAATTCCTAATAACTATTTTCTATTATTCCAGTCTTAAATTTGCTTTTGCTTCAATTTTTTGCCAAAGTGTTTTCTCCTTTGGCCAATGGAAATATGCGGTTGCTCCAACCATTGCCGCATTATCAGTGCAATATTTAGCAGCCGGTATATAATATCTGGCATCTGGCATTTCTTTTTTAATTTTTTCTTCTAATTGTTTTCTTAGTTCTTCGTTTGCCGCGACTCCACCACCTAATATTATTGATTTTGCGTGATGCTTTTTTGCTGCTTTTAAAGTTTTGTGAATCAAAACATCAACAATTGCCTGTTGGAATTCGGTACACATTGCTCGAATGTATTGTTTTGACTCTTTTATTTTTTTGGGTTGGTTTTTAAAATTATACAAAACAGCAGTTTTTAAACCGGAAAAACTAAAATCATAGTTTTTCTGGTAAATCATCGGCCTCGGCAATTTAATGGATATCGGATATCTATCATTCCCCTTTTTCGCTATTTGAGAAATAATTGGGCCACCAGGATATCCTAAACCTAAAATTTTTGCCACTTTATCAAAACATTCGCCGGCTGCATCATCTCTGGTTTCGCCCAGAATTTTGTATTGACCAATTTCTCTCATCAAAATCAGTTGAGTGTGCCCACCAGATACTACTAAACAAATTGCTGGCCCTCCACCACTTTTTTCTAAAAAGTGGTGGGGGATGGTTTTTGGTTTTGAACTAATTGGCGGAAGCAAATTAGCGATAATATGGGCCTCAATATGGTTTACCGGAATTATTGGCAATTCCCAGAAATAACTTAAAGTTTTAGCAAAATTGACTCCGGTCCACAAGCAAGGTTCCAGCCCGGGTCCTGCAGTCACGGCAATTAAATCAATCTTTGGTTTTTGATATTTTTTTAAAAATTTCATAAGTTGCTCGTAAAGAATATTTTCTCTTTCTAAAATTTCTTTTATTTTTTTATTTTTGATATATATTTTTGATTTACTTGCCCCCCACCACTTTTTTCTAAAAAGTGGTGGGGGATGATTTTTGGTTTTTAATTTTAAGAAATTTGATTCTTTTAAAGATTTCTTTAATACGGGAATCAAATTTCGTTGGTGTTCCCTCTTTGCTATGGTCGGATACACTCCTCCCCATTTTTGATGAATTTTTACCTGAGAAGAAACAACATTAGAAAGAATTTCAAACCGGGGGAGCTTATTTCTCCCGGTTTCTAAAACAGCAACGCAAGTATCATCGCAGCTTGTTTCAATAGCAAGAATTTTCATTACAGTTATCTTAACTTTTTACTTGTTTTTTTTCAATTTTTGAGTTAAGATAAACAAAATTGCCGCCATCGTCTAGCGGTTAGGACACGATCCCTTCAAGGTCGTGATCGGGGTTCGACTCCCCGTGGCGGCACAAACACTTGACAAGGTTCCTTAATAAGAGTTAAAAAGAATAAGAGGATAAGAATCCTTAGAAAGGAAAGGGCAAGGTGAGTTTCTTTCACTCAATGTCGACTCTATCCCTAAAGGAGATGGGTTGCAAATTGGAAGACTTGACTTGCCCTTTTAAAGTGATAAATCAAAATAGCACTTTTAAAATAATCATAAGGAGGGGTTAAGATGAAAGAAGAGATTATAGTTAAAGAAGAAGAGAAACTGGCTTATCACCTTCAAGAAGTTTCAAAAGGCGAAAGACGATTTGAAAATGCTTTTCAATCTGTTATTAGAATGATTTTAGAAGACCCGGTAAAAAAGATTGTTCGGGGCGGTAAGACCATTTATGATTATAAATTTTTCCGGAGAGGAAAAAGGCACATTATCGGCTGGTACGATGAACTAAATGCGTTCGTTACTTTTGTCAAAGAATCAGCCGAAGGCAGGTCTTCTAGAGAGAGAGCTTTTGTTTTTGTTGGGCCACCCAGTAACGGAAAAACATTCACCATAGATTACATTTGCGATGAGTATCGAAAATTCATTCTGAAAGAGGTAAATGGGAAATATCCCAATATGAGATACACTTTTGAGTTTGTGAATCTTCAAACACTTGGGGAATATGGAGGTATTACCGAAATTCAGTCCCAGACCCTTGAAGACCCGATGATTTTGGCAATGAACCTCTTTGATTCAAGGGATAAAAACATTGAATTTTTGCAAGAAAAGTTCGGTTTTGATGATAAACAAATTGATGAGTTTCTGAAAAACTATCGTCCTCTGGGCGCTTGCAGTCGGTATATCTGGAGCAATATCTTTAAAAAACATTGTAACGGTGAGCTTGACCGAGCTTTGGAGTTTGTTAGAATTGTTCCCCAGCCAATTGCCGAATTAGATATCCTGACCGTTAAATATTCAGCAAAGGATAAAATTACTGCCTCAGCCATTGATATTGTAGGCGAGGAGGCGGTAGATAGACTACTTCACCTTCCTGCTGGTAAAAGAAATCCCTATCGTATTGATGTTCAGAAGGGGGTTGCAGCTCGAGCAGGGGGCGGGGGTATTCTTTTCGTTGATGAGATTTTTAAGAGCAAAACAGATTTGATTAATATTTTCCTTCAACTTATTCAGCCTCGAAAAGGAGAAGTGCGGCAGATTGAAGTAGATGGCTTTAAATGGCCCATTGACTGTTTAATCATTTGCACCAGCAACGATGAAGAATATAATCGCTTTATTTCCGAACAAGGCCAGGGTCCGATTAAAGACAGGTGCTCGGTGCATTTTGCGGGGTACATCACCGATTATAAGCTTCAACAGGAATTGGTTAGTTATGAGTTGGGAAGCGAGAAGATATCAACTCTTACTGGCGAAAAAATGCACGTAGATCCTAACTTGTCTAAAGCCCTTTCGATTGGGGTAACCATGACCAGGCTTCCTCGTCATGAAAAACTTAATCCGGTTGAAATGCTAAAGCTGGAAGCCGGTGAAACAGCCGGGGAAAAAGATGTAAAGACCTTGGTAGAAATAAAGGACATTCTTAACGCCAATATTGATGTTAGCAAAAGATGGGGTCAGTCAGGTCTAAGCCAGAGAGAAGCAGGTAAGATTTTTGAAATGTTAACCTCTCTGTCAGAGTCTAACGAAGGCAAATGTCTTTATGCCCTAGATGTTTATAAAGCGATGGAGAGAGTAATTAAAGATAATGTTACTAATGCCACGCTTCGAGATAAGTTCCTGAAAGATATTCCAGAGGCTAGAAAACTTCACAGAAAAGAGGTTAAAGCCTCTATTTATAATGCCTACCGAAATGACCCCACAGCTATTAACCAGGATGTTATGGCTTATGTTAATATGATTATAGGAATTGGTTCTCCCAAGCTGGGACCCGATAAAATTTGGACCTACAAAGATCCTCAGACTGGAGAGCTCAAACCCTTGAAGATAGATGAAAGATTTATTGATGCCGTTGAAACAAGAATAGGTTTAACCACTCAAGAAACAAAAGAGACTTTTAGGCAAAACATCAGAAAGGTTTATGCGGAGAGAATACCCACCGAGCCAGAATATGATTTTACAGAGGATGAGAGACTGGTAAGCGCTGTTACTGAAGTCAGGACGGAAAGTGATGTGGGGGTGGCCAACAGCCTGCAGGGAGCTTTGACCAATCGAACCAACAAAGATAATCTTCAAGTTTACAACAGGATGTTGGAAGTTATGATTAATAAGTTGGGGTATTGCTCAACCTGTGCCGAAAAAACTATTGAGTACTGGTGTATAGAAGTTGATGAATAAGAAACTTAAAGGCTTGTCTTATTGACAAGCCTTTTTAATTATATTAAAAAGAGAAGAGCTCCTTGAAAACCTAAAATTTGGATAAGGAGGTAGGATAGAATGAAAGAAAAAGATAAAATGATGACTGAAGCAGATGTTTTGGGAATGCAGTTAAAAGCAAAAGAAGCAGCAGAAAGTATTGTGTTTTTAGGCCAAAGAAGAAGGCCGCCCAGAATTTTCTCTGCCCTCGAAACTATGGATGAACTTTTAAAGCGAGATGAGCAGAGAGAGAAAGACGGCTTTTCCAAAAAGATAAAAATCAGAAGAGTTATAGTAGGAAATAAGGTAATTTCCGTTCCTTACGTTGAACAAGAACAGCTGATTCACGGAGAGTTCGAGCCAAAGAAACTGAAAAAGTTTTCCCGCCTTTTGGCAGCTGATGACGATGAAGAAGATGAGGATTTGGGTGAAACTACCGGGCACGGTAAAGGGGAAGTGGGAGATGTAATCGGTGAAATTCCCATCGGTGGCGCTGGTGAAGATGAAGGAACTGAACCAGGAACTGAACCCGGTCCGCACGAAGAGGAAATTTATGAGACAGGCAAAAGGCTTACTGAAAAATTCCACCTTCCCAACCTTAAAGAAAAAGGGAAGAAAGTTCCTGTTGATGAGCCTGTCTACGATCTGACCGACCGATTTAGAGGTTCTGGTCAAATTCTGGACAAAAAAGAGACCCTAAAGAGAATAATAAAGACGAATATTCTTTTGGGTCGTTTAGATAAAGATAAGCCAGATACCTCTAACCTAATAGTAGGGCCTCGTGACAAAGTTTACAGGGTTCTTTCCAGAGAAAAAAAATACGAATCTCAGTCAGTCGCCTTTTTCCTTAGAGACTATTCAGGTTCTATGTGGGGCGAACCCACCCAAGTGATAGTAGAACAGCACTTAATGATTTATGCTTGGCTTTCGTATCAGTACAAAAAGAAGGTCATCCCCAGATTCATTGTCCACGATACTGAAGCTCAAGAAGTTTCTGTAGAAAAATACTTTAGGTTAAATGCCGGCGGCGGAACCCTCATTCCTTCCGGCTACAAAAAAATCATTGAGATTATTGAAGGCGAAGGATTAGAGAGAGATTACAACATCTTTGTTTTCCAGGGAACTGACGGTGAGGATTTTGATGATGGCAAACTGGCTATTCCTCTGATCGGGAAAATTCTCACTTATGTCAATAGAATGGGAGTTTGTGTTCTAAAGCATCCTTACTGGGGAGGAGACAGAGAAAGCGAGTTTGAACAATATGTAAAAAGGGGGAATTTCCTTACCCAGCAAGAGCTCTTCAGAATGTATACAATGTCTTATTTAGATATGACCGAAGAGAAGCAGATCGAAGCCATCAAAGCCCTTATTGCCCAAGATTAAGTTAAGGAGGATAGCAATGAAGATTTTAAGTCAAGAAATGAAAAAACAAATGGAAGAGTGCAAAGAGAGGGCCAGAAAGGCAGGCCTCCAATTTTCAGAGAACACTTTGGAATTCATTATTACCAATCAGGATATGTTGGAACTGATGCCAAAGAATATGATTCCCACCTTGTACGATTATTGGGTTCAGGATATAGAGGTATACCGAAACAAATGGATATACGACATTTATCCTCACAATCTTTATGAAGTAACCATTAATTCCAGACCGCCGATTTCTTATTACCTTCAAGATAATGCTGATTGGTGGAACAGGATGCTTTTTTATCATGTTTTGGGTCATATTGATATAGACCTGAACAATGTTTATTTCAGGAAAACCTGGGATGATAACTTTGTCGGCCAGGCTTTGGCCGACAAAAGATTGATTGAGAAAATTCGCCAAGAACGCGGCTCTGAAAAAAGGTGGGTAGATTATGTAATTGAATTTGCCCTGGCCATTGATAATTTGGTTGGCTATTACCAAGAACTTGAAGAAGCTGACCAAAAAGGAAAACCGGAGATTTTTGGAAAAGTTTCTGAAAAGATAGATTTCTATTTTGGAGAATTTTTAAAAAAGCGTTACGAAGAGAAAGTTATTGAGCTGAAGTTTTATTACGATGAAATAGCCAGGTATAACCGCTGTGGAGAAACTGCTTTCTTTGAAGACAATTTCTTTTTGAGCAAATTTCCGGAATTTCACGCAGTCTTTAAAAAATGGAAAGAAAAGAACAAAAGCCAAAAGCCAAAGCCAAAAGATGTCCTTCAGTATTTAATGGAACACTCTGAGTTTATAAACAAAGAAGAAAATAAATGGATGAAAGATGTTATTCAGGTCATAAGAAGAACTTCTCTCTATTTCCAGCCCATGCTGAGAACTAAAATAGTTCACGAAGGCTGGGCTTCTCTCTGGCACGAGAGGCTGTATACAACCGATGAGAGCATCAAAGGTCATGCCATAGACTATTCTTTTATGGACGCCCACGTAGTAGTAGATCCTCGGATAGGACTTAACCCTTATGCTGTAGGGAAGCACCTTTTTGAGTTTATTGAAGAACTGGCTAGCAAAGGAAAGCTTTCTCGGGAATATCGGCTAATAAAAGATATCGAGGCGAGACGTCACTTTGACAGAGGGTTAGGTAAAGATTACGGAAGGGAAGTTTTATTTGAAGTGGCGCATCACGTTGATGACTATCAGCTAATAAACTTTCTTTCTGATGAAGATTTTCAGGATTTTATGGAAAAATACGATATGTTTATGGTGGGAATTCGGCCTCCCAAAGATATAGAAAGACTTCTGAGAGGCATGCTGGAAGTCTACATTAAGTCAAAGAAGGCTAAAGATTTTCGTAGACTATTAAACGAGTTTTTGTATCACCCTCCTTATTATGAGCTGAGAGAAGAAAATGGATTGTACATAAATCATATTTACGAAGGTAGAACCCTGGTTACAGAATATATTCCAAACGTTTTGATCGGTATAGAGTTTTTGAATGGCGCGCCAGTCCATCTTGAAACTACCGAATACGAAAAGGAAGAAGATCATTATTGGTATTTTGGCGGTAGGCCCGAGCCAGAGCATAAAAAAGTCAGAGTTCTTTACACTTGTCAAAATAGAAAAGTGGAAAGGAAGGTTATTGATTAATGATAATGAAACGAAAAAAGGCTGGTCAGACCTTGACGAGCCTTTTTTAATAATGTAAAAAGAGAAGAGCTCATTCAAAACTTAATAATGAGGAGGGAAAAATGGAAGACATTCAAGAAATTCTTGAATTTTTAACAGGAGAGATTGAAAAGAAAGAAAAAAGCGAGCCTTTGAGTTTTGAAGATTATCTGGCATTAGCCAGAAAAGATCCTGAGAAAATTTTCCGAAATATTTTCCAGCTGTTTTATGATGCAGTTATATACTATGTTGGGGAAGGAAAATCAGAGTATCCTCCAGATGACCCTGCCAATGCTCCCCTTATAGAATATGATTGCTCAAAGCTATTTGAAGAAGGGGTAGAAAATCCTTATTTTATTGACCGACTTTTTGGCAATCGGTTTGTTCAGGAAATAAAATCATTAATTACAGGAGCCCAACAAAATCGAATCCTTGCTTTTATAGGTTCTCACGGATGCGGAAAGAGCACTTTCTTGAATAATCTTTTTCAAAAACTCCAGGAATATATCAATGGAAAAGGGGCTTTTGAAATCTTTTGGGAAATAGATCCTACCCAATTTTCTCAGGAGGAAGAAAAATTCGAAATCCCTTGTCCGAGCCATGATTGCCCGATATTGATTATTCCCAGAGATTCTCGTGCTGAATTTTTGAAACGACTTCTTCCTGAATCAGAAATCAAAGATAAAATTTTTAGTCAGAAAGAATATGAATGGATATTTAAGCAGGAAGTTTGCACTATTTGCGATTCTCTGTTTTGGGCTTTGCATGAAAAGTTAGGTAGCATAGATAAAGCTCTGAGTATGTTAAAAGTCAGGCCTTATAAATTTAACAGGAGATTGGGCGAGGGTTTGGTTGTTTTTAGTCCGGGAGATGTAACGCCCCTGCCACCCAAAGCATCCTATCTAACCCATCAAAAAATTCAAGAGAATTTAGACCGGGTTTTCGGTCCCAATCGAGTAAGGTATGTATATTCACTACTCGCCAAGACCAATAATGGTATTTATGCTTTGATGGACATAAAATCCAGAAATACAGAAAGGTTTAAAGATCTCCACAATGTAGTTTCAGAGGGTACTTGGAAGGCAGGAGAGATAGAGGAAAAGATAAATTCGCTCATTGTGGCCTTAATGAATCCGGAAGACAGAGTCGCCTTAGAAAAAGATGAAACCAATGAGTCCCTTCAGGGAAGAATTCGATACGTAAACATTTCTTATATATTAGAACCAGGAGTCGAAGTTAAAGTTTATCAGTCTATTTGGGGGAAGGAGATCAACTCTTATTTTCTGCCCCGAGTCTTAGAAAATTTCGCCAGGGTGATAATTTCCTCCCGAATGAAAGCCGATTGTCAACCGTTTCAAAAGTGGATTCCCAAGATGAGAGAATATGAAAAATACTGTGATAGCTCGGGTCTTTTGTTGAGAATGGAACTCTATAGCGGAAAATTCCCTCCCTGGCTGTCAGATGAAGATAAAAGGAAACTCACTTTACCCCTGAAGCGAGAGATAATTCTCTTTGGGACTCAAGAAGGAATCGAAGGCATTACCGGTCGAGATTCTATTCAACTTTTTGATAATTTTCGTAGACTGTATCAGTCGAACTCAAAGTTAATTACCATGGATAATGTGGCTGAATATTTTAAGAATAAAATCGACCCCGAACAGAGGGATAAATACATACCAAGAAACTTTATTGGTTCTCTGATTAATTGGTATGATTACGGAGTTTTGAATGAAGTAAAAGAGGCCCTTTATTTTTATAACGAAGTCCAAATCTCCGAAGATGTTTTGCATTTTATTTGGGCTGTAAATTGTGCCCCGGGTGATAAAGTAAGCTGTCGATGGACAAAGAAGGAATTTAAAGTAACCATGGAGTTTTTGAAGGAGATGGCTGCTCGTATTACTGGAACTACTTACGGAGATTACGGAGATGCCGCAGTTAAGATCTATGTTCAGGAAATTCAGCAAAAGTATACTCTGATTGTTGCTCAGGGTGAGGAAAAAGAGATTACCAAAACCGAACTATATCAAGAACTTTTTAACTCTTACGTTAAAAATCTGAAAGACAAGGCCCTTGAACTTTATCAAGACAACAGAAACTTCCGAGAAGCAGTAAAGGCCTACGGAACAAAGAAATTTGAAGCTTTCGATTCGAGATTAAAAGTAAGTGTTACCTATATGATTGAAAATCTGATTGAGAAATTTGGTTATACTGAGCGGGGGGCAAAAGAGATTTGTCTTTACGTGCTGGATAAAGATCTCGCCAGAAAGTTTTCTTAACACCTTTAAAACTTAAAATTTCGGGAGGTGAAATAGATGTACGAAATAAGAATAGAAGAGAGGATCAAGTGTAAGAAATGCGAAGGTGAATGCGAATTGATTAGGATATTAAGTACCAAAAAAACAAAGGAGCAAAAAAGAGAAAGACCTGAGATCTTGGTGGATTTACAAGATGTATTAATTTTAGTTTACGAATGCACGAAATGTGGAAGCAAATTTGATAAAATAATAAGAGGAGGATAAAATGGCAGAGGAAGAGAAAGAAGACGAAGAATGGGAAGAGATTGAAAAAGAAGCAAAGGAAATAGCAAAAAAATATTAAAGGAAGGTTTAAAAAAGATAAAAGAAGAAATAGAGAAAGACGAGAAAGAGGATGATTAATTTTTAGAATCAAAGGCACGAGCAAGAATTCGTGCCTTTTAATTATTCCAGATGTATTCTTTCTCGAAACTTCTTTAATCTTTCTTGCAATAAAGGATATTTTTTTAATTTTGGGTCTTCAATCAGAATTTCTTTGGCAGATTGCCGGGTTTTTTCAACCAAAAAGATGTCTTTTAGGGCTGACATAGCTAAATCCGGAATTCCCCACTGTCTGGTTCCAGTGAAGTCTCCGGGCCCTCTAATTTTTAAATCTTTTTCAGCTAACTCAAACCCGTTTTCGCAGTCAATTAAAGCCTTTAATCTCTGCCTTGTTTTTTTAGCCGGAGAATCGGTAAACAAAAAGCAATAAGATTGATACCTTGATCTTCCTACCCTTCCCCGGAATTGATGAAGCTGAGCTAATCCGAATCTTTCTGCTCCCTCAATCATCATTACGGTCGCGTTGGGTACATCTATTCCTACCTCAATTACCGAAGTCGAAACTAAAATATCAATTTTTTTATTTTTAAATTCTCTCATTATTTTCTCTTTCTCTTTTGTCGCTAATCTTCCGTGCATCATTGCTACTTTCAGGTCCGGAAATACTTGTTTAGATAATTTTTCATACTCTTCTTTTACGGCTTTTACTTCCGCCCAGCTCAGAATCTGTTTATAGTTGGGAGTTAATCGGTTACGAAGCCCGTTTTGTTTAGCGGTTACGTTTAGCGTTTTTCCGTTTGACGTTTTGCTCGCAGCGATACCGGCTTCGTTTCCGTAATCGCTTGCCGTTTGACCTTCAATCCGCGGACAGATAATGAAGGCCTGCCTTCCTCTTTTAATCTGCTTTCTGATAAAATTATAGGTCTTATCTCGGTCTTTTGGGGGAACGACTTTGGTAATTATTTTTTTCCTTCCTTTCGGCAGTTCCGAAATTAAAGATAAATCTAAATCGCCGTAAATGGTAAGAGCTAAGGTGCGGGGAATAGGAGTAGCGGTCATTGAAAGCAAATGGGGGATAATTGGTTGTTGGTTATTAGTTGTTGGTTGTTTAGTTAATTTCGCTCGCTGCTCTACTCCAAATCGATGCTGTTCGTCTACTATCACCAAGGCGAGATTTCTAAACTTTACTTTATCCTGGATTAGGGCATGAGTGCCAATCAGAATATCAATTTCTCCATTTTTTGTTTTCTTTAAAAGTTCCTTTCGGGAAATTTCTATAAATTGGTTTTTTAATTTTTTTGAAAAGAACCTGTCTTCTTTTCCGGTTAAAAGTCCAACATTTAAGTTAAAATTCTTCAATAATTCCCAAACCGTTTTAAAATGTTGTTTGGTTAAGACCTCGGTAGGAGCCATAAAGGCCGCTTGAAAACCCTGCTTGGTTGTATTTAAAACAGCCAAAGTCGCTACTACTGTTTTTCCCGAGCCAACGTCCCCCTCTAAAAGTCTATTCATCGGCCTTGGTTTTTCAAGATCTTTTAAAATTTGCCAGGCAGATTTTTTTTGAGTATCGGTTAATTTAAAGGGAAGAGATTTTGTAAATCTTTGCAAAACTTTTAAATTTAAAGGAATGGATTGGGCTCTTAAACTTCCAATTTTTATTCTCTGCCTTAAAACGGTCAGTTCAATAAAAAAAAGCTCTTCAAAAGAAAATCTTTCCTGAGCTTTTTTTGCTAAAGCCAGAGAATTTGGAAAATGAATCTGGAAAATTGCATTTTTAATCGGCAAGAGTTGAAAATCTCGTCTTATTTTTTCCGGGACAGGGTCTCTAATTTCATTTTTAAATTTTATTAAAAGAGGTTTTAAAATCCACCTTAACCATCTCGAAGACAGTCCTTCGGTTTCGGGATAAACCGGGACAATTCGACCGGTGTGAGTTAGTCCCGAAACTTGCCTGCCCTGCTGGCTGCTCCAGCAGACGGCCCGGGGAAACTTGGAACCTGAAGCCTGTATTTTTTCATGGGCCGGGTTTGATAAATATAAACCGCTTTCGCCTATGTTAGTTTTTCCGGCTAAGGAAATTATATCCCCTGGTTTTAAAGTTTTTATTAAATATGGTTGATTAAACCAGATTACTTTTATTGCCCCGGTTCTATCCTGGACTAAGGCTTGAGTTAAAATCATTCTTTTTCTCCAGGTTCTGGTATTTTGAATTTCTAAAATTTTTCCCTGAATGCAACAATCCTGACCGTATTTAATTTTAGAGATTGGACTTATATTTGAAAAATCCTCATAACGATGAGGAAAGTGATAGAGAAGGTCCTGAACCGTTTTTATCCCCAATTTTTTGAGCCGTTTTTGATAAATCGACCCCACATTAGGAAGTTCTTCAATCGGAGTAGATAATTCCATGCTTGCCCCGTTAGAAATTCCAAATTTAAACTAAGTTAAAACAGTTAGTTAGTAATAACTTGACTGACAAAATTTCTAATGGGGTGCCCCCGGTAGGAATCGAACCTACACTCTGAAGTTCCGCAAACTTCCGTTTTTTCCATTAAACTACGGGGACTCAACTACGTTTTGATTTATACCAGAACTTTGATGGGTAAGCAATGCCGGATATGCCTCTGCCCGTCTTTCTAAAGCCTGGATGTAATGAGGGCGAAGGAGGAAACTATGGGGTAGAGATAATATTCTGCTTGCTCCGTATAATCCCTCCGGGGAATCTATAGGGCTGTTAACCAGGAGCATAATTATATTTTAAATACCACAAATTTGACCCTTAATCAACAATTTGACCCTTAATCAACCTATCGCTATATTGGATTTTAAGAGAGATTGAGTTTTTTTGGGGATTGAGTTTTTTGGGGAGTGTGATAATATAAAATTACTTCTGGGAGGAGTGCGGCGAATTGGCAAGCCAGCAGTTTGCTAAACTGTAACGGTGTAAAAAGCCGTTTGTGGGTTCGAGTCCCACCTCCTCCGCATGAAAATTTTATGCCTTTTGGCATAGAAATTTTCATTTAGATAGAGGGTGGCGACTGTAAAATTCCTGAATTGTATCGCCGAAGGCGACAGCAATGCCTTCGGGCAACTCGTTCCACCTCCTCCGCAAGCAATCGAAAATCCTTTTAAGAGATTTGAGATTACTTTGAGGGTGTGACGAGAACCTGCTTTCCGCATTGCTCCGGCGAAGTTCCACACCTTTTGTAGATTCGGTGCATATAGCATTGAAATTTACAAGGTAGCCTACAAAAGGTGCGGGGCGAAGCGCCAGTCCACGAGATAATTAAAATTAGCTTTACTATGCTTAATTATAAAAACAAAATATTTTTCTTAGATCTGGATAAAGAATTAAAGAAAATTTCAGAGAAGATTGAGGGACTAAAATTTCCTCAGGGATTTTTAGAGTATGTTCTCTATGTAATTTCAGAGATTTTGGTAAATATAAAAGAGCATTCTCGAGCCAAGAGTATATCTCTCAATATAAGAATTAATCAGCAAAGATGCAGAATTGATATTAGAGATGATGGGATTGGATTTAGGGAATCCTATCTTAGAAAAAAAATCTATCCCAAAGATGACTTTTCGGCGATTGAATTTGCCCTGAGCGGTCTCTCTACAAAAGACCCTCGGGAGCGAGGTTTTGGCCTCTATTCAATAAGAAAATTAGTTGAGACCCTTGGAGGTATACTAATAATTGAGACCGGCTTAGCTCGAGCAATTATTAAGAAAAACAAAATAAATTTTCTAAAGGTTTCAAAAAAAAGGCAGGGAGTTCTGATTAATATTGAGTCTTCGGTTAAGAGTATTAGTTTTTATAAAATTATTAAATAAGAACCATGAGATACTTCGCATCTCAGAACCTTGATTCGCTAAGGTAAAAACATATAATCTTGAAATAAGAACCTCTCGCTTCGCTCGAGAACCTTGATTCGCTAAGGTAAAAACATATAATCTTGAAATAAGAACCTCTCGCTTCGCTCGAGAACCTTGATTCGCTAAGGTAAAAACATATAATCTTGAAATAAGAACCTCTCGCTTCGCTCGAGAACCTTGATTCGCTAAGGTAAAAACATATAATCTTGAATTAAGCAGTATGGAAATTCGGATAAATATTCAAAAAAAATACCTCTTTTTTAGGAAAGATGCCCAAGCGATTTTAAGAAGGGTTTTGACAAATAAAAAATCCCCCTTAAATGTTTATTTGGATTTTTCCAATGTGGCCTTTTTTTCTCGAAGTTTTGTTGATGAGTTTTTAAACATTATTGATGAACTGAAAGAAAGAAAAATATCAGTGGCAATTCACCATCTTAACCCTCGGTTAGAGATGATGATGAGTCATATTCGGAAGACAAAAACTGAAATTCAAAAAGCGATGGCCTGAGAGCTTTTCTTCATCCTGCCTTATTGATTTTTAATCCCAGCAATTCTTTCCAAACTGCCAGAGAACTCCGAAGGAGTCTCTCGACAAGCTCGGGACCCTACGGGGCGGGCCGGAAAAATACCTACCCCGTTAAAATTGCGAAGCAATTTGATTCGGGGCAGACGTAGCTTTAGCGAAGGAGGGCCCGAGCTATTTTAAATATACACTGCTAATTTAATTCTGGAGGGGTACGAAAGTGGCTGAATCGGCCGCACTTGAAATGCGGTAGGGCAGAAATGTCCTCGTGAGTTCGAATCTCACCCCCTCCGCAATTTAAAAATCGGCAATGCCGATTTTTAAATTTTTAATTTTTCACTTTTCATTTCTTGTCCGCTTAAACCCCGCCCATAATTTATGGGCGGGGTTGTGGCGGGTGAAAACTTTTATCATTCTCTAGCTACCGCTACTCCCCAGACCTCTTTGGCTCCGGCTTTTTTTAGAACTTCGGCGCATTCTTCCATGGTGGAACCAGTAGTATAAACATCATCTACTAATAAAATTTTTCGATTTTTAATTTCACTTTCATTCTTTATCCAGAATACTCCTTTCAGGTTTTCTTTCCTTTCTTCCATAGAAAGCCCAACCTGGGGCAGGGTTTCTTTTACTTTAATTAAAAGGTCGGTAACCAAAGAGATTTTTAGAGCTTCAGAAAGCTTTTTAGCTATTTCTTCGGCTTGATTAAAGCCACGCTGTTTTAGTTTCTTTTTATGCAGGGGGACAGGAACTAAAAGAAACTCCGCACCGAATCTGCCTGCCTCGTGGCCCCCAACCAAATTTTTGGTGGAGGACTTTTCGGAGTTTTGATAGGGGACTTGGTTTAAGCCGGCACCTTTTGAAAAAAGGTGCTGGGCTAATAATTGAAAATGAGTTATAATGAGATTAGATAGAGGGTTTGCCAGCTCTTTGATTAAGGGTCCGTACTTAAACTGGCTAATTAACTTTTTTACAATTTGATTTTGGTAGGCGGCAGCAAAATAAAGACCGTTTAATTTAGTTCGGTTTTTGCATTCTTTGCAGGTTCCTTTCCAAGTTTTCCTTCGGAAAATTTGGAAGGGCAAATCGGATATGGTATAATTTAGAATAGGCAGTCTTTTTTTACAAACCGGACAATATAAATTTTCTAAAATCTCAATCAAACTCTGGCAGTCTTCGCAAAGATAACTTCCCTCCTTCCCGCAATTGACGCAGTGAGGAGGAAAAAGAGTGTCTAAGATAAAATTTTTTATCCTTTCGTAACCCATAACTTATAACTAATAACCCATAATAGTTGTGAGTTGTTAGTTATTGGTTGTTAGTTGATTAATTAGTTTTCCACATTTCTTATTCCCTTTTTTCTGTTATACTATATGTATGGTATAATATATGTAGTATAATGAAAATAGGATAGGATAGTCTGAAATTTCGCATGTTCTGGGCTTCCTTTAAAAAAATTCCTAAAGAGTGTTTGGGGGTAGATATCGGAACTTCTTCTATTAAGATAGTTGAAATTAGAAAAAGAGGTAAAGAAAAGGAACTTGGGAATTACGGGGAAATTAAGATCAGGGATATTTACCCCGACTTTAAAAAAAACATCATAACGGCAGAGAGTGAGGAAATAGCCAAAGTGATTGAAGCAATTTTAGATGAGGCTAAGATTAAAACCAAAGTGGCAGTTTTTTCCCTTCCTGACTATTCAAGTTTTTTTACCACTTTTACCTTGCCGGCTATGACCAGGCAAGAAATTCCCGAGGCGGTTAAATTTGAAGCTCCTGTTCGCATTCCTCTTCCCTTAGCCAAGGTTACCCTGGATTGGCAAGTAGTTGAAGGTTTTGAAAAAGAAAACCTGCCCTTGAGAATTTTATTAGTGGCAGTTCCTAATGAAACTGTAGATAAATATCGAGAAATTGCTTCTCTGGCCAAACTGGACCTGATGGCTCTGGAAGCAGAAGTATTTGGACTGGTAAGAACTCTGGTTAAAACGGAGGAGCCTACGGTCCTGGTAGATATCGGGAGAGAAAGTACTACCTGTAGCGTTATTGATAAAAAAATATTAAAAGCATCTCACAGTTTTGATACGGGCGGAAGGAGATTAACAGAAGCTATATCTCAAGCTCTGAATCTGGAGGACCAACAGGCAGAAGACCTCAAAGAAGAAAACGGCATTTTAGGTGATGAAGCCGTTAAGGAAATCTTAATCCCAACTTTAGATTTAATTCTGGAAGAGATAAAACAGGTTTGTAATAATTTTTTAAAGGATGAGAGAACAAAAGTTGAAAAATTAATTTTGACAGGAGGTTCGGCTCTGCTCCCCGGCCTAAAAGAATATTGTCAGTCAAGTCTTAATTTGAAAACAGAGATTGGTAATCCTTTTTCGGGGATAGTCTTTCCTCCTAGCCTGGCCGAAATTTTAGAGGAAATGGGACCTCTTTACGCAGTATCTGTGGGAATGGCACTAAGAGAACTAAAATAAATCAAAAATCAAAAATCAAAAATCAAAAATCAAAATGTAATGCAAAATGTAAATAAGGATTAGAGCTAAATTTTCTTTTTGGATTTTAACCCCGTTAGAAATTTTAGAATTGAACGGTAAAAACTTTATACATAGAAGTTCCTTTGAATTTTGGAATTTCTAACGGGGTTAATCTATTATTTCTTGCCCGGCCAAATTTTGTTTCACTCGCCTAAGTTTTCTAAAAGAAAATTTGAGCGGGTAAGCAAAACTTGTGTGGCGGGTGAACATTTTGACTTTTGCATTTTGAATTTAAGCGAAGCGAATATGGTTGAAATTATTCCAAAACCGGTGGCTAAACGGCCCTTATGGCAGGAAATTTTGTTTTATCTTGGGATAATCTTAATCGTATTAACGATCGGAGGCTATTTTGGATTGGGCTATCTTCAAGAGAAAACCTCTCGAAATATTGAAAATTTGAAGGACCAGATCTCTAGGGTGAAAACTGACGAGGAGAGAGAGCTGAAGGAGAAGCTTTTTGAAAAAGAAGGAAAAATAAAAGATTTTTCCATTTTATTAAACGGTCATCAGGTCAGCTCCAGTTTATTTCCGTTTTTAGGGAAAATTTGCCATCCGAAAGTTCAGTTTTTAAGTCTTGATTTTTCTAAATCGGAAAAAGATTATTTAGTTCAAATTCCGGCTCAGGCCGAGAGTTACGAAGTTTTGCATCAACAAATTTTAATTTTTAGAGATGAAAAATTAATCAAAGATGCGGAAGTTTCCGGAATTTCAATTGGGAAAGAGGGAAGGATTAATTTTGGTTTAAAGCTTAGTCTGGATCCCTCAATTTTCGAATTCAAATAAGACACCGATTTATACAGATAAAGCTGATTTATGCGGATTAAACTTATCTGTATTAATCTGTAAAAATCCGCATTAATCTGCGTCTATATGACTAATAGAATTCTTATTACCATTATTTGCCTTGCCTTATCGTTAGGATTGGGTTTGACGATAGTCCGACCCGAATATCAGGATTATAGAGATTTAAAATCAGAGTTTGAAAGAAAAAAAACCGAACTTTTGTATCATCAGCAATATTTTGCAGAACTCAAAGAAATTGACTCAAGGTTAAAGGAATACAAGGTTTCCCTTTCTAAAATTGAGAGCGCTTTTCCCTTTTACTTTTCTATTCCAGCCTTTTTTGCAAATTTACAAAGAATTACTTCTCAGTCAGGTCTGATTTTAGATCAAGTTAGCAAAGGTTCAGTTCAGGAAAAAGAAAAAATTAAAGAACATTCTTTCAGTCTCTCTCTTTCCGGAAGTTTGACTAATTTCAAGAATCTCCTTTTTGCCCTTGAGAATTCGGCAAAATTAATAGAAGTAGAAAACTTTAGTTTTTCTTCTCCCGAAGAGGAAGAGGAACCCATTAATTTTCGTTTGTTGATAAAAACCTTCTCATACTAGATTAAAGATTAAAGATTTCAGATTAAAGTTAAAAATTTCTATTTCTCCGGGCTCGAAAAATCTTAAATCTTAAATCTTAAATCTATTTTATGGCTATCACTTTCGGACCTCATCGAGAAAAAGAAAAAAGGATGCTTTTGATTGCTATTATTGCAATGGCAATCGGCGGAATAATAATCGGGGTTATCTTAAGCCGAAAATCTGCCCCCTTGTTTTTAGAGGTTTCAAAACCAAGAGCTCCTGAGATAAATTGGGAAACGCTGTCTGACCCCCGTTTAGAGAAACTTCAGCCCTTAAAAGAAATTCCTCCTTTTACCGAAGAGGTAGGGAGAGAAAACCCCTTTTTACCTTACTAAAATGAGCTTGCTTGATGAGTTAGTTCAGTTAAAAAAAATAACCAAAACTCAGGCCGTTGAGTTAGAAAGAAAAATAAAATCCTCCGAAAAAAGAGAGGAAGAAATAATTTTAGAGAAAAATCTTGTTTCTGAGGATTTTTTATTTGATTTAAAAAGCAAAAAATTAAAAATTCCATTAAAAAAAGTTTATCCCGAGGATGTTGCCTTAGAAGTGCTGGAATTAATTCCGGAAGATTCTGCTAAACACTATCAAATAATTCCTCTCCAGAAAAGAGATGCTATTTTGGAAGTAGGAATGGTCTACCCGGACGATTTAAAAGCCAAAGAAGTTTTAAAATTTTTAGCCCGTCAAGCCAAATTTTCCTACGAAATCTATTTGATTACCCTGACTAACTTTAATACTCTTTTAAGAAAGTACCGAAGTTTAAAAAAAGAAGTTATCGAAGCTCTGGGAGAACTGGAAGTAGAAAAACCTAAAAAAGTAATTAAGGGAGAAGAGGTAAAAAGAATGGCTGAAAGAGCTCCCATTAGTAAGATAGTGGCGGTGATGATCAGGCATGCGGTGGATGGAGGAGCTTCTGATATTCATATTGAACCAATTGCGGATAAATTAAGAATTCGCTACCGGGTCCTGGGTCGGCTTTTCTCTTCTTTATTTTTGCCGATAACAGTTCATCCGGCAGTAATAGCCAGAGTAAAAATTCTTTCTGGTTTGAAAATTGATGAAACCAGAATTCCTCAAGATGGAAGATTTAGTGTTAAAATAGCAGGAAAGAGAATCGATTTCCGAGTTTCTACTTTTCCCACTTTTAACGGAGAAAAGGTGGCAATTAGAATTTTAGATCCGGAAAAAGGTTTTAGAACTTTTGAGAAATTAGGATTAGAAGGCAGAAATTTTGAAGCAATGAAAAATTCAATTCAAAAACCTTACGGAATGATTTTAGCTACCGGACCCACTGGTGCCGGGAAAACTACTACTCTTTATGCTATTTTACAAATTTTAAATAAAGAAGACGTAAATGTAATGACTCTGGAAGACCCAATTGAGTATCATTTAGAGGGGGTGAATCAATCCCAGGTTAGGCCCGAAATTGGTTATACTTTTGCTACCGGCCTCAGGCATATTATACGGCAAGATCCGGATATTATTATGGTAGGAGAAATAAGAGACGAAGAAACGGCTGCCCTGGCTATTCATTCTGCTTTAACCGGCCATTTAGTTTTATCTACCCTACATACCAATAATGCCATAGGAGTGATTCCCAGGCTGGTTGACATGGGAGTAGAGCCATTTTTAATCGCTCCAACCTTAAATATTGCTTTAGCCCAAAGGTTGGTAAGAGTACTTTGTCCGGATTGCAAAAAAAGAGTCAAAGTTTCAGCGGAAGTTAGAGATTTAATTTTAAAAGAATTAGAAGAGATACCCCTCCAGATTAGAGAAACCGTTAAAGTCCCTTCTCCTTTATATCTTTACGAACCTCAAGGTTGTAAAAAATGCAACCATATTGGTTTTTCTGACCAGATCGGCATTTTTGAAGTTTTGAGTATGACTCCCGAATTGGGACAATTAGTTTTAAAAGTTCTTTCAGAGGTAGAAATTGAAAAAGAAGCAATAAAACAGGGGAGAATTAGTATGCGCCAGGACGGGATTTTAAAAGTATTAAAGGGGATTACTACCATTGAAGAAGTAATGAAAGTCACCAAGTAGAAATAAAAAATAAAAAACCAAAATTAAGAACCTCGCTTCGCGAGAACCTTGATTTGCTAAAGAATAATCATAAAGTATAATGCGAATACTCCAAATTAAATGCGAATGCCGCGAATAAAATCATGGATTATCAACAAAAACTTAAAAGGTTGCTATTTGTAGTTGTCGAAAAACAGGCCTCTGACCTTCATCTTTCAGATGGACATGTTCCAATATTGAGGATTGCCGGAGAACTAATTTCTTTGACAAAAGAAGAAAAATTGTCAGCCGAAGATGTCCGGGGTTTAGCTTTTGCTTTAATGAGGGAGGAGCAGAGGGAAAGATTTTTAAAGAAAAAAGAAATTGATTTTTCGTATACTCTTGGAGAGGAAGCCAGATTTAGAGTAAATGTTTTTTTTGAGAAAGGTAATTGCGCTTGCGCCTTAAGGTTAATTCCTTCTAAAATCCGTACCATTGAAGAATTGAATTTCCCTCCAATTTTACACAGCTTTACCGAGGCTCGACAGGGATTTGTTTTAATAACCGGGCCTTCCGGTCACGGGAAATCTACTACCTTAGCCTCTTTAATTGATGAAATAAATCATAAAAGATCGTGCCATATCATTACTATTGAAGATCCAATTGAGTATGTTTTTAAAGACGACAAGTCAATCATTGACCAAAGAGAGGTTTATCAGGATACTCTAAGTTTTGCCGGGGCTTTAAAATCTACTTTTCGTCAGGACCCGGATGTAATTATGGTTGGAGAAATGAGGGATCCCGTAACCATAGCCACTGCTATTACTGCCGCTGAAACCGGTCACCTGGTTTTTGCCACTCTGCACACTAATTCGGCCAGTCAAACCGTTCATCGTATTGTAGATAGCTTTCCTTCCGGCCAGCAAGACCAAATCCGGGCTCAACTATCTGGTAACTTGCTGGGAGTTTGTTCTCAACGACTTATTCCCAGGATTAAAGGAGGTTTAATTCCGGCTTGCGAGGTAATGCTTCAAACTCCAGCCGTAGCTAATTTAATTCGAGAAAATAAAATTCACGAATTACCTTTGGTAATTGAAACTTCAATAGAAGCGGGAATGATTTCTTTAAATAGATCTTTGGCTAATCTGGTTAGAGCAAAAGAAATTAGTTTAGAAAATGCTCTAAATTACTCTTTAAATCCCGTTGAATTGGAAAATCTCATAAAGCGGTAATTCAAAAATCAAATATCAAAATGCAAAATGATAAACCAAAGTTCAAAGATGAATTTAAGAAAAGACTTTATCGCTACATTCTTGAATTAATTAAGTTTATTGACCATCTCCCCAAGGATTCAACTACAAAAGTTATTAGTACTCAACTTCTTAAAAGTGGAACTAGTACAGGAGCAAATTATTTCGAAGCAAGGAGCTCAAGTTCCAGAAAAGATTTCACAAACTATTTTAGCATTGCTTTAAAATCGGCAAATGAATCTATTTTCTGGTTAGCAATTCTTCGAGATTCTGGGAAATCTAATAAAGATGAAACTGACAAATTAATTCAGGAAACCAACGAAATTGCTAAAATATTGGCCTCGAGTATCCTGACTCTAAAAGGGAGAAAATAATTTTTAATTTTAATCTATCGTTTTGATTTTTGATTTTTAAATTTTGATTTAATTTTATGAAGCCCTGAGCTAATGGGGTATAACCAAAAGCATAGGTTTGTCTGAAAGCGGTATTTAATCGTATAAAGACAGACTTCTAATGGGATGAAGTTTCACTATTGGGCCAGAACTAAAGAGGGAAGAGTTCAATCAGGAACAATTGAAGCTTCTTCTAAAGAAGCGGCTTTAGATATTTTGAAATCTCATAAATTATATGTCACCGGCCTGGAAAAAGCTGAAGCTGTTCCCATCTGGAGAAAAGAAATTAAATTGTTTGAGAAAGTTTCGGCTCAAGACCTGGTAATGTTTTCCCGGCAGCTGTCAGTAATGTTTACCTCCGGCGTTTCTTTATCCGAGTCATTAACAGCCATAGCCGGTCAGACTAAAAAAACTAAATTCAAAGAAAAAATTTTAAAATTAGCCGAGGCTGTAGAAGGAGGAACTACTTTTTCAAAAGCCATTTCTCGTTTTCCGAAGTTTTTCTCAAATTTTTATGTTTCGGTAGTAAAGTCGGGCGAAGTTTCCGGAACCCTCGGCAAATCTTTAACCTATTTAGCCGACCACTTAGAAAGAGATTACAATCTCCGGGCCAAATTAAAGGGAGCAATGATTTATCCTTCTTTAGTTATTGTGGCAATTATCGGAGTTTTTGTTTTAATGACAGTTTTTATCATTCCTCAACTAATAACAGTTTTAGAGGGGTCAGAGGTTGAGCCCCCGGCTATTACTATGGCTGCCATCGCTTTATCCAATCTTATCCGGAGCTGGTGGTGGCTGATATTAATTTTAATAGTGGGAGCTATATTTGGACTCTGGTGGTATTTTAGAACCGAAGAAGGGAAAAAAATTTTTGACCAAACTTCTTTAAGAATCCCCTGGGTAGGAGTTTTTTTACAAAAACTTTATTTAACTCGATTCGCTGAGAACCTTTCTACTTTAATTACTGGCGGTCTTCCCATCGGTCAATCCTTAGAGGTTTCAGGAAAAATAGTGGGGAATGATGTTTATCAAAGGATTATTTTTGAAGCTCGAGACAGGGTAACCAGGGGGGAATCAATTACGGCCGTTTTTTCCGAGTATCCGAAAATTTTCACTCCTTTATTTTGTCAAATGAGCCTGGTGGGAGAAAAAACCGGCCATATAGACAAAACCTTAATGACCGTAGCAAATTTTTATCAAGAGGAAATAAATCGAGTTACCGATAACTTGGTTAATATTTTAGAGCCGATTTTAATTTTAGTTCTCGGAGGAATGGTAGGGTTATTAATGGCGGCCGTAGTTATTCCCTTATATCAGATTTCAGCCGGAGCGATGTAATTTTCTGCTTGAGAATTTTAATTTATTTTGTGTTACAATATACTTGTGATATAATTAAGAAAGGTCGAACAACTAACAACTAACAACTAACAACTAACAACTAACAACTAACAACAGTTATAAGAACCTGCCTCGCTACGCTCGGCAGAACCTTGATTCGCTAAGGTATTCACCCC
>Ga0210017_1000331_pt1 | contig 38836 bp, 34 predicted proteins | sample CryGeyCG2014_020_FD_183966 | JGI IMG/M metagenome (GOLD analysis project Ga0210017, IMG submission 183966) | Groundwater microbial communities from aquifer - Crystal Geyser CG08_land_8/20/14_0.20 (SPAdes) (version 2) | ecosystem: Environmental > Aquatic > Deep subsurface > Groundwater | place... | reverse complement strand
AAAATTGGGTTTGGTTAAAGCCACCCAGGTTCTTCATCTAACCCCAGAAATTCCAGTAGCCCTAAAATGAGCCTGAATATTAGATTAAATTTACTGGTGGGATGTTTTTTCTTAGTTGGATTTTTAATCATCAGTCGGCTCTTTTACTGGCAGGTAATCTCACGAGAAAAATTAACCGCCATTGCCGAAAGCCAACACTGGATTTCTTTTGAGATTCCGGCAGAAAGAGGTAAAATTTTGGCGCGTGATGAATTTCCTTTGGTAGCCAATGAAGAGGCATTTTTAGTTTTTGCCTCCCTACCAGACTTAAATAAAAATTCAATCGAAATAGCAGAAAAACTTGCTCCAATTCTTAATCCCGAAGACCCTTCAACAATGTCTGGTTTAATTAAGGAAAGGTTAGATCGTCAAGATCTAGTTTGGGTTCCCTTAAAACACAAAGTCTCTCCAGAAATAAAGAAAATAGTTGAGGAGTTGGAAATAAAAGGGATTGGCTTTCAAGAAGAGAGTCGTCGAAGTTATCCCGAGAGTTCGAGTGCCGCTCATCTTTTGGGGTTTGTTGGTTCGGACATCAATGGCCAAGATAAAGGTTATTTTGGTCTTGAGGGTTTTTATGATTTGGAACTAAGGGGTCAGGCCGGTATTTTAAGAAGAGAAAAAGATGCTTCGGGAAAACCAATTTTAGTTGGAGAAACAAAGGAAGAAAAACAAAAAAATGGTCGGGATTTGGTGACAACTATTGATCGGGCGGTCCAATATATTGCTGAAAAAAAACTTCAAGAAGGCCTCAGGCGATATGGAGCTGTTAGTGGTTCGGTGGTAATTATGGAGCCTAAAACCGGAGAAATCTTGGCGATGGCTTCTTTTCCAAATTACGATCCAGCCTCATATTGGCAGGCCGACAAAAACCTTTTCCCTAATCCAGTCGTTGCTTCTTCTTTCGAACCTGGGTCAATTTTCAAGGTTTTGGTAATGGCGGCCGCTTTAAACGAAGGAGTGGTGGAGCCGGAAACGAAATGTGATCGCTGTGGCGGTCCAAGAAATATTTCCGGTGAAACAATTAAAACTTGGAACGATGAATATCCACCTGAGCCTTCGATGATTGAGGTAATTCAGCAATCAAATAACGTGGGGATGGTTTTCGTTGGCGAAAAATTGGGAGTGGAGAAAATGGTGGCCTATCTTGAGAAGTTTGGCATTGGCAAACCAACAGGGGTAGATCTTCAAGACGAAAGCTCACCTATTTTACGGCCAAAGGACGAATGGAGGGCGATTGATTTAGCCACCGCCGCCTTTGGTCAGGGAATAGCCATTACCCCAATTCAAATGGTTAGAGCAGTTGGAGCAATAGCCAATGGGGGAAAACTAATGCGACCATTTGTGGTGAAAAAAGTTATTGGTGAAAAGGAGGTAAGTGAAATCTCTCCAAAAGTCCAAACAGAGGTAATTAAACCAAACATTGCCAGAGTGATGACGGAAATAATGGTTAATGCTGTTGACAAGGGGGAGGCAAAATGGGCAAAACCAAAAGGATATCGAATTGCCGGCAAAACTGGGACTGCTCAAATTCCTGTCGCTGGGCACTACGATAAAGAAAAAACAATTGCCTCTTTTGTGGGTTTTGCTCCAGCCGATGAACCAAAATTCGTGATGCTAGTTACTCTACGGGAGCCTGCTTCCTCTCCTTGGGGCTCAGAAACCGCCGCCCCTTTATGGTTTGATATCGCCAAAGAACTTTTCATTTATTACGGAATTTTGCCCTAATAAAACATTCTGTTTTGTTTCTTGCGAAATAAAACATTCTGTTTTGTTTCTTGCGAAATAAAACATTCTGTTTTGTTTCTTGCGAAATAAAACATTCTGTTTTGTTTCTTGCGAAATGAGATATAATATCTCTAAATGATGCGGAAATTGAAGAATTTCTATCATCTCCTGGTTGCCCTTTTGGCAAGTATAGTTTACAGATTTCCCTCAAAAGACTTAATTGTAATTGGCGTAACCGGAACAGACGGAAAGACAACTACCGTCCATCTTATCAATCATATTTTAGAAGAAGCAGGACTAGCGTCTGATTTGATCTCCAGCATCTCTGCTCCTGGACTACACACCACCACGCCCGACTCTTGGATACTCCAAGGCTTACTTCGGAAAATGGTTAATAAAGGGATTAAATATGTTGTTTTAGAGGTAACCTCTCACGGATTGGATCAACATCGGCTGGCAGGAACCAAATTTTATTTAGGAGTGATTACCAATGTTACCCACGAACATCTTGATTATCACCAGACTTATGAGAATTATTTGAAAGCCAAAGCAAAACTTTTTCGCGGGGTGAAAATTGCTATTATAAATCGAGATGATGAGTCGTATGACTATTTAAAATCACAAATCACAAATCACAAATCACAAATCACTACCTATGGAATTAAAAACAAAGCCGATTTTACTCCGAAAACTTTTAAATTTAAAACTCTTTTACCTGGCGAATACAATCAATATAATTGTTTGGCGGCTATTGCCGCCACCTCAGCTTTGGGATTAAAGCCGGAAATAATTCGCAAAGCCGTAACTTCATTTAAGGGGGTGGAAGGTCGGCTGGAGGAGATTAATGAGGGTCAAGATTTTAAGGTAATTGTAGATTTTGCCCATACCTCAAACGCCTTAGAAAATGTCCTAAAGACTCTCTCAAACCTCAAACCTAAAACCTCAAATCTAATTGCGGTTTTCGGTTGTGCTGGTTTGCGTGACGTTCAAAAGCGACCGATAATGGGTGAAGTTGCCACTAAATATGCAGACTTTATAGTTTTAACTGCTGAAGATCCAAGAACTGAAGATGTCAATGAAATAATCGATCAGATTTCTGGGGGCTGCCTAAAAGCTGGAGCCAAAGAGAAAAACTTAAATAATATATATTATTTAAGTGGGAAAAAGTTTTTCTTTAGAATTCCGGATCGGAGAGAGGCGATTAGATTTGCTATTCAAAAATTAGCCAAAAAAGGGGACGTGGTTGTTATTTGCGGTAAGGGACACGAAAAATCAATGTGTTTTGGAAAAACCGAATATCCTTGGAGCGACCAAAATGAAACCAGAGAGGCTTTAAGAAACCTTAAAAAGAATGTTTAAGAAAACTCAAAAAGGTTATTATGAGTTTAATAAGTTCAAAAAGTTTAAAGGTTTAATTCATGGATTTTCCAGTCGAAAGTTTGGAGATATGAGGAGCAATAAAAAGTTAGATAATTTCTTACACGTGTTGAATCTCCAGAAAAAAAATTTGGTTTTGATGGAACAAGTTCATGGAGATAAGGTTAAAGTGGTTGATGAAGACGAGAAGGGAAAGGTGATTCCGGGGATTGACGGGATGGTGACAAATACATTTGGAATAGTTTTAGGAGTAAAAACAGCTGACTGTTTGCCAATTTTATTTTATGATCCGATAGGCAAAATCATTGGTGTTGTTCATGCCGGCTGGCGAGGGATATTGGCAAGAATTGCCCAAAAAGTGATTGATTTAATGATTAAAATGGGTTCTGTTCCTTCAGATATTTTGATTGGGATTGGTCCTTATATTGGTGGTTGTTGTTATTCGGCGGATAACCAACGAGCAGGACAATTTCTTGGAGAATTTGGCAATTTACCTTCAATGATATATTCTAATCAAAAAGGTTTATATTTAGATTTAGCTGTTCCTACCTTAAATCAATTGGTTCAGAGCGGGGTTCCAAAAGAAAATATTTTTAATTCCCAGATTTGCACTTCTTGCCAAAATAAAGAATTTTTTTCCTATCGAAAAGACAGTAAAAAAACTTATGGAGAAATGCTGGGGATTATTAGCTTCAATAACATTGCTGAATGATCACTCAATCTTTCTTTTCGGGGTTTATGAAGATATTGACACATTCTAATATATTTTTTGAGACTCTTAGAGACAAAACAATGATCATAACGATAGCCATACCCTTCTCTCCCATACCAGCTATACTCCAAAACATCAGGATAAAACAATCTAAAGGCATCAATAAACCCATTCTCTTTAAATGATTCATAAAATTCATATTCCCATTCACGGAGAAATGAATAGTGGGGTTGATGAGTAGGTTCCAAGACATTCAGATCCCCACCGACAACAAGATTAGGCAAATTTCTTTTCTGAAGAGGAATCATTTTAGTAAACTCTCGTTGGAATCTTTCTTTTTTTCCATTGATTTCTTTCCTGGAGACCGAAGAAGGAACGTAAACGCCGATTATTCCCACCCTGCCGGTGGGTGTTTGGCAAATTATTGCCGGTGCCCGATGGGGCAAAAAGTTTAAACCAGTCTTGAGCTCTTGGGCTCCAAATCCTTTAAAAGCAAGTATCGCTCCGTAATCCTTTTTTACTCTAGGGAAAATAACCCTAAATCCTAAACTTTCTAACCTATCATGAATAAAAACGCATCCAGGAGAGTCACTGGTTTCCGTCAAAATCAAGATATTCTCTTCGCGAGTTTCCAGCCAATCAGCAATTCTCCGAGCTCTAGTTAAGGAAGGATGAGCGATATTCCAATTAAGAATCTTTATTTGGGAAACTAACTTATCAAGAACTTCCTTTTTTTCTTTTTTCCTGAAATATTCGTCAAGAAAAAGCTGTCTCATATCTCCTATTTTATCAAAAATTTTTAAATCATGATATAATTTGATATCAAAGGAAATATTTCAGAATGTATTTTAAAATTGATCAAAAATTTAAAGACCATTTTCGAAATCTCTCCCAGGTTTTTATTTACATTACGGATGAGTGTGATCTTAGATGTAAACACTGTCTTTATAAGCCAGATCTTACATTCCACCTTAAAGAAAAAGAAATACCACTCAAAACGGCCTTGGCTCTTATTTCTGATTTCAAAGAGATGGGTGCATCTAAAACTAACCATAATGGGTGGAGAGCCCACACTCTATGGACTCACCCAAGGCTACAAACCACTATTAAAAGTGATCGACGAAGCCAAAAGCTTGGAATATGAATATGTCCGCCTTGATACTAATGGCCAATTTGAACCCGAACTTTTAATGAAAGAAGGTTTCAGAAAATTGGATGAGATAACATTCAGTCTTGATGGACCAACTCCAGAGATTAACGACCTGATCAGGGGAAAGGGTGTATTTAATAAATGCGTGTCAAATATCAAAAGAGCCATAAAGCTGGACTATAATGTTGATATTACTTGTTGTATTCACCGAGGCTTGGTAAAAAGAGATAAAGACGGAAATTTATTGTTAGATTCAATGATTCATTTTGCTGAGGCTCTGGGTGTCAATCGGATAAACTTCCATGATCTTTTTAAGACCGGAATTCCTAGAGATACGTGGACGGGAGATTTAGATCCGTCATTAGAAAAGTGGATAAAGGTTTATGAAAAAATCCAATCGAATATTGAAAAAGGAAAATATAAAATTCCAGTTAGGATTCCCCAATGCTTTATAACTAAAAAAGAGTTCGAAGAAAATCCGGAATATTATGGTTATTGTCCCGCTAAAATGGGCGAAAGAGTTTTGGTCCACCCAAACGGTATAATCCGAATTTGCTCTCTGATGATAGGGACTCCTTATGGTGTGGCAAGATTTTATGAGGGAAAAATTGTTTGGGATGAAACTCCAACAAATGAGCTTCGAGATCACGAGCTAAATGAGCATACTCCCTGTACTAATCAAAGTAAAAGCATAGATTTTGGTAAACTTGTCCCCCTTTGTGTTTCCTTTAAACCTAAGCAGAAGGAAATTGTCTGGAGAGAAAAGTTGAAGTGGGAGAGTAAAAGAAGATAATTATTGAATTACTATGAAAAAGCCATCTTTTTTGAAACGCGTCGGCCATATTCATTTTGTAGGCATTAAAGGAGTGGGAATGACCGCTTTGGCTTGTTGCGCCCAAGATTTAGGGATTGAGGTTAGCGGTAGTGATGTTGAGGAAGTTTTTGTCACTGATAAAATTTTGAAACAAAGAAAAATCCACTGGAAAATTGGATTTGAGGAAAAACATCTTAAACCGAAACCAGATTTGGTAATAACCACGGGTGCTCATGGTGGTTTAGCTAATCCCGAGGTGGTCGCTGCTGGTAAGTTAAAAATTCCGATTTTAACCCAGGCTCAAGCTTTGGGAAAATTTATGGAGGGAAAAGAAGGGATTTCCGTTTGCGGTGTTGGGGGAAAAACTACCACCAGCTCGATGATTGCCACTGTATTAGACAATGCCCGAAAAAATCCCAGTTTTGCCATTGGGGTTGGGGAAATAAACTCTTTAGGTCCGGCAGGGAAATATGATAAGGGAAAAGAGTTTATCACCGAAGCAGATGAATATGCCAATTCGCCGGGAATTGATAATCGACCAAAATTTAGTTTTCAAAAACCGAAGGTGATTGTAGTTACCAATGTTGAATACGACCACCCAGATATATATCAAAATCTTGAACAGACAAAAGAGGTTTTTAAAAAGTTTTTTCAGGTCCTGCCCACCAATGGCTTGCTGGTGGCTTGTGTTGATAATCCTAATACTTGGGATGCAGTTAAGGATTTTCAAGGCAATCTGCAAACCTATGGCTTCTCGCCTAGAGCTGATTGGCAGATTGTTAGCAGTTATCTTGGTCAAGAACAAATAATTTTTAGCCTTTCTCACAAAAAAGTGATTATTGATGAAATAAAAATCAAAGTTCCTGGGAGGTACAATGTTTTAAATGCCACCGCTGCCTTTGCCGTGGGAACATTTTTAGGACTTGACGTTAAAACAATCAAAAATGGATTGGGGAGATTTACCGGGACTAAAAGGCGATTTGAATTTATTGGTGAGACTAATGGAGTTAAAATTTATGATGACTATGCCCATCATCCAAATGAAATTAAAGAAGTTTTAATGGCTGCCCAAAAATGGTTTCCCCAAAATCGTCTCATTGCTATTTTCCAACCCCATACTTTCAGCCGGACCAAGGCTTTATTTAACGAATTTGCCAGGTCGTTTTCTCTAGCAAAAATGGTTGTTATTACTGATATTTATTCTTCAGCTAGAGAAACTGATACTTTAGGAATAAGCGGGAAATTATTAGCTGAAGAAACTAGAAAATGTCATTCAAATGTAGTTTATAAATCTTCGGGAAAAGAAGTGGTGGAATTTCTTAAAAATGAAGCTAAACCCAACGATATTATAATGACTTTAGGAGCAGGGAATATTTTCCAATGGCACAAATCAATTTTGGAAGCATTAAGGGTTTAAAGAAAAACGAATCATTAGCTAAACATACCACCCTTGGAATTGGTGGACCGGCTGATTGGTTTTGTGAAATAAAGACTATTCCTCAACTGATAAAGGTAGTTAAGTTTTGTCGTCGCCAAAATATTCCTTTACTTATTCTTGGTGACGGAAGCAATTTGTTGGTTAGTGATAAGGGAATTAGGGGAATGGTTATGAAAGTGCAAAGTGCAAAGCGCAAAGCGCAAAGTGAGAAAATAATTGCCGAGGCAGGAACTCCTCTGAAAAAACTAGTCCAATTAGCATTAGAAAATTCTTTATCCGGATTGGAATTTGTCGTCGGGATTCCGGGAACAATTGGAGGGGCGGTAGTCGGAAATGCTGGAACGGCTGACAAATGGATTGGGGATATGATTGAGGAGGTTGAGGTTTTAGACCAAAATGGAGAGATTAAGAAGTTATCTGGAGCTGATTGTCAATTTGGCTATCGGGGTAGTCGATTCCAAAAAACTAAAGAGATTGTTTTACGAGTAGTTTTAAAACTTAAAAAGGACAGTCAAGAAAAAATTAAACAAAGGATGGCAGAAATTATCGCCAAGAGAACAAATCAACCAAAAGAAAAAAGCGCCGGGTCAATTTTTAAAAATCCAAAAGAAAAACCAGCTGGCTGGTTAATTGAAAAATGTGGATTGAAAGGCAAAAGGATTAGTGATGCCCAAATTTCTCCCAAGCACGCTAATTTTATTGTTAATTTAGGTCAAGCAAATTGCCAGGATGTGTTAAAATTAATTTCGCTGGTGAAAGGGAAGGTTAAAAGGAAATTTGGAATCATTTTGGACGAAGAAATTAAAATTGTCGGAGAATTTTAGATGGAAAAATTTGTTATCCAAGGGGGAGTTCCTCTTAAAGGTGAAGTAGCCCTGGCGGGCGCCAAAAATTCAGGGTTTAAGCTGATGATTGCTTCTTTGTTATCCGGAGAAAAAAGCCGAATTGAAGGATTTTCAAAGATTGGTGATGTTTATTCGACAGCAAAAATAATTGAGGAGCTTGGCGGAAAAGTTAGTTTTCAAAAAAATCATATTCTTGAGGTTGAGGGAAGAGGATTAAAAAAATTTGAGTTTTCCGAAAAGACGGGTCGACTTTCCCGAGCCTCAACTTATTTTGTTGGTCCCCTTCTTTATTATTTTGGTAAAGCGATTATTCCAATTCCAGGGGGTTGTAAAATTGGCCAGCGCCCTCTTGACCGTCACCTTACCGGATTTAAAGCCTTAGGAGCAAAAATTAAGGATTGTGGTGATTACTACCGAATCACCGCTAATAAATTTAAAGGAGCTACTTTCCACTTTCCTAAAATTACTCACGGAGGAACCGATGCAATGCTTATTTCCTCGGTTTTGGCCGAAGGAGAAACTATCCTGGAAAATGTGGCTTTAGAGCCTGAAGTTGATGATTTGATTGGTTTTCTTAATTCAATGGGGGCAAAAATTAAAAGACTTGGGGGACGAAAAATTATTATTAAAGGAGTGAAAAAGCTAAAAGGGACAAGCTATCGGGTAATGCCAGATAGAAATGAAGCAGTTACCTTTGCCTGCTCGGCTTTAATCACCCAGGGTGATATTTTGGTGAAAAAAGCAAACCCCAAGGTTTTAACCGCTTTTCTTGATAAGGTTAAAAAGATAAATGGTGGTTTTGAAATCAAAAAGGAAGGAATTAGATTTTTTTGGAAAGGTCAACTTCATCCTAGTCGAGTGGTTACCAAACCTTATCCTAGTTTTATGACTGATTGGCAGCCACTTTGGACTACTTTAATGACTCAAGCAAAAGGTGAAAGTATAATCATCGAAGCGGTTCATAGTTGGAGATTTGCATTCGTTCGTGATTTGATCGCCATGGGGGCAAAGATTCAGCTTTTCAGCCCTAAAGTACCTAATCCAGAAAGGTTTTATAATTTTAACCTTGAAGACGATCGGCCAGAATATTTCCATGCCGCCAGAATTTTTGGGCCAACACCCCTTAGAGGTGCTCAGTTTACTATTTCAGACATTAGGGCTGGGGCAACTTTGATTATGGCGGCTTTGGTTGCTAAAGGAAAAACCCAACTTCGAGGAATTGAACATATTGACCGGGGATATGAGAATCTTGATGGGAGATTACGAAACTTGGGAGCGAAGATTAAAAGAGGATGAGAAAAGATTTTTTAACCACAGTTGAAATCTCCAGAGCAGCCCTAACCTCCAACCTTTTTCAGTTTCGGAAGCAAGTGGGTAATAGGACAAAAATAATGGCCGTCATTAAATCTAACGCCTATGGTCATGGAATTCAGGAAGTCTCTAAAATAGTTTCTCAAAATGGAGCTGATTGGTTAGGAATAAACAGCTTAGAGGAAGGGATGAGTTTGCGGGAAGAAAAGATAAAATTACCAATTTTAATAATGGGCTATATTCCGCTTGCGAAGTTAGGGGAGGCAATCAAGAATAACCTGTCTTTTGTGGTCTACAATCGGGAAACGATAAAGCAGGCAGAAAGGCAAGCTAGTAAACTTGGTAAAAAAGCAAAAGTTCATCTCAAACTGGAAACCGGAACAAACAGGCAGGGAATCAGTATAAAAGAAATCGTTCCATTTACTAAATTTTGCTTAACTTTAAAAAATGTTTTTTTGGAGGGGATTTATACCCATTATGCTAACATTGAAGATACTTTAGATCCTGGTTTTGCCATGGAACAACTTAGAAAATTTCAAAAAGCACTCCAAATAATTAAAGTGGCAGGGATTAATATTCCCATTAAACACACTGCTTGTTCGGCGGCCACCATTCTTTTTCCAGAAACTCACTTTGATCTCGTGAGAGTTGGAATCGGTCTTTATGGTCTTTGGCCGTCTAGGGAAACAAGACTTTCGGCTGGGAATTCCCTAAAACTTAAGCCTGTTTTGAGTTGGAAAACTAAAATTGCTCAAGTGAAAGAGGTCCAAAAAGGAGAAACCATTAGCTATGGGCGAACATTTAAAACCAGCCGAAAAACGAAAATTGCTATTTTACCAGTGGGTTATTGGGATGGGTATGATAGGGGATTATCTAATGCCGGCCGGGTTTTACTTAAAGGTCATTTTGCCCCGATAGTTGGCAGGGTTTGTATGAATATGATTATGGTTGATGTAACTGATATTTCCGGCGTGAAAGTTGAAGACGAGGTAGTTTTAATTGGTAAACAGGGCAAAAATGAGATTACCGCCGAAGAGATTGCCCAAAAACTAGGAACAATTAATTACGAAGTGGTTACCCGAATTAATCCATTATTGCCAAGAGAGGTAGTTTAAATGATTAAAGTGGTTGTTTTAATGGGCGGGAAAACCCCGGAACATGAGATTTCACTGGTTAGTGGTAGGGAGGTAGTTCGTCATTTAGATAAGAAAAAATATAAAGTCTTGCCGGTTGTGATTTCCCGAGATGGAGAAAGATGGCAGTTAAAATCTGCCCAGCAAATTTTACTCCACTCCCCCGCGTATAGCGGCGTTGCCGCCACGCGGCTTTACGCCGCCGGGGTAGAGAAAACCGACCATAAAAAGAAAATTAAAAGCGGAGAAGCTCTTCTTCCTAAAGGACAAAGCTTGCCCCTTAAGCTGACTACTCCAAAGCCTGATGTAGTTTTTATTGCTATGCATGGACCATTTGGTGAAGATGGAACAATCCAGGGGATGTTGGAATTGGCGGGAATACCCTACACAGGGGCAGGGGTTTTAGCTTCAAGCCTGGGAATGAACAAAATTATGTTTAGAAAAATTATGAAACAAGAAAAAATTCCTGTGCCCAAGTATTTAGTTTTTAGTCAAGGCGAAAAAAAGACAAAAATTTTGTCAATTTTTAAATTTCCTTTTGTGGTTAAACCTTTTGATCAGGGTTCAAGTGTTGGCGTCAGTATTGTTCATCACAAAAAAGAACTCGAACCCTCCTTAGAAAGGGCTTTTTCTTACAGTCGAAAAATTTTGGTTGAAGAATATCTTCCGGGAATCGAAATTTCTTGTGGGGTTTTGGGTAATGAAAAGCCAATTGCCCTACCAGTAATTGAGATTATTCCGAAAAAAGAATTTTTTGATTATGAGGCAAAATACGACGAGACAAAACGTGACGAAGTTGTTCCCGCTATAATTTCCAAAAAACTGACCAAGCAGGTTCAAGATTTAGCTATTCGAGTTTTTAAAGCGATTGATTGCCGAGGCTTTGGTCGAGTGGATATGATTATTTCTCAAGACAAGTCCTATGTTTTGGAAATTAACACCATTCCCGGTTTAACTCCGGTTTCTTTATTTCCAAAAGAAGCGGCTGCCGCAGATATTTCCTATCCCAATCTTCTGGACCGAATAATTGACCTCGCGCTGGAGAAGTGATTAGACTGTTTGGTGGTTGGACACCTGGAAGGTGTACTAGCTTGACACCTTTGGTTTTTTAGAACTTAAAATTCTGGCGGTTCGCCCCCGCCCGAGAGAAAATACATATGGATAAAAAAATAGACTACTCAAAAATTTATTCCCCAAGCAAATTGGATATGTTCTCAAAATGCCCAAAGTCGTATCATTTTTGCTATCTTGATCCGGTCTATAGTCCAATGAAAAGTGAACTCAAAAAAATGCCACATAACATCTGGAGTTTCCATACGCTAGGAAAAGCAGTTCATGAAGCGATTGTTCTTTTTTACCATTCTCCGTTAAAACAAAGGACAAAAGAGCAATTGAAAAGATACCTTGAGGAAACTTGGCGAAGTGAGGTAATCTGGAATAAAAAATGGCCTCTTGGGAAATGGGGTGGTTTTGAAGGTCTCGAGGAAGAGAAAGAAACTTACGATCAAGCCCTTCTAATGTTAGAAAATTTTTTTCAAATGGCTGAGGTTGATCCCGAGATTGAGTATCTACCCACCAAAAATTTCGGGCGGTCTTTCGACGATTACAAGAAATTAATAATTCCTCTAAGTGATAATTTCGATATTAGTGGTAAATTTGATCTAATTGCCAGAAACAAAGACAATTCCCTTCATGTTATTGATTTTAAAACTGGTAAAAAAGAAAACGGCGATCTCTTTCAATTAAGGTTTTACAAAGTCTTAGCCGAAGAAAATTTTAAAAAACCAGTTAAAAAGGCCAGTTTTTATTTTCTCAAGACAGGCAATAAAAAAGATTTTGATTTAGAGAAAGAGGAAAGAGAAAGAATTAAAAAGGAGATATTGGAAAAAATCATTCAGATTAAAAAAACTGAGAGTTTTGAGCCAAAACCAAGTAAACTTTGTAAATTCTGTTTATTCAAAATTTTCTGTCCAGAAAAAGAAAAGATTAAAGAAATTATAAAAGACGTTAAGGAAGAAGACTATTCAGACGACTTACCTTTTTAATCTACTCTGATTGGACACCTAGAAGGTGGATTAACTTGACACCTAATTTGAGAACTTAAAAGCGGCTCACATTCCGAAAGAATTGAAACCCTGTATTTCAATCACCTGATGCGATCTGAGCTTACAAAGAAACCCGATAATTTTATTTTTATATACGCCCGCTTTTCGTTTCTTCTCTTTGGCTTCATACTTCTTTACAATCTCTGAAACTGATTTGAAAGCAAAAAGCTCCTTAAATTTTTTCTCGTTCAGAGGGATAATGAGAGGTTGTTTTTGAGTAGGGACTGAAAATCTGATTCCCGTCCCTTTGCTTGTTTTTGGTGGTATCAGTAATTTAATTTTAGACCTCAAAATTTTATTGGTGAGCCTCTTAGTTTGAAGTTTTACCCATTCGCATTCTGGGACAATACCTACCGGATTAGCCAAGGGGCAAGGTGCGCAGGAAAACTGATATTTACAATTTCGGCAGGTAGTGAAATTTTTTGTCTCAAGCAATTTCATCTTGGCGTTAAATTTATGATATTTATCTTTAATAACTTTCTTTATTTTATTAATATCATCAAGAACCAGATTTATTCCTCTGTTTCTTTGATTGCCATCAGGGAAATAAGCATATTCGGAACATGGGTAGATATCTCCTCCCGAGGAGACCATAAAAGTTTTTAGACCTCCTTCACATCTTAAGTCTTTCAAGCGCAAACCAGCATTTAAAAAATAATTAAGAAATTCGATAAACATACTTCTAGTAGAAATTTCGGTGTGAATTGATGGTCTTTGATGGTAAATTTTACAAATTGCTTTTAGGCCTTCAAAACGGTTGAATGGCTTAATTCCAATGAGCGTTCTTTTTGCTCGACCCAGCGGTTCTGTAATCTGGATAGAGACAGCCTGAGCGCCTAATTTTGTTGCAAAGGTAAGTAAATTTTTTGTGTCTATTGTATTGAAGGGAGTAATCGTATATGCAATAGTTAGGGGTATTTTTGCATTGACAGTGTTTTCAATACCAAGTAGCGCTTGTCTGAACGTTCCTTCCCCACGATTAGCATCATTTATCTCTGCCTTTGTACCGTCTAAAGAGATACTTAATTGGTCTACCCCAGAATCGGACAAAGATTTTGCCCTGGTTTTGCTAATAAGCGAACCATTAGAGACTACACCACAAAAACTATCTTTGACTTGACTTTTGAAATATTCAATAAATTTTTCAAGGTGGCTATAAGTGAGGGGTTCTCCTCCTAAGATATAAATATGTTTTATACCCAGACTAATTGCTCTATCAAGAGCAATTTTCATCTTATTCCAGTCAAGTAACCTTACGTCCGGTCTGGCGTTATCAGCGGCGTAACAATTTAAACAACAAAAATTACAACTAGTTGCTGGGACTATTTCCCAGAAGACTCGAATACCACTATCTTTCATGCGGCAGATGTAAGAGGACTAACAATAGACTAACCGCATTTTCCGCATCCACTCCTCTGAGCTGCTTCAACTGGAGGAATTTTTGTTTCGTTTATTACTTCTAGGTCCGGCAAGAAGTCTGACTCTTCTGTTTGTCTTTTATCTTTTGGATGATCTCTTAATTTTGGTTCTCTTTCCATCTTGTTACTCACCTCCTTTCTGACTTTTCAAACTTAATTTGACAAATTTTATAGTATTCTAACGACTATAGTTGGAAATTTTTCTCTAAATATTAAATCATTTTTTTGTAGGGTAATTTGGTTGTGCATAAAAACAAAAACTTGTAATTTATCAACCCCGGGTTTCTTCAGTCTTTCCCATCTTTTTGAAAGTGAAAGCAATTTTCGGTAAGTACTTAGATTACCATAAATAAAAAGCTTATTATTTCTAGATATCAGACAAGCGCTGTTGTTCTCGAGATCAACAATACCAGCAGCACTATCGCCAAACGCAAACTCATTTGCATCTGTTTCTACAAACAATTCAACAGATTTTTTTTCATGCAAGGCGAGAAAGATAAAAAAATCACCTCCTCTTTGAGATAAAGCCTCCTTTAATGGTAATTCTTTCTCTTGGTGGGGACTTTGTAATAAAGACTTTATTTTTTCTTCCGGAAACATTTCTGGATGCTCGCTACAGATAAGAAGTTCCTCAGCCTCTTTTTTTGAAGGCTCAACTTGTATCTCTTGGAACGTTTTTGATCTTATATCCATGAGTCCTCCGATGGTAGCAGAGAGACTGATAAGGTCACCATTTCGTTGTTTTTCCAGAGCTGGCGTAATTTGGGTACCATTGAACCAGATAGGTAAAACCATTATTCCATCTTCTTTTAGTTGTTTAATTAATGGTATTAGGATATTACGAATGGAACAGGTAACGATTATTCGATCGTAAGGTGCGTTTTCAGTAAAGCCCTTTGCCCCATCAGCGCATTTAATTGTTACTCCCTTGTAGCCTGCTTTGGCAAGATTCTGTTGTGCTTCCTCGACTGTTTCAGCATCGATATCGACAGAGATAATTTTTCTTTCATCACCCACAAGTTCAGCCATTATAGCTGCGTTGTAGCCTGTACCTGCACCAATTTCTAAAACCTTCATTCCTTTTTTTAAATGTAAAATCTCTAACATTGAAGCCATCAAAGAGAGTTGGGTAGAAGAACTTATGGGTTCAATTCCTATCTTTTTAGTAATAATAGAGACATCACTATAAACTTCTTGGGGTTCAATTCCTGGTAGGAAGATATGTCGGGGAACTTTACGAAAAGCGTCTTCAATTTTTTTGTTTCGAATGAATCCGCGTTCAACTAATTGACTAACCACGCGGTTTCTCAAGAAGTTTGTTTCGTTTTGAAATCCTCTTCGCAAATAGTTTTTATCTCCTTCCTTTGTCATTCAGAATGGGCTAGCTGAAAGCTTAGCAAATTTGATTATTTTTGTCAACAAGAAGAACATGGAGATGGATTTAATTTCTATGCCTTAGCTCCGTAACTTGTGGTGGTTCGCCCCCGCCAAAAATTTCTTTTAAAATCTGATAAGATATAAGAAGAGAGGGGGTGATAAAGAATGCCAATCAAAGTGGAGAAAAAAGATGGTCGATTGGAGGATTTTGACCGCAATAAGGTCAGTGGTGGTATTGTTAAGTCTGGAGCATCGCCTACGGAGGCAGAAACCATTACCAATCAAATTGAAACTTGGGTCCAAAGCGCAGTCGTGAATGGGGTGGTTAAGTCAAGCGCTATCAGAATCAAAGTTCTCGAACTCGTGCGGTCAGTCAACCCAGAAGCAGCAGCTTCTTTTGAAGCATACAAAAAATAGTCGGTTTCCCATGGATATGGTAAAATAGGTTTCATGGCCAAGACTGAGGTTTGGAAGCAGCCTTTTCACCAAAGTCGGCGGTTTATAGCCAAGCTTTGGCTTCATTTTTTTCCTCATCTGACGATTATCGGTATCACCGGTAGCTATGGAAAAACAAACACTACCCGAGCCATTGCCCAAGTTCTTTCGGAAAAATACAAAACTTTGCAGACAGATTTAGACCTTGACACCATTTATAATCTTCCCATTACCATCCTTAAACTTCGTCCCTGGCATCAAAAATTGGTTTTGGAAATGGGAGTTGACCATAAAAATGAAATGGATTTTCATTTGAGTTTAGTCAAGCCTTCAATCGCAGTGGTCACTGGCATAAATCCCACTCATTCCGAACCGGAACTTTTAGGTTCACTTGAGGGAGTGATTAAAGAAAAAAGGAAGTTACTTCAAATATTGCCCAAAGATGGATTGGCGATTTTAAATTGGGATGATGAAAATGTTTGGAAAATGGCAAGGTTTACTAAAGCTAAAGTATTAAAATGTGGAACCTCGCCGAAATGCGATTTCTGGGCAGATAAGATTAAAGTTGACTTTTCGGGAACTAGTTTTATTCTTCACTATGAAAACAAAAAGTTTGCGATAAAAACAGGGCTTGTTGGTCGGCATTTTATTCATGAGTGCTTGGCAGCAGCGGCGGTGGGAATAAATCAAGGATTAACTTGGGGACAAATTAAAAATGGCTTAAGCAAATTAAAACCTCTTGCCGGAAGATTAAGCATTGAAAAAGGACCAAAAGGGACGATTTTAATTAATGATGTCCTTCGAGCCAATCCAGCCTCAACTATTGCCGGTTTGCAGACTTTAGTTGACTTGCCAACCCTTCGAGCCGCTCAGGGCAGGCGAATTGCCGTTTTAGGAGAAATGGGAGAGTTAGGGGAATTAGCCCAGGAGGAGCATCGGCGAGTAGGCAAAGAAGTGGCCGGGTTGAAGATTGATTATCTTGTTTCGGTTGGTCCTTTACAAAAATTAACGGCTGAAGAGGCAATAAAATCAGGAATGAAAAAAAATCAGGTTTTCTGGGTTGAGAATGTAGCTCAAGCGGCGCGGATTTTAGAAAGACTACTTAGCGTCGGAGATTTGTTTTATCTTAAAGGGTCGTTGTTAAGACACATGGAAAGAATACTTTTGATATTAAATGGAGAAGAAGTTGGTTGTAAGGTAACCTCATGTCATTTTTATCATCAATGTCCCAGTTGCCCATATCTAAAAATGGGATTATAATAATTACTAATTACTAATTTCTAATTACTAATTCATGGCTTTATATTTTGGACTACTTATTTTTTCTTTTATCGTCACCGGTGCCTTAATTATTCCTTTTATTAATTTCCTTTACAGACTTAAGTTTTTGCGTCAAAGACAGGTTACTCGAGATTTTCTTGGCTGGCGAACAAAAATTTTTGATCGTTTTCATCAACATAAGGTTGGTACGCCAGTTGGGGGTGGACTTTTAGTCATTGGCATTGTCAGTCTACTTTATGCTTTGTTGTTTCCCCTAATTTCTTTCCTGGGAGTTTATATTACTGCCGTTTTTCCTATTAAAGACGAACTTAACATTCTATTTTTTTCTTTTATATCCTTTGGCATGCTTGGGCTTTATGATGATTTAATGAAATTTTTTGGTTTTAGGAAAAATGGTTTTTTTGGTTTGCGATTACGCCATAAATTTATAATCCAATGGATTTTGGCATTCACAATCGCTATTTTGCTGTACCGAAATTTGGGCATAAATTTTATCCACATCCCCTTTTTTGGCATTATTAATTTGGGAGCCTGGTATATTCCTTTTGCTGCTTTTGTTGTTGTTTCCTTTGTTAACGCCTTTAATATCACCGATGGCTTAGATGGACTTTCTTGCGGTTTGTTGATGATTTGTCTTTTTGCTTTTTGGATTCTTTCTAACAGAATTTTAGATACCGCTTTGTCGGTTTTTATTTCTTTATGGATTGGAGCATTGATTGCCTTTTTATATTTCAATATTTATCCTGCCAGAATTTGGTTGGGGGATGTTGGGGCATTATCTTTTGGGGCGACGATGGCAGTTGTAGGTCTGCTTTTAGGGAAAATAATGGCGTTGGTAGTTATCGGGGGGGTATTTGTGATTGAAGCTGGTTCGAGCTTAATTCAAATTCTTTCCAAGCAATTTTTGAAAAGAAAAGTATTTACTGTTGCCCCTCTCCATCTTTGGCTTCAAAATATAGGCTGGGAAGAGCCAAAAATCGTTATGCGCGTTTGGCTAGCAGGTTTAATGTTAGCCATCTTCGGTCTCTGGCTAGCGGTAATATAAAATGGCCTTAAATATCTTCTTAGTTAAACTCTTTATTTCTTTTATTGTTGCTGGTTTTGTCGTTGTGCTTTTTACACTTCTGGCAGAAAAATATGGATCTCGAATCGGAGGGGTGATTACCACTCTTCCCTCAATTTCTGCCCTGAGCCTATTTTTTATCGGTGTAACCAATTCAGTAGAAACTGTGATTAGAGCAATTCCAGCTTCAGTTTTGGGTTTAACCGCCGCAATTATTTTTTTGATTGTCTACATTAAAAGTTCAGGATTAAGAACAAAGAAACTGGAGTCGATTAGTATTTCTATTGCCCTTTCCCTTTTTATTTGGTTTATGTTTGACTTTTCGCTATTTGTTTTCGTGCCTAAAGAATTAATGCCGGCCCTTCTAACGTTTTCGCTCGTTTTGGCATTGATGGTTTACTGTCTTGTTTTTCGGGAAGAAAAAAAGATAGTGATGGTAAAAAGAAGTAAATTGTCCCAAGTTGAGCTTTTTTTCCGTTCTGTCTTTGGAGGTGGAACGGTCGCCTTAACAGTAATCTTTGCTTATATTTTAGGTCCTATTTGGGGTGGATTTGCCAGCATGTTTCCTGCTGTTTACTTATCAACTTATGTTATCCTTGAATGGAAGAATGGGAGTAGATTTATCCACGCGCTGGGCAGAATGACTCCCATTGGCGCTTTAAGCTCCTTTGTTTATGTATTATTCGTTTATTTTAGTTATCCTAGGCTTGGAATAATTTTGGGCACGATTTTTTCCTATCTTGCTTGCCTTTTTGTGGTAGCATCAATTTTTAAAATAACCACTAAGTTGACAAAGATTTAGTCTTATAGTATAATATTTTCCAAAACTAAGGAAGTAAAATGGAGAGAGTAGGAAACGTTCGAAATAAAGAAAAAACAATTTTAGCAATTGAAGAACTTATTGGGGAAGACCCCGTTGGTCGAGGTATTAAACAGGTGCGAGAAAGAGGAAGATTGACTGGTGCCCTAGGAGAAGCTGCGCATAGTTTACTAAAGGCAGAAGCGACTTATATTGTTACTGGCTTCCATGTTGTTACTAAAAGAACCGTGGAGACAGATGGTCTTCTAGGGGCAATTTTTCTAGGGCGGGCACTCAAGCAACTAGGTAAAGAAGTTTATTTTATTCATGACCCAGAAACTCTAAGGCCTCTTTGGGACGGTATAGCGGCGGCAAACTTTCTTCCTACATTAGCTGTTCAGCTTACTCGAGAAACAATGGCGGCGAAAAAACCAGAAGGACTACTTAAAATTGCTAAGTCTGCCTGCTTGGTAGCTATTGAAAGACACGGAAGAGCAGCCGATGGCAATTATTACACCATGAAAGGGGTAAAAATCGAACCATCCCCAGCTCCCCTTGACCAGCTCTTTTTAAATGCCTACAACAAAGAATTTAAAGATGTAACAACTATAAGTTGTGCGGATGGTTTAAATGAAATAGGAATGAACAACGTCCCCAGGGATTCAAATATTCAAGCAGAAGAAAGAATTCACTCGATTGTTCCTGTTAATCATTTAGTCGTTGCGGGTACAGCTAATTGGGCTGCCTACGGTTTAATAGCTGCTCTTTCTGTATTAGAAAGTCGAAATGATTTACTTCAAACAGAAGAGGAAGAAGAGAAAGTCCTTAAAGCAGTTGTCGATGCCGGTGCGGTTAATGAGATTACTTTTGAGTCCGGATTGACTGTAGACACCCTTCCCCTGAATAAACATCAGGAAATAGTTAGGAACCTTCGTCTTTTATTGCAAACTTAACTTTGTTTAACAAACTCTTCTATGTATTTTTTGAATAAATCACCTCTTTGCTGATAATCACGGAATAGACCGAAGCTTGCAGATGCTGGAGACAATAGACAGATTTTACCTGGAGAAGTTGTCTGATATGCAATGTCTACCGCCTCTTTCATGGATGAGACATCATATTTTTGAGGCCGCGGCTCTTTTGGAGCAGCATTACATAATGCCTCCCATATTCTTTTTCCGGTTGGTGGAAAAAGAATTAAAGAACGCAGCCTTCGCTTACCTAAAAATTCTCCAAGTTTTGAAAAATCAAGTCCTCGATCATAGCCTCCGGCAATAAGGGTTTCCACATCATTACCAATGGCTTTCAACGCATGGATTGTTGCCTCGGGAATAGTCGCTAATGAATCATTATAAAATTTGATACCATGATATTCTCCAACAAATTCCAAGCGATGCTCAAGAGATTCAAACTCAGCAATTGCCTTACGAATTTTGGAAAGTGGAATATTAAGAATGGCTCCAACTAAGATAGCTGCTAAGGTATTTTCTATGTTACCTTCACCAAGCAAAGGGATTTCGCTCCGATCCAGAACAAACAGGGGTTTCTTACCTTCCTTTTGAATAAAAATATCTTCTTTATTGAGATAACAATTTACATCTTTCTTAGGTTTTAGAGAGAAACGATATTTTTTTGCGAGACCATTTAAAACAAGTTCATTGACTATTTTATGAGAAGGGTTAAAAATTACTATATCTTTAGTGGTTTGGTGGTTGAGAATTTGCCCTTTTGCCTTGACATATTGAGAAAAATTTCTATAACGGTCAAAATGTTCAGGAACAATAGCCAAGATAATGGCAATGTGGGGGCTATAGTGAATATCCTCCAATTGAAAACTTGAGAGTTCGGCTACAAAAATTGTCCTACTATTCGATCCTGGAAGATAATCCAAAGCTGGTTGGCCAATATTCCCCACCAAACGTACGTCACAATATTTTTCTTTTAGGATATTTGCGGTCAGGGAGGAGGTTGTGCTTTTTCCTTTAGTTCCGGTGACTCCAATAATCATTCCTGGACATTCCGAGAAAAAGATGTTAGTGGCTGTAGTTACTTTTTTTCCTAATTCAAGACATTCTTGGAGTTTTGGGAGTCGTGAAGAAACTCCAGGTGAGCGGATAATAACGTCATAATGACAAACACTTTCCAAATAATCTTTGCCAATGTGCAATTCAGCTGGTAAATTAGCAATTGGTTCTACCTTTTGTTGATCAGCGATTCCGATTCGTTTTTTTGGATAATGTTCAAGTACGTATCGATGGGTACTTTTGCCTTCTCTACCATAACCTAAAATTAAAACAGAATCACCTAAAATTTCTTTCATATTTTAAGTTTTACCAATGCTGCTTTAAGTAGTTTTACATATTCTTCCGGAAGGAAATGTTCACTATTCCATCTCTTCTTGATTTTATCCTCAAGAAGTTGAACAGTTTTAGTATCATCTAATCCTAACTCTTTTCCCAGAGAAACAAGCATGGAAGGTATTTTTCCTCCTAAGTCTTTATATCTACGGATAGCAAGGGCAACTGCCAGAATGGACTCTTCTTTTGTACCTATACATTCAAAAGGCTTAGGTTCTTTCAAACCAACAAGAGCGCGAATAACTGGCTCAATTTTAGGTTTTAAATAATAATCTTTGCCAAAAATTTCTTTCATTCTTTCAGGGGAAAGAAAAGGAAAAAGTGAGATGTAGACAAAGACACATTTAGCACATTCTCCACACCACCTATCTTCTTTTTGGCCAACATTGCAACTGCGAAAGGAAAAATGATGTTCAGGATAACTCGCAAATAGTTGACTTACTTGAATTTCATACAGAGGACGAAGGAAACTGAAATATTGAACTTGGGAGGTTAAATATCGTGCGGAATATTCTCGAAACAACTTTTCAAAACGAAAACTTTTTGAATATTGATGATTTATTTCTAAATCATGAAAGAGAACATTTCCCTCATCTGTGCTGTGGTCATTTGAAACGATTATATTTTTACATTCATGGAGAGTACCAACGAAAGCTCCTAAAAATGCCAGATAAGCAGAAAATGGGGTATGTCCATTTAGATATCCTAATTGATTTAATTTAAGGAGATTTTGGTCTATTGTTCGTTCTACAACTAGGGGTTCTGGATAACCAACTATTTGAACACTTTCAAGAGCAGCTCTAGTAGGATTGAGGATGAGACATCTTTTCCGCCCAGGCATCCCCTTGAGTAATTCCATTGTTACTGTAGAATCTTTTCCTCCGCCTACAAGAATTAGATCACCAGAATTATTAATAGATTTTTGAATTGGAGCATATAATTCTCTGTTTGAATTAGATTTGATTTGTAAAAAATTAATTGGCGTGAAATCAATATTGTTGTGATAAAAAAAATCACCTAATCCGTGAATAAAAAGGTCATGCCACCAGTTAATTTGTTCTTTGGTAAGTTGTCCTGCCTCAACTCTTACTTCTTTTGGACAGGCTGCTTTCCAATAACTTACCATTTCGATAAGTCCCAGGTGAAAGGCAAAATTTCCAAGGTCCTTATAATTTAATGATTGGTGTAGGGGAAGAATTACTTCAGGGCAAAAAACAATGTTGGGTTCAAGAATAAACCGAAAGCGCACCCGAAGCTTGTTATCTTGTCTGTCGGTTTGGAAGGATTCATAGATAAATCTGGGGTGTTTTTCTCTTAATTCTTGCAACATTATGGGAAAAATTATACCATAATCTAACTATACTGTTCAATTAAAACTTTATTCGATATGTCCGCTCGCTTTAAACGAAAAGTAACCCTTAAAATCACTCCAGCCAAAACTGACTGGATTTTAGTGGGTTTGGTTTTAGGTTTAACCATTTTTGGCTTGATTATGGTTGGTAATGCCTCGGTGGTCGAGGCATATCGGGATTTTGGTGATAAATTTTATTATCTTCGTTTGCAAGCTCAATGGGTTGCGTTTGGGCTTTTTGCCTTTTCAATTGCTTGTTTTTTTAACTATCGTCGATTGAAGATGCTGGCTATTCCTTTGCTTATTTTTACCCTGATTTCTTTAGTTTTGGTTTTAATTCCGGGGATTGGAGCTAAAGCCTTAGGGGCAAGAAGGTGGCTTGGTATAGGAGCTTTTCGTTTTCAACCAGCAGAATTAGCTAAATTAACCATTGTTTTGTATTTAGCTTCTTTTTTTTCAAACAAAAGAAGTTTTTTACCATTTCTAGCTCTTTTAGGAATACTGGTGGTTTTAATTATGCTTGAGCCTGATTTGGGGACAACCGTGGTAGTGGCAGCCACGAGCTTAGTCGTTTATTTTGCCTCTGGAGCCTCTGTTTGGCAAATCGGACTTGTTGGGCTTGTGGGATTAATTGGCGGTGGAGGATTAATTTTTTTCTCTCCTTACCGCCGAGAGAGATTGCTGACTTTTTTAAATCCCACCCGCGATCCTTTGGGAGCCTCTTATCATATTCGGCAAATTTTAATTGCTTTAGGTTCCGGGGGAGTTTTTGGGGTAGGCTTAGGTCAGTCTCGGCAAAAATATGAATATTTACCAGCAGCAACTACTGATTCAATTTTTGCCGTGGTGGCCGAAGAATTAGGATTTGTGGGGGCGGTGGCGATTTTGTTGGCTTTTTTATTTTTGATTTGGCGAGGATTTAAAATTGCTAGTCAAGCTCCAGATGATTTCGGGCGCTTACTGGCGGTCGGGATTACTTCCTGGATTGGTTTTCAGGCTCTGGTTAATTTAGGAGCGATGGTCGCCTTAATTCCTTTAACCGGCGTTCCTCTTCCTTTTATTTCATATGGCGGCTCGTCATTAGTTTTAGCCTTGACAGGAATGGGAATCCTGATTAATATTTCCAAACAAAGGGTGGCGAGAAAATGAAAAAAATTGTCGTTACTGGAGGACATTTGACGCCAGCTTTGGCGGTAATTGAGGAGCTGCAAAGACGAGGTGGTTGGGAGATTTATTTTTTTGGCCGAAAATATGCTGCCGAAGGTGAGAAAGTTCCCTCCTTAGAATCTCTGATTATTCCTGAAAAAGGAATTTGGTTTATTCCCATTTCCGCTGGTCGATTGCAAAAGAAATTTACTCGTTACACTATCCCGGCGGCCTTGAAAATTCCTCTTGGTTTTTTCCAGGCTTTTTTTCATCTTCTTCGTCTTCGACCAAAAGTTATCCTCTCTTTTGGTGGTTATGTCAGTGTTCCGGTAGTGGTCGCCGGCTGGCCTTTGGGTATTCCGGCAGTTACCCATGAACAAACCACAGTTGCCGGTCGGGCGACAAAAATTAATTCGTTTTTTGCTAAAAAAATTTGTATTTCTTGGCCGCAAACAACCTGGATGTTCCCTAAAAAGAAATCAGTTTTGACTGGTAATCCAATTCGTCAGGAAATTTTTAAAGTTAATCAAAAACTTTGGCAAGCCCTTAAATTTGAAAAAGGACGGCCGTTGATTTTAGTTACCGGCGGTAATCAAGGCTCCCATGCTGTTAATTTGGCAGTAGAGGGTTGCCTTAAAAAAATTCTTGCCAAATATAATCTTTTTCAGCAAACCGGTCATCTTCAAGCCCTAGGTGATTTTGAGCGATTAGAAAAGTTAAGAAGTCAACTACCGCCCAATCTTCAACGACGCTATCATTTGAAAAAATATATCTTCGGTGAGGAATGGGGAACTCTGCTTAGCAGAGCTGATTTAGTTGTCTCTCGGGCAGGAATGAATACCTTAACCGAACTTGCTGCTTTAGGCAAACCCTTACTTTTAATTCCCCACCCCTGGGTTCCTAAAGATGAACAAACAAAAAATGCCCAGATGTTAAAAGAGGCTGGTCTGGCCGAAATCCTTCCCCAGGAGAAACTTACCCCAAGATTGCTTTTTAAGATGATTGAAAAGATGATAAAGAATCTTGGTTTCTATCAAAGCAATTCAATCGAGGCTAAAAAATTAGTCAAGCTCAATGCTGCTTCTAAAATCGCCGATGAGGTGGAAAAAATTAGTTAAAATTGGAGTTTTGATTCTGGGGGTTATGGTTGTCGTTTTGGTTTTTCGACTTGACCTGTTGAAGGTTCAGCAAATTAGTTGTCAAATAAACGACACTAACTGTCCAGGGGAAATTTGGACCGATCTAATGGCTTTATCTTTAGGTAAAAACATTTTTTCCTTTCCTATCGAAAGCATAAGTCTGCAAATAAAAAATAGTTATCCGCAAATAGATAAGATAAAAATTAAAAAAAATTTACCTTCACGGGTGGATTTCAATTTAACTAGCCGCCAGCCTCAAGTAGCCATCAGCGGCGAAAAATTCCATCTAGTTGATTTCCAGGGTGTGGTAATTGAAAAAAGCGAAACTTCAGGTGAATATCCCTTAATTTTTCTTGAACCAGAGATGAACCTAAAAGTAGGGGAAAAGTTTAACCAAAAAGAAGTTTTAGAAACAATTGAGGCGATTGTGGGTCTTAGATTGAGGTTGATTGAACCAAAATTAGCAAAAATAATCTCTTTCTCCTCTGTCGATATCTGGCTAAAGGACGATACCCAGCTGATAATTTCTCTTAAAAAAGAGATTAGTTCCCAACTTGACTCTTTACAATTGATTTATCAGCGGGCTAAAATAGAGGGGAAGAAATTAAAACAAATTGATGTCCGTTTTGACAAACCAATAATTATTAATGGCTAGACAAAAAATTTTGGCCGGAATTGATATTGGGTCCTCTAAAATAGCAACGGTGATTGCTTCTTCATCCGATGAGGAAGAAAACGTCAAAATAATTGGTGTCTCCTCAACGCCCTCCAAAGGAATTCGCAAAGGACAGATTGTCAATATTGAGGAAGCGGCTGAAGGGGTGGTGGCCTCGGTTGAGGCGGCGGAAAGAATGGCTGGTTATAATCTCACCCGAGCCTTGGTTTCTGTTGGTGGTTCTCATATCGCCTCGCAAAATTCCAAGGGAGTGGTGGCGGTGGCTGAGCCAGAAAGCGAAATTGCCCAAACTGATGTTGAGCGGGTAATTGAGGCGGCCAGAGCAGTTTCTTTACCTTCTTCAAGAGAAGTGATCCACGTGATTCCCCGAAGTTTTACGGTGGATGGACAAGAGGGAATCAAGGATCCACTGGGTATGTCAGGAGTAAGACTTGAGGTAGAAACTCATATCATTACTGGTTCTTCAACGGCGATGAGAAATTTAGCGAAGTGTGTTTCTGAGGTTGGAGCGGATGTCCAAAGTTTAGTTGCTTCAGGATTGGCTTCGTCCGAGGCAGTTTTAACCGAGACGGAAAAAGAATTAGGAGTAGTTTTGTTGGATATTGGTGGTGGAACAACCAATATTGTTATTTTTGTTGAGGGATCTCCATTTTACACTGCTGTTTTGCCGATTGGGGCAAAAAATGTTACCAATGATTTAGCCATTGGCCTGCGTTTATCCCTAGAATCAGCGGAAAAAATTAAACTAGCGCTGGGAGCTAAATCAACAAAAAAAGTGGAAGAAAAAGAGGAGGAAATCGAGACTAAAGAAGAGGGTGACGAGATTAATTTGGCCGATTTGGAAATTTTTGAGGAAACTAAAACTATTTCCCGAAAAACCTTGGTCGAAGGGATAATTAAACCAAGATTGAATGAGATTTTTACCATGGTTGGCTTGGAGATTAAAAAAAGTGGTGCCGGGGGATTAACTCCGGCAGGGGTAGTTATCTGCGGAGGAGGGGCCCAAACAATTGGGGCAACCGATGCCGCCAAAAAAATGCTCTCAATGCCGGTTCGAATAGGTTTCCCCCAAAAAATATCAGGCCTAATCGATGACGTCCAAACACCAGAATTTGCCGCCGCTGTTGGTTTAATACTTTGGGGCGGGAAAGGGGAAGCGGCGCCAACAGTTGGTTTCTCTTGGAAACAGATTGGAAGAAGATTTCAGAATATTCCTATAAGGGGAGTTGCAGGTAAGGTGGTTAATTTGGTAAAATCATTTCTACCATAATAGTTAAACTAAACTTCTTTAAACTCCTGCCCAAGAAGTAAAAAATATGGCTCTAGTTAAACCTGATGAGGCAAGCTTTGCCAGAATAAAAGTTCTGGGGATTGGTGGTGGGGGTGGAAACGTCATAAACACCATGATTGATAACAATCAGATAAAAGGGGTGGAATTTATTGCCATTAACACCGATACCCAGGCGCTTTTAGTTAATAAAGCCCCAACTAAAATTCAAATTGGAGAAAATCTCACTCGTGGTTTAGGTTCTGGGGGGGATCCAGAAATTGGTCTTAAGGCAACTGAAGAATCGGCGGAAAAGATAAAAGAATATTTGCTGGATACCGATATGGTTTTTTTGGCTGGCGGAGAGGGTGGAGGAACTTTTACTGGAGGGGCGCCGGTTATCGCCGAAATTGCTAAAGAAGCCGGAGCGTTAACCATTGCCGTTACCACCAAACCCTTTGCTTTTGAGGGAGCAAGAAGAATGGTTATCGCCGATGAAGGGATAGAAAAACTTAAAGAGAAGGTTGATACTCTAATTGTTATCCCTAATCAGCGAATAATGGAAATAGTTGACAAAAAAGTAACTCTTTTGGAGGCATTCAAGATTGTCGATAGCGTTTTATCTTCTGGGGTTCAAGGGATTTCAGAAATCATTACCGTTCCTGGATTAATTAATCGAGACTTTGCCGATGTTAAGGCAATAATGAAAGATGCCGGTTCGGCTCTTTTGGGAATCGGGACCGGAGTGGGCGAGAATCGGGCGCAAATTGCCGCCAAAACGGCAATCTCCTCACCCTTGCTGGATATTTCTATCGAAGGAGCCAAGGGAGTTTTATTAAATATCACTGGCGGTCCGGATTTAACTATGGCTGAGGTTGATGAGGCGGCAAGGTTGATTACTCAAGCGGCTGACGCTGATGCCAATATCATTTTTGGGGCGGCTATCAATGAAAATATGATTGACCAAGTAAAAATAACGGTAATTGCTACTGGGTTTGATGAGGCAAAGGCAAGATTGGTTAAAATGATGCCTAAACCAAAGTTTCCTCAACCTGAAGGAATTGTTAGTGAGCCTCCAGAAGAAAAACCGCCAATTGAAGAGAAAAAAGAAGAAGAATTTCCCGAAGAAGAATACGATGAATTTGACATTCCCGCATTTTTAAGACAAGGAAAGTAGTAAGCCTTCTTATTTTTTGTTAAAATACCCTTATGTTTAAATCCGTTTCTCCAAAGATTGACTTTCCTGCGTTGGAACGCCGGATTTTGGAATGGTGGTATAAATCAGGGCTGGTTGAAAAATATCTCCATAGAAACGATAAATCCCGCAAGCGTTTTTCTTTCCTTGATGGTCCAATAACCGCCAACAATCCCATGGGAATTCATCATGGGTGGAGTAGAACCTATAAAGATTTATGGCAGAGATTTTTCAATATGCGAGGTTTTAAACAAAGATTTCAGAATGGTTTTGATAATCAAGGTCTCTGGGTTGAGGTAGAGGTAGAAAAAGAACTTGGATTTAAGTCAAAGCGCGATATTGAAAAGTATGGAATTGAAAAATTTGTCAATAAATGTAAAGAAAGAACCTTAAAATTCGCCAAAATCCAAACCGAACAATCAAAGAAACTCGGTTATTTTATGGACTGGGAAAATTCCTATTACACGATGTCGGATGAGAACAACTACATGATTTGGCATTTTTTGAAAAAATGCTGGACTGACGGAAATCTTTATAAAGGAAAAGATTCAGTTCCCTGGTGTCCTCGATGCGGAACCGCTATTTCCCAGCATGAGATTTTAACCGAAGAATACCAAGAGTTAACCCACAAATCTGTGTTTTTGAAATTGCCAATTTTGGGAAGAAAAAATGAATTTTTCTTGGTTTGGACAACCACTCCTTGGACAATTCCCGGAAATGTTTCTTTGGCAGTAAATCCAGATTTTACTTACGCTAAATTTAAAAATAGAAATACTGGCGAAATTTTGATTTTCTTAAAAGATTTAGCCGGGAAAATCTTAAAAGACAAAGAGTGGGATAAGGTTGGAGAGATTCCTGGAACAAAACTTTTAGGACTACACTACCAAGCTCCTTTTGATAGCCTTCCAATCGTGAAATCAGCAGGAAAGGAAAACCCGAAAACATTCCACAATATTGTTTTGGATAAGGATTTAGTTACCGCGGTTGAGGGAACGGGAATTATTCATATTGCCCCAGGGGCTGGGAGCGAGGATTTTCAACTTGGGAAAAGAGAAAATTTACCAGTGATTGCCTTAATTGATGAGGAGGCCACTTATATTAATGGACTGGGCGATTTATCAGGTAAGAACGCTAAAGAAAACCCAAATTTGATATTTGAAAAACTTAAAACTCAAGAAGGTGGTAAGTTTTTATTTAAATTAGAAGATTATAACCATCGTTATCCTGTTTGTTGGCGCTGTAAAACTGAACTTGTCTGGCGGGTGGTTGATGAGTGGTATATTGCTATGGATGCGAGAGCCCACCAGGGAGCAAAAGATTATCGAAGTCGGATGATAAAAGTGGCAAAAGAAATTCGCTGGCTTCCCAAATGGGGACTTGAGCGGGAACTTGATTGGCTTGCCAATATGCAGGATTGGCTGATTTCCAAAAAAAGATACTGGGGTTTGGCTTTGCCAATTTGGGAGTGCTCCTGTGGCAATTTTGAGGTGATTGGTAGTAAAAAAGAGCTCAAAAAAAGAGCCATTGAAGATTGGGATAAATTTTCTGGACATTCTCCTCATCGTCCTTGGATTGATAAGGTTAAAATTAAGTGCAGTAAATGTGGCCGAATTATTTCCCGAATTCCTGACGTGGGTAATCCCTGGCTTGATGCGGGAATTGTTTCATTTTCGACCATGCCAAAAGAGTGGTATCCAGCAGATTTTATTACCGAGTCATTTCCCGGACAATTTAAAAACTGGTTTTATTCACTTTTGGCGATGGCAACAATTCTTGAAGATAAGGCCCCGTTTAGAACAGTTTTGGGATTTGCCACCCTTTTGGCTGAAGATGGCCGGCCAATGCATAAATCCTTGAGAAATGCCATCGAATTTAATGAAGGAGCAGACAAAATTGGTGTTGATGTGATGCGTTGGATGTATGCGACTCAAAATCCGACCGACAATTTACTTTTTGGTTATCATAAAGCAGATGAGGTTCGGCGAAGATTCCATTTGATGCTTTGGAACATTTATAATTTTTTTGTAACGTACGCCAATATAGACGGATTTAAAGTCAAAAGTCAAAAGTCAAAAGTCAAAAGCGACAACGTATTGGATAGATGGATTTTGTCGAGGCTAAATCAACTAATTAAAACAGCAACACAATCTTTAGAAAAGTACGATGCTTTTGCGGCCTCTCATACAATTGAAGATTTTGTCAATGATTTGTCAACCTGGTATGTTCGTAGGTCTCGGGATAGGGTTGGGCCAACCGCCTCAGCTGGAGAAGATAAAAACAGCTGTTACACTACCTTATATGAAGTTTTAGTAACTTTAACAAAATTGCTTGCTCCTTTTACTCCATTTTTAGCTGAAGAAATTTACAAAAACTTGACTGGCAAAGAATCGGTTCATCTTGAAGATTGGTCTAAGACAGGGAAAATAGAGCGGAAACTACTTGCAGAAATGGAGATGGTCCGCAGGATTTGTGAACTAGGGCATGCGAGAAGAAAAGAGGCAGGGATTAAAGTTCGCCAACCACTTCAACAATTTACAATTTACAATTTACAATTTACAATTTCTGATGATTTGGTTAATTTGATTAAAGATGAATTAAATGTAAAAGAAGTAAACATAAAGATAGGTAAAGGAGAACTGAGGGTGAGGCTGGATACAAAAATCACTCCTCAACTTAAAACAGAAGGGGAGGCGAGGGAATTAGTGCGCCAGATTCAGGAATTAAGGAAGAAAGCCAATTGTCGGTTAGAGCAACAAATCAAGGTTTATGGACCTAAATGGCCAAAAGAGAAAAACCTTCGTGAATATATTAAAAAAGAAACGCTGGCTAAAGAGTTGTTACCTGGAAAGACTCTTAAAATTGCCACTTTAAATGACTAAACAACTATTTAGAGTTGATTGGATAATCTTTACTGCCATTTTTGGTCTTTTAATTTTTGACCTTTTAATTATTAGAAGCATTGCCCCCGGGTTATTTCTTCAACAATTGACTTATGTACTAATAGGAATTGGATTATTTTTTCTTTTCAGTCGAATTGATTGGCGGATTTACCCAAAATTTTCTTGGTTTTTTTATTTTGGGTCATTAATTTTTCTGGGGATTACTCTTTTGTTTGGAACAATTACTCGAGGAGCCATTCGTTGGATTCAGATTGGGAGCTTAACCATCCAACCCTCGGAGTTAGTTAAGCCATTTTTAATCTTGTTTTTTGCCTGGTTTTTTTCTGAAGGCGAGGAATTAACTCTTAAAAAAATTTTTCTTGGCGGATTGCTCCTTATTTTACCAGCGTTTTTAATTTTTACTCAACCCGATTTAGGAAGTAGCTTGGTGGTAATTTTAATTTGGCTGGGAATTATTTTGGCAGCCGGTATAAGTTGGCGATGGTTAGTGAGCGGTTTTGGTTTTTTTGTTATTGTTCTGCCCTTAATTTGGCAATTCTTAAAAGATTATCAAAGGCAAAGAATTTATACATTTATAAATCCCTTTGCCGATCCACTTAAGTCTGGTTACAATATTATTCAATCAATAATCGCCATTGGTTCTGGGCAATTTTTTGGTCGGGGATTGGGTAGGGGAACCCAATCCCATTTAAGATTTCTTCCCGAAAGACATTCTGATTTTATTTTTGCTTCCTTAGCTGAAGAATTAGGATTTTTGGGAGCATTAATTTTGCTTTCATTTTTTGCCATTCTTCTTTGGCGAATTTTGACTATTGCTCGAAAAACAGAAGATAGGTTTGGAATGCTTATTTGCCTTGGTATTTTCACGATGATTTTTAGCCAGATTTTTATAAATATTGGTATGAATCTTGGCTTGTTGCCAATTACCGGTATTACTCTTCCTCTTATCTCTTCTGGTGGCAGTTCTCTGGTGGCGGTTTTGATTAGTCTGGGAATAATTGAAAATATGGCTGGATTTATTAAGAAAAATGAAGTAAAATACCTTCGATGAAAAAATACGCAGTCGTAAAGATTGGTGGGTCACAATACAAAGTTGCCGAAGGCGATGAAATTGCGGTGGATAAGATTGACGGAGAAAAGGGAAAGTCATTGAACTTTGAGGAGGTTTTGCTTTTCGTGGATGAAAAAAGGGTTACCATCGGTCAACCTTTGGTGAAAAACGCTAAAATCAAGGCTGAAATAGTTGACCAGTTTAAGGGTAAAAAAATTCGAGTGGCAACCTATAAAGCAAAATCAAGATACCGCCGGGTTAAAGGCTTCCGTCCACTCTTGACACGCGTGAAAATTTTATCTATTATGTAAGAAAATGGCAAAAACTAAAGCTGGTGGAAAAACAAGGCAAAAAAGCCGCCGTCCAGGCAAAAGATTGGGATTGAAAGTATCTGGGGGTCAAAAAATTATTGCTGGCAATATATTAGTCAGACAACGAGGGACTAAATTTCATCCGGGTGAAGGCGTAGGTAGGGGTCGCGATCATACTCTTTATGCTTTAAAAGATGGCATTCTTAGGTTTAAAAAGAAAGAGGGAAAAACTTACTTATGGCTGAACAGCAAGTAGTTGAGCTTGATGTCGATTCTCTTCAATCAAATCCTCTTCAACCAAGAGGGGTAATTAGCCCTGAGTCATTGGCTGAATTAGTTGAGTCAATCAAGGAACATGGGGTTTTAGAGCCATTGGTGGTGGCAAAAACTCCAGCCGGTTACCAAATAATTGCCGGAGAACGCCGCTGGCGGGCAGCTAAAACAGCCGGATTAAAGACGGTTCCGGCGATTATTAAAGAAACCAGCCCTCAAGGAATGCTTGAGATGGCCCTGGTTGAAAATGTTCAAAGGGAAGATTTAAATCCACTCGAAAGAGCCCAAGCTTTTATTCGCTTAATGGAAGAATTTGGTTTAAGTAATAAAGAAATTTCTCAAAGAATTAGCAAAAGCCCCTCCTATATTTCAAATTCAATTAAACTTTTGAACCTTCCCGATGCCTTAAAAGATGGATTACTCTCTAGTTTAATTACCGAGGGTCATGCTCGGGCCTTGGCGGGGATTGAGGACCATAGGTTAATGGTTGAGGGTTATAAAATTGTTCTTCGCGAATCAGCCTCAGTTAGGCGGACAGAGGATATTGCCAGAAGGATTAGAAAAAAAGCAAAACAACCATCTTACGATCTAACAGGGGCTAAACCCCCATTAATAATTTCTGATGAGATTGATGAATTAAGAGACAAAATTCATCAGGCTTTAGGTGGGGATGAGAAAACAAAAATTAAAGTTACTCGTTCTCGAGCAGAGACCAGATTGGTAATTGTTCTTAAGGGTAATCCGGAAGTAACCGAAGAAAGACTTCAAAAAATCTACAAAGGAATAACCGGGGAATAATTTAATATTGAGCAGTTGGGATTAAACCTATTTGGTTAAGCGGCCAATATCTGAACCAAGCCTTGCCAATGATATTTTCTTTTGGAACCGGACCCCAATCTCTTGAATCTGAACTATGGCTGCGATTATCTCCCATGACAAAATACTGATTTGTGGGGACAGGGATACTTTGACCCTCCTGCCAAAAGTTGCCCCCAAAGGTTTGGTAATCTTCAGGCAAATAAGATTCTTTCAAAAGATTTCCGTTAATCCAAACCTTACTATTGCTAATCTTAACTGTTTCTCCGGGTAAGCCAATTATTCTTTTAATGTAGTCATAATCTTCATTTTTTGGGGCTTTGAAAATAATCACCTCACCTCGTTTTGGTTGATTTAGACGGTAGGAAATTTTATCAGTTAAAAGATATTCGTTATCGTAGAAATTGGGATACATTGAATTGCCTTTGACTTGATGGGGTTGGAACAAAAACAGATACATAATGACAAACATCGCCAAGGCAATAACGACAATCTCAACGAAGTCTAAAAAAATCGATCCAAGTTTTCTAAAGATTGACATATAAGTAGATTATATCCTCTTAAAAATTGCCTAACAAGAGGAGATTTGTTAAAATTAAACTATGGTCGTGTAGCTCAGTTGGTTAGAGCGCACGGTTCACATCCGTGAGGTCTCTGGTTCAAATCCAGACACGACCACCATTACTTTCCACAAATTTTAGCTCGAGCTAATTTCTGTGGGTTTTAGACTCCAAAATAAGTCCGATAGACCTTATCATCTTCTAATTTTGCCACAGTTAGAATTTTAATATTTTCCCCTAAACCGTAATATTCTCTTAGGAATTCTATTTCACCAAAACAGGGGAAGGGAATTAGGTAAACGCTTTCTTGAAGTTGGAGAAATCCCAACCTTTTTAAAGTTTCTCTGGCTAGAGTCTGAAGATATCTTTTTCGATTTGGAATATCATAGATTACCAATCGCCATTTTGCATCCCAACTACTAGGTTTAGTTATTTCAAGTTTATCAAGGGCATATTTTAAGATTCTGTGTTTGCCGTTTTGGGATAATTTAACGACTTGTTTACCATTTTCATCGGCGATTTCAACCATTTTTTGTTTCCTTAGTCTTTTAATTGTTTGGCGAAGATAGGTGAGATTATATTGTTTCCAAGTTTCCCATTCATTATTATCTTTGAATAAATCTTTTGCTAATCTTGCGGTTCCTGGAGCAATAAAAATCATGGGAAGGAGCATGCCCTTTCCTAGGATAGAAAGAATAAGTTTGGCTTGCGCATATCTTTTTTGACGTTTCTCTCTTTCAAATCTTTGAAAAAGTAGATTTGATAGTTTCTCTAATTGTTTTTCAGTTAGTTTAGGTTGTTTTTTCATCTCCACAAATTTTAGCTCGAGCAGGAAATTGTGTAAAACTTAAGTTCATAAAATTAATCGGATTAAAAAAATGATTTCTACTTTAGTTCGTAGGATTGGACGAGATAGTCTTTCGCCTGGCGGAAAAGAACTCTAAACTGTTCCTCTGTTTCTGGGGTCATTCTATAAAATTTCACCCAGAATTTAAAACTTTTCTCTAATATGGAAATACTAAAAATCGCCTCTCGGGTTTTGGTTTGGGCTTGATTCGCTCTTCCTTTGTTTAATAGAGAAATAATCTTATCTATTTCCTTAATTCTTATCTCAATCACTCTAACAAGTAAAATTTTAAAAGGTCTTTTTAAGCTTTTAGCTTTTTCTTTTGCCTGATTTAATTTTTCCTTGGCTAAAATTGCTAATTCCAATCTATTTTGGATAGGGTTCAGATCATATTTGATTATATGAGTTTGAGACTCGCCTGGTTTAGTCTCTCCTTCTTCTTCAGTCCAAATATCGCCACTCGAGCTGAGTTTTCCAGTCAAAAGTCGGTAATGACCACCTGAATTTTCTTGATTAACCTCGACTCGGTAGTTTCCTGGAATGGGATTTGGAACGAAAACTAATTTTTGTTTTTCAGCAATCAGTTGGTTGGGATCAAAGACGGTAATCTTAGCAGACGAGGCAATTTCGAAGACCAAAGAGGGTTCATAAGTTATTTCTGGGGCCGGGATAATTTCAGACGGTGAAATCCCTAAAAGATTTATGATTGCTTGTTGGCCGGCAATGGTTTCGACCAGGTCGCCATGATTCAGATCAGGAAGATTAATGACATTGGCAGCATTATCAAGACTGGCACTGAAATCCAAAACACTGTCGTCTCCCATGGCATTTTTTTCGCTAACAGGTTTCCCGTCTTCCCATTTACCCAAAAGTTGGTCAAGCTTATTTCTTTCTTGGATGTTAATCCATCTTAAAGTATTGCCTTTTAGACCAACAATGGTGTTTAAAACAGAAAGTAAGGATGGAGACAGAGGTAGGCTGTTAAGATTTTCCAGCCATTCATTTTTCTCTTTCATATCAGAGAGCGGTTTTTCAACATTATTTCGTTTTAAATATGGAAAAGTTGGTAAAATATCCTTTAGACTCGGAACAATATAATGAATAGTTTCAACATTATTTTCAAAATTTTTCTTTTTAAGTTGAAGTAAAATGCCTGCCCCAATTCTTTGCCAACCAGAGAGACCCCTAGATAGTTCTGCTCCTTCCCAAATATAATAAGCTTTCACGGCCCCCTTGTGGGGAGTACCAAGCGTTAGAAGTTGATCGACCTGATTATCGGGATTTTCTTGAACGTAGGCTCGAGCGATCAAACCACCGAGACTGTGACCGACCAAGTCTATTTTGGTTCCAGCAGGTGGGGGATGTCTTGAGAGAAATTCTTTTAAGTCATTAGCGATCTCGTCAACTGGTTTTCGCCAGTCGTAGTTGAAGACAAAAAAGTTTGTCCCCAGAACGTAGCCGGCGTTTTGAAAAGTTTGAATTATTCCATCATAACTTTTGACCCCAGGAGTCATATACCAATCTTCGGGTAGCTTTTGAGCATCTAAAATCATGGCTTCGTGATTCCAGCTGGCGCCTAAGCCAGGGAGAAGAATGAGATATTGAAGAGGAGTTGGAGTTGGGGTAGGAATTATATTTTCCGCATACCCAATTTTCCAACCCTGTGGACCAGCTCCGCTATACCACATTTTGTAGATGTTACCCTGTTTTAAGACAAAGGGAGAAACGATAAATACACCATCAAAGGAACCAGAAGGCCCAAGAGTAAGAACAGGATTTTGATTTTCTGGTTTTTCCCAATGGATGCCGTCTGATGAAAATGCGTAAATCACGCTGTCTGCTGTGTTCTCCTTTGTTGCCGTGTACCACATGTGGTAAGTTTGCCCATCATAAAAAACATTTGGGTAGCTAAGCCAGTTCTTTTCCCACCACTTGGTAGGTGTAATAACTGGAGTTGGATTTTCATTGTTTGGATATTTATTCCAATGTAATCCATCAGTTGAAGTTGCATAGCCTATTCCCCAATTATTGAGATTGTCTACCCCCGTATACCACATTTTATAACCTTCGCCTGTGTGGATAACTGAAATTCCTCTACTCATACCACCGCTATCCCAAGAACCATCTGTCCCCTTTAGAACATATTCCGGATAGATATTCCATGCGTTCCCATCAGAAGAGATAGCATATCTTAATCGAAACCTATCAGATCCTTCTTGCCATTTGTAGCTTATGACAGCGTACCACATTTCATAACCTTTACCATCTGTATATAAGACAGATGGATGCGCAACCTCCATTTCCTTTTTATTATCCCAACCTGCCGTAGAATCTGGTTTGATTACAGGTTGAGAGTTTTTTTGCCAATCATCTATTCCGTTTTGGGATTCTGCATAACCGATCTGCCAAATGGAACTGTCATGTCCTACATACCACATTTTATAGATCATCCCATCATAAATAAGAGACGAGTTAGCCACATCGATAGCATCCCATTCCCCAGGGGTTCCCGAAAAAACCGGATTTCCAGAATATTTAGTCCATTGTGCAAATGCTGATTTGGGGGTAAATAGGAAAATAAAGACTAAGGTAGCGAGAAGGAGAATTTTAAATAAAAAAGTGCGGGCAGGCATTTGTTTAACTTTATTTTATTAATCTTATTTTTGTCAAGGGGCAAAAAATGATAAAATCGAGTTTAATGAAGAGTATTTTCTATCGGATTGGGTTTAATACCGCTATTCAGATTCTAGGTAAGGGAATCTCCATAATTTTAGGATTTATTACTGTTGGTCTTTTGACTCGATACTTGGGTCAAGAAGGATTTGGAAATTTTACTTTAGTTTTTGCTTATCTTTCTTTATTCGGAATTATTGCTGATTTTGGATTGCAATTAACAATGGTTCGGGAATTAGCCAAGAAAGAAAGCCTACCTCAATCAATTTACGGAACGTATTTTTGGCTTAAGGTAATTTTAGTAATTTTTTCTACTCTATTAGCAATTATTTGTCTTTTATTCCTTCCATACTCCCGTTTCTTAAAAATTGGCATTATCGTCGCTTCTGTGGGAGTAGCAGTTGGGGTTTTAAACACTTATGGAACTGTAATTTTCCAAGCCAATTTAAGATTAGATTTGGTTACCGCGGTAGATGTTTTAACAAAGATTATCACGACGGTATTTATAGTGCTTTTTGTTTTTTGGAAACTTAGCTTTTACAGCATTCTTCTGACAATTTTAATTGGCAATTTAGCCGGAACAATACTAATAATCTTTCTTATTAAAAAGTTCATAACTTTTAATTTAGCCCTTGACTTAAATCTAGCGAAAAAGCTACTAATCCAGAGTTTTCCAGTGGGTCTCATTTCTGTTTTGGCACTTTTTTATTTTAAGATTGATACCCTAATTCTTTCTATATTTAGAGGTGCTATCGAAGTAGGAATTTATGGTCTGGCTTACAAAATTATAGAAAACTTGTTGGTTCTTTGGGGCTTTTATATGGCGACGCTTTATCCGCTTTTATCAAATCTTTTAAGCAAAAGAAAAACCATAGAAGCTGGAGGGCTTTGGCGGAAGTCCTTGCTGATATCATTGGGATTTTCAGCGACAATTATTATTATTGGCTATATTTTTGCTCCGTTAGTAATTCAGATTTTAGGTGGAAGAGAATTTGGGGGAAGCGTAATAGCTTTACGGATTTTGTTATTTAGCCTTCCGCTGTTTTTTGTCAATAACCTTTTCTACCACACCTTTCTGGCTAAAAATGAAACAAGACGACCTTTACTTGCGATTATTTCTTCTTTGATTTTCAATTTAATTTTAAACTTAATTTTTATTCCAAAATGGGGTTATATTGCCGCGGCCCTCAATACCTTAATAACAGAAGGTTATCTTTTGTCTTTCTATTATTTTTGTTATCGCAGTATAAGA